>Ga0136614_10000546_pt1 | contig 19069 bp, 11 predicted proteins | sample AntDrymUQ2792106_2_FD_106643 | JGI IMG/M metagenome (GOLD analysis project Ga0136614, IMG submission 106643) | Polar desert sand microbial communities from Dry Valleys, Antarctica - metaG UQ279 (21.06) | ecosystem: Environmental > Terrestrial > Soil > Desert | place: Antarctica: Dry Valley... | reverse complement strand
CTTCCAAAACTTGTGCGGCGTCGAAGCCGCGCAGAATGACGAGCGTGCCGCCGACGTGCAGGAACGGCAGCGTCAAAACGTTGAAGCCGCCGGTGTGAAAGAGCGGCGCGTGAATCGTCGTTACGTCCGTCGAGACGATGTCCCAACCGACGTTGGTATTGATCGAATTCCACGTCAACATCCGGTGCGAGAGCAACGCGCCTTTAGGCCGGCCCGTCGTCCCCGAAGTGTAGATAATCAACGCCGGCATCTCCGGGTCAAAGTCTGCAACTTCGACCGTCTCGACACGGCCTGCGTTGATCGCATCTTCATACTTGAAACATTCGTCGCCGGCTTCCGCTGCGCCGATAGTAATGAGACTTTCGATTGTCGCTTCGCGCCGCAGTTGGTGAACCGTCGCGCGAAACTCGCTCTCGTAGATCAAAACTTTCGGCTGGCAGTCTTCCAGAATGTACTGCAACTCCGGCGGCGTCAGGCGGTAATTGAGCGGGACCAACACGGCAGTCAACTTCGCCGCCGCAAAAAAGGCTTCCAATACTTCCGCGCGATTCATGGCGAGAATGCCCACGCGGTCGCCGCTTTCGACGCCGCACTCGTCGCGCAAAAAATTTGCGAGCCGCGTCGCGCGCGCGTTCAATTGCCGGTAAGTAAGCTGCGCCCCGCTCGCCGCATCAATTAACGCCGTCTGCTCCGGCGACACAGCGGCCCGGCGCGCCATCCAATCTCTGACGATCATCTCAACCCCCGAACCAAGACAGTCTGGAGTCTGGAGTCTGAAGTCTGGAGTCTGAAAGTCATCTATTCTTGACTCCAGACTTCAGACTCCAGACTTCGTTTTAGAAGTTGAACTTCAGCGCGAACTGGATCAGACGCGGGTTGTTGCTCGTTGAGATGATGCGCCCGAATCCTACGGTATTGAGATCGCTGATCGGGTTGGCGAAGTTGACGTGGTTCGTCAAATTGAAAAGTTCGGTGCGGAACTCGACGTTCTTCGATTCGTCTATCGCGAAGCGTTTGATGATCGAGAGATCGAGATTAATCTGGCGCGGCCCGCGCAGGATGTTCCGGCCCACGTTGCCGAAGTCGGTGCCGGCTGCGGTCGCGATAGCCATGCCACCGGAACTGGGAATGATCTGCCCGGCCAACACAGTGGCGCGCGCAAACGCCGCTGGGTTGTAGTAGAAGCCCGCCGGGACATTGCTGAAAGGATCGCCGACGAGGTTCGGGCGGGAAAGCGCCGCGCCGTTCAGACCGTAGAGCGAGGCCCCTTGAACATCCACGATGTCAATCGGCAGTCCCGACATCGCCGTGAAGATGCCACCGATCTGCCAATCGTTGAGCGCGAGGCGCGCGACGAGCGAGCCTTCAGGGCTGATCGGATCGGGCAAATCATAGACGGAGCTGAAGACGAAACGATGCGGGCGGTCGAAGTCCGAGACGCCCCGGTTGGCGCGGTTGTCGAGTTGGTTGCCGAGAATCGGAAAAGTCTCGCCAACTGAGCCGGGGTTGAGAACGCCGCCCGTGCCGGGGCCGCCGCCTTGGCCCGAAGCGTTGTCGATAGACTTCGAGAAGGTGTAAGAGGCGAGGAATGAAAGTCCCTGCGAAAAGCGTTTGGTCAAACTCAACTGCATCGAGTTGTAATTCGACTGGGCGGTGGTTTGATTCTGGAAGAAGTTGTTGATTCCCGCGCCTTGGAACGGAGCGCGCAAGGCGGCGTTCGCGGGCGTGTTCGTCGTGATCACCGCGCCGGTCACTCCATTGACGACCGGATTTGACGGGCTGGCGAGCCGCGCTTGGTTAATCCCGATCTGGCGAAACAAATTGACGCCGCGCGTGCCGACGTAGGCGGCTTCAACTACGTAGTTTCTGAAGAGTTCGTACTGCACGCTCGCGTTGTACTGCTGAAGATACGGCGTGCGAAGGTTGCGGTCGAAGAACGCGCCTGAGAGCGCGACGTTCGGCACGAAGGTCGGGAACGCCGACTGCGGCGGCGCGGGGAAGAACGGGTCGGAGACGGGGATCGGTGTCGGGAGGCCGACGCGCGCACCGAAGACGTAAGTCGGCGGCGCAAGCACGTTCAAGGTGACGTATTGGAACGACGTGCGCGAGTAGAAGATGCCATAGCCGCCGCGAAGGACAAGCCGGTTCGAGTCGAGCGGCGAGTAAGCGAAGCCGACGCGCGGCGCGAAGTTGTTCGGATCGATGCTGTTGACCACGCGCTTATCCACGTTCGGCACACTCGCCAAGTCGTATTCGGAAATCACGTTGCCGGCTTGGACGAAACCGCTGCCGGCGTTGACGAGTTGCGTCGGGTTGTAGAGCGTCGGATCGAAAGTGGCGATGCGCCCGCGCGTGTCGTAGGCCGGCAGATCGAGTTCGTAGCGCAAGCCGAGGTTGACCGTCAGCTTATTCGTCACCTTCCAATCGTCCTGCACGAAGAAGTTGTAATCGTGCGCGCGCAAAGAACGGTCGCCGATACCGCTGCCGAAGACGGAGACGAAGGCATTGCCCGTGAGGAACTGATCGAAGCTGAGAAAATTGATCTGCCCGCGCGTGAAAAAGTTAAGCGTGTAGTTGTTCTCGTTGTAGCGAAACTCGCCGCCCGTGCGAATCTGGTGGCGGCCTTTCGTGATCGAGAGCGTGTCGGCCAGTGTCGTCGAGGGCGCGACCGCCAGCACGTCAATCGTCGGCGAAGTGCCAATGGTGACCGCGCCCGCCCCGCCGATGTTGATGAGGGGCAGACCCGGAAACGCTGCTGCGTTCGCGCGCTGGATGCCGATCTCTGAATCGAGGATGGGTTCCTCCGGGGTGGCATCAACGCGAATGAAGTTGTAACCGAAGCGCGCCTCGTTGACGACGGTCGGGCTGAGGACGCTGACGTATTGCAGCGAGAGCAGGCGGTTGTTGTTCTGCTGGAAGTTGCCGAAGCCGGGGACGTTCGGCCCGCTGCCGAGAAAGCTCGGCAGGACGAGCGTCTGCGGCGCGTTCGAGAAGAAGAACTTGCCGGCCAGCGTGTTCGTGTCGTTGAAGCGGTAATCGATGTTGGCGTTGAACTGATTCTCATCAAACACCGAAGGAGTCGAGCCAGAGAATCGCCCTTCAGAAGTTTGCGGCGTCGGGATCAGGAAACCGCCGTCCGGCAACTGTGCATTGAGCAGCGCGAGCGCGGTCGGATTGATCGCGGTGATGGGCGCGGCGTTCCGCGAATTATAGAGCGCGAGCAGGCGTGCCGGCGAACGGTCATCGGTCAAGCCGGGCGTGATCAGAATGTTTGACGAGAGGCTATTGATCGGACTCGCGCCGTTGCGCTCGCGCGTGCCTTGATACGAAGCGAAGAAGAACAGCTTGTCCTGCTGAATGGGGCCGCCGACGAAGCCGCCGAAGACGTTGCGCTTCAGCACGGGCCGTTCGACGCCCGCCGCTTTGAGGAACGGGTTGTTCGCGTTCAGGGATTCGTTGCGGAAAAACTCGTAGAGGCCGCCGTGATATTCGTTGGTCCCCGACTTGGTGATGGCCTGCACATTGCCGCCACCCGAACGCCCGAAGGTCGCATCGTAGAGCGAGGTCTGCACTTTGAATTCTTGGATCGTCTCCGGCGCAGGGACGGACAGGGACGGCGCGCTGTTGGTCCCCATCGAGTTGGCGTCGATGCCGTTAATTTGGAAGTTGTTGTTGGTAACGCGCGCACCGTTGACCGAAATGTTTTGCGAGTTGCGACCGACCGCCGTGTTGTCCGGCAAATACGTCGTCGCGCCCGGCGAGAGGCCGAGAATCTGCGTGAAGTTGCGCGTCGCCAAAGGCAGTTCCGCCACCGCGCGCGAGTCCACAACGCGCCCCAAGCCGGGGCTGTCGGACTGCACGACAGGGCCGACCGCAGTGACCGTGATCGTCTCGTCGGTCAACGCGCCGATCTCCAGCCCGGCGTCGAGCGTCGTCGTCTCAGTGATCGCAACTTTGACAGTATCGAAAATCGCCCTCTTGAAATTTTGGGCGGTGACAGACACTTGATATTCACCGGCGGGCAAGAGCGGCACGGCGTATGCGCCCGATTCGTCGGTGATGACCCGGCGCTCTTCGCCGGTCGCCTTGCCGGTGACGACCACCTCCGCGCCGGCGATGACCGCGCCGTTGGCGTCACGGACGACGCCTTCGATGCGGCCCGTTGTCTGGCTCTGAGCGAACGCGGCGCTGGCGGCGAAAGCTACGAGGAAAACGAACTGTAAAAGAACGACAAACTTTCGGGGACTCATTGGGGTCTTCTCCTTCACGCGAAAAATTAGCGACGTCAGAACTGAGAACAGTGGTTGCGCCTGAATTGATTGAGCTAGGAAATATAAGCGGACACGGCTTGCGCTCTCCGACAAAGCAATCGCCGCTCCACAATTGGAGAGTTTTTCGCGGCCTGCGAAGAATGATAAAGACGCCCGCGCTTTCAGCCGCTTTCTTGAAGTAATGCGGCGATGGAGACGCGACAACGGCCATCAGCACACGCCAGTACGACACCCACACCGTCTAGTTTTTCGACACGCTGTTTGGACGGTGCTTATTTTTTAGGCAACAGTGTGAGCCGCCGAGTAAAACAGGTGAATCTCTTTGAAGAATTCCCCGCCCCGCAGGGGCAAGATTCAATAGCCGGGGGCAGCGCCCCCGGAACGCGTCATCCACACGGCCCGACCCTGAAGGGGTCGAATGCTCTGAGTCGTGGTATTCAACCCTTTCAAGGTTGGTTCTCTATGTGTGGCTTGACCGTGGGCGTTGCCCACGGCTATTGAATCTGTCCCTTTCAGGGACTATTGAAGAGACATCTACATTTCCAAACCGTACTTGCGGATTTTGTTGTAGAGCGTCGTGCGCGTGATGCCGAGTGTGTCCGCCGCGCGGCTGAGATTGCCGCCCGTCGCGTTGAGGACGCGGCGAATGTGCAGGGCTTCCAATTCGTCAAGCGAAAGCAACTGCTCGCCTTCTTCCTCCTCCGCAGACGCGCCCGCCCAAGATTCTAAGCCGCCGGCCAACGGTAGATCGGCCGCGTGGATCAGATCGCTCGCGGAGAGAATCAGGGCGCGCTCAATGACGTTTCGCAACTCACGCACATTGCCCGGCCAGTTGTAGCCCAGCAGCACGGCTTCGGCTTTCGGCGTCACGCCCTGCACGCGGCGGTTGAGCTTCTGATTGAACTGACGAATGAAGTGATCGACCAACGGCAACACGTCCTCGCGCCGGTCGCGCAGCGGCGGCAAGACGAGCGGCATCACGCTCAGGCGATAATACAAATCTTCGCGGAAGCGCCCGCGCTTGATCTCGCCTTGCAAGTTCTTGTTGGTGGCGGCGACGAGACGCACATCAACTTCTTTTTCCTGCACGCCGCCGACGCGCCGGAATTTTTTCTGTTCCAGCACATGCAAAACCTTCGCCTGAATCGACAGTTCCATCTCCGCGATCTCGTCAAAGAAGATCGTGCCTTCGTGCGCCAACTCGAAGAGTCCCGGCTTGCTCGCGACCGCGCCGGTAAACGCCCCGCGCTCGTGGCCGAAGAGTTCGGATTCGAGCAGTTCGCGGCTGAGGCCGGCGCAGTTGATCGTGACGAACGGCTTTTCAGAACGCGCGCTCAGACGGTGAATCAAATGCGCCATCATGCCCTTGCCCGTCCCCGTCTCACCCTGCAACAAAATGGTCGAATCCGACGGCGCAAGCCGCTCAATGGCGTGTTGCAGACGCACGCTCGTCTCGCCGCGACCGAGAAAGTATTCGGCGGCGACACGTTCTGCCTCCAAGCCGAAGAGCATCCGCTCGCGCCGTGCGCGGCACCCCTCCAAAGTCTTCGCGATCAGGATCAACAAACCGTCGGCGTCAAATGGCTTCGTCAAGAAATTCTCCGCACCTTCTTTCAAAGCGCGGATCGCCGTCTCAATCGTGCCGTGCGCGGTCAACATGATCACCGGCACGTCGTCGTCAATCGCCTTGATGCGCGGCAGCAATTCCAAACCATCTGCATCGGGCAAGCGCAAATCCAACAGGATCAATTGCGGTGCGCTCTCCGTCATCATTGAAAGAGCTTGCGCGCCGTTCTCCGCTTCCGTCACACGATAGCCTTCGGCTTCGAGCAAGCTCCGCAGACCAAAGCGCACCGACGGTTGATCGTCAACGATCAAGATTTTGTCTTTACTATTCATAGACAACTATCGCGAACTCTTGCGCCACAAACCCGCCGAACGAAGCGCCCAGCACATGCGCGCGTTCGAGAGCGAGAGCATCGAACAACGCGGCCACATCGTCGGCTAATGTCCTGATCGAGAAAGGCTGGGTCGGCTTGGATGAACACCCAATCCCGCGCGGATCAAAGACGATGGTGCGAAACTTTTGCGCGAGCGCGGGGACTTGCTTGAACCACATCCACACCCCGAAACCGAAGCCCGGAATCAACACGAGCGACTCACCTGCGCCATGCGCCTCGTAATAAAGTTGTGTGTCTCCGACTTTGATTGTAGGCATGGCAAACAGTTTGCGAACTCAGCGTGAAAAGCTGCCGCTGTTGAACGCGGAGCGACGCGGATTATTACCGGCACGGATTATTTGTCAATTGATTTCTTTCGCGCGGTTTTTCAGAAGCGGCGGGACGGCGCTTGATAACCCAACTGTTGGGAGATGCGGCGGGCGGCTTCTTTGACCAACTCGATGACGCGCGGGAGATGGGCGCGGTCGATCTGGACGGTCGTCCCCGACGTGCCGAAGGCGGCGACGACTTTCCCCTCAGCATCGTAAACCGGCGCGGCGATGCAACGCACGCCGACGCTGTTCTCCTCATCATCGACAGCGTAGCCTTGCGCGCGGACCTTTTCTAATTCACGCAAAAATTTTGTGCGGACGGTGATCGAGTGCGGCGTGTGCTTTCGCAACCCGCGCTCTTTGACGACGGCCTCAAGTTCGGCTTCCGGCAACGCGGCGGCGAGCGCCTTGCCGACCGCCGTCACGTGAACGTCCACGCGGTGGCCGATCCACGTGTCCATCTTGACGAAGCCCGGCGCTTCGACCTTCTCGACATAGACGGCCCGCCCCTGATCCAGAATCGCGAGGTGTGAAGTGAGGCGCGTGCGTTCGACGAACTGCCGCAGGACGGGCTGCGCGATCTCGCGAATGTCTAAGCCCGTCAATACGCCGTGGCTGAGGCCGAGGACTTTGAGGCCGAGTTTGTATTTGCCGCTCGTCGCGTCGCGCCGCAAGTAGCCGCGCCGCTCTAACGCGCGCAGCAGGTAACTGGCGGTACTCTTCGGAATTTCCAGCCGGCGGCTGATCTCGGAATTGGTCATCCCCGCGCCGCGCCCGGCGACGACTTCGAGGATCGACAAGGCCCGCTCGACGGCGGTGGAGGAACTCTCTTCGGCGACGCTCATCAACTGTGCTTCTATCCTTCAACAATCGGACGAATCATCCTAACAATGCCCCGCCGCTCTCGTCAAAGCCATTCCGGTATTTTGAATTTGTGTTCGGCATATCGCACAAGGCGGAAAAACTTCTTGATTTTTGCGGGGCTTTCCCCTACTGTGCGGAATCCCGAATTTGTGTTCGGTATTTTGAACGAGAACTGGATTCCTTGCCGGATCGGGAATTTCCAGAATGAGCAGATCGGAAGTGACATTGATGAGTACAGCCACCGCCTCGACTTTGACTTACAACCATGCGCCGGTGGATTTCGCTCCGGCGAGAGATTTGCCGCTGGGCTTCATGGAATTCTTACTGCCGTTGCACCGCGAGTTCACGCCGCGACAGCAGACGCTCGTGCGCCATCGCGCCGAAGTTTTAGAGCAGGCGCACCGGGGACAACTGCCCCAACACTTGCCGCCTTCTGCGGCGACGGCTGGCGAGTGGCGGATCGAGTTGCCGGCATGGTGCAGGGACCAACGCAACCAGATGACCGGGCCGGCGGACGACGCCGAGTTAGTCGTCAAGATGCTCAACTCCGGCGCGCCCGGCGTGATGCTCGACCTCGAAGATTCGCTGGCAAACTGCTGGGCCAACTTGCAGCAAGGCATCGCCAACACCCACGCCGCGCTGGAAGGCCGGCTGACTTACTTCGATAAAAAACGGAATCAAGATGTCGCTATCCGCGAAAGCGAAACGGTAATTTTCACACGCGCACGCGGGCTGCACATCAATCAGGCCGGAGTCGTCGCCGGCGAGTTGATATCGTCGTCGCTCTTCGACGTGGCGGCGGTCGCCTTCGGCGTTGACGTTGAGCGTCTCCGGCATCCGCTTTCTTTCTACATCCCGAAATCTGAATCCGCCGAGGAAGCTCTGTGGTGGCGCGATCTGTTCCGCGCCGTCGCCGCAGCGCGCGGTTGGCCTGTCCGTTACATCATGTGCATGGCGCTCGTTGAGTCGCACCCGCTCGCTTTTCAGATGGAAGAGTTCATCTACCACTTGCGCGATCACCTGCTCGGTTTGAACTTGGGACGATGGGACTACATGGCAAGCCTCATCCACTTCAATCTGCACGATCCGGAGTGGGTCTTGCCGGATCGGAACACGATCCCGCACGACGTTCCGTTCTTTCAAAACTTGCGCGAGCTGCTGGTCGAAATCTGTCACCGGCGCGGCGGCCTCGCCATCGGCGGCATGACAGCTCTCTATCCGAGCCGCGCCGATGCGGAACTGAACGAGCGCGCTTTGAAAATTTTGGCCGCCGACAAAAAGAATGAAGCGAATTGTTTGATGGACGGCGCATGGACAGGCCATCCCGATCAAAACGAGATCGCCGTCGCGCAATTCCCGCACCCGAACCAACTCGATGCGCGCCGCGCGGACGCCGAACGTTACCCCGATCTGCGGCCCGCGCCCGAAGGCGTCGGCCAGCGCACCATCGACGGCACGCGCGCCGCCGTCCGCACCGTCATCCGTTACCGCCACGGCGTCTTGAACGGCAAGGGCGCGAGCCTGCTCGACGGCTACATGGAAGACCTCGCGACCGACCGCATCTATCGCCTGATGATCGCGCAACGCATGTTGCACCGCGACAAGGTGGAAGTATTTGACGGCGATGGACGGAGCGTCCCGCACACGCCGGAATTCGTGACGCAATTATTCGATGCCGAACTCGAACGCATCCTCCGCGAGTTGCCGCCGGGCGCCGACTCTTCAGTGATCGACAAATATCGCGAGGCGCGCCGCGTGAGCGAAGAGATGATCAGGCTCGGCGAGTTCGATCCGGTCTGAATTTTTATCTGCCTCGCCGTCTTGAGAGACTTCAACAAAGCATGAGATTGGGCAAGGGAAGTTCTAGCCACAGAGGACACGAGAGGAGAAGATTTGATCTCAAATTTGAAATTTCAAATCTCAAATCTCAAATTATCTCTATCTTACCTCCGCGTCCTCTGTGGTGAATCTTTACCCGCTCAATCACGTGAGTGTGAATTTCATCCACCTAAACTTGCTGACCCCGCCTAAGCGGGACTAAGGGAGGGACCAATGAACTACGAAGCTCAAATCCGGGAATTGAAAAACGATTGGGAGACTAATGAGCGTTGGCAGGGTATCGAACGCACCTTTACGGCGGAGGACGTAGTGCGTCTGCGCGGCTCGGTGCGGATTAAGCACTCGCTCGCCGAGATGGGCGCGGCGCGGCTGTGGGAGTTGCTCAAGTCTGAGCCTTTCGTCGCCGCGCTCGGCGCGCTGACGGGCAGCCAAGCGGTGCAGCAAGTCGAGGCCGGCTTGCCGGCGATCTACGTCAGCGGTTGGCAGGTCGCGGCGGACGCCAACGTTGCGGGGCAGATGTACCCGGATCAGAGCCTTTACCCGGCGAACAGCGTCCCGGAACTTGTCCGCAAGATTAACAACTCTTTCCAGCGCGCCGATCAGATTCAGCACGCCGACGGGCACGAAGGCCCGTACTGGTTCGCGCCCATTGTGGCCGACGCGGAGGCCGGCTTCGGCGGCACTCTGAACGCCTTCGAGTTGATGAAGGCGATGATCGAGGCGGGCGCGGCGGCGGTGCATTTTGAGGATCAACTCGCTTCGGCGAAGAAGTGTGGACACATGGGAGGCAAGGTCTTGGTTCCCACCTGCGAAGCGATCCAGAAACTCATCGCCGCGCGCTTGGCGGCGGACGTGCTGCATGTGCCGACGCTCGTCGTCGCGCGCACTGATGCCAACGGCGCGGGACTCCTGACCACCGACATTGACGAGCGCGACCGCCCGTTCCTGACCGGCGGGCGCACCGTCGAAGGTTTTTATGAAGTCCGCAGCGGCATCGACCAAGCCATCGCGCGCGGATTGGCCTACGCGCCTTACGCCGATCTCGTCTGGTGCGAAACCTCTGAGCCGAACCTTGAGGAAGCGCGGCAGTTCGCGGAAGCGATTCACGCGCAGTTCCCCGGCAAGCTGTTGGCTTACAACTGCTCGCCTTCGTTTAATTGGAACAAGAAGCTCGACGAAGCGACCATCGCGCGTTTTCAAAGCGCGTTGGGAGAGATGGGCTACAAGTTTCAATTCATCACGCTCGCCGGTTTCCACTCGCTCAACCTCGGCATGTTCGAGTTGGCGCGCGGCTATCGCGAGAGCGGCATGACGGCTTACGCCCGACTGCAAGAGATCGAGTTTCAACGCGAGGCCGACAGCGGCTACCGCGCGGTGAAGCATCAGACCTTCGTCGGCACGGGCTACTTCGACCGCGTCACGCAGACCATCGCCGGCGGCACGTCTTCGACGACGGCGCTTAAAGGATCAACCGAAGAAGAACAATTCATCGCGCCAGAGCCGCCACGCGAGCCTGCGCCCGCGTTCGAGTTCGCCTCCTCAGCCCTACTCTGACGCCACGCTACGGCTGCTTTCTTCAGCCCCGGCAGAAACGAGAGAACATGACGCTCGAAGTTCTTTCGCTTTTGCCGGGCTTCGCCAACTCATCTCGCACGGAAACGCTCAATCACTCCCCGAACCACAACAATCGAAGCGCCGCAGAACGCCGCTCACGACATCTCTCTTGCGAGAGCGTCAGCGAATCATGATAATGCCGCACCTTCAAGCGGGGATGCAGTCTAAAGCAAGAGTGGCTTGATTCTCTCGACGCTGTGATCTTATTTTTGTGCCGCTGAAGACAAAGTTCGGCGCTGGCTCGTTTCGCTGATGATGCGATGAGACAAAAACACATCATAAAAATTTCGTTGCTCTGGCTCTGGCTGTCTTTGTTCACCTTTGTCGGCATCGGCAACGCCGCGCCGGGAGAGATTAGAGACTTAAAGCCGACGGTGATTCTCATTTCGCTCGATGGCTTTCGTTACGATTACTTGGACAAGTATCAGGCGAAAAACCTGAACCTACTAGCGCGAAAAGGTGTGCGGGCAAAATGGATGATCCCTGTCTTTCCGTCGCTCACTTTTCCGAATCATTATTCGATTGCGACCGGACTTTACCCGCACAATCACGGCATCGTCGGCAACACGATGTACGACCCGGAATTTCAAGCGCTGTTCAGTTTGGGAAAACGCGAGGAAGTCGAAAACTCTCGGTGGTGGCAGGGCGAACCCGTTTGGGTGACGGCTGAGAAACAAGGTCTGCGCGCTGCCGCGTTTTTCTTTCCCGGCACAGAAGCCGAAATCGCAGGAACGCGCCCGACTTTCTGGAAAACTTACGACGAGAAAATTCGCAACGCCGAGCGCGTTGATCAGATTTTAGCTTGGCTCGATTTGCCGCAAGCTGAACGTCCGCAATTTTACACGCTCTATTTCAGCGATGTGGACAGCGCAGGACACAACTTTTCACCCGATTCGCCGGAAGTCGCAAAAGCAGTGAGCGATGTTGACGCAATTATCGGCAGACTCTTTGCCGGATTGAAAGCGCGGAGAATCCACACAGCAGTCAATCTCATCATCGTTTCCGACCACGGGATGGCGGTGGTCAGGCCGGAAAATTTCGTCTTTTTGGATGATTATTTTGACACGAGAAAAGCCGAGCCGATTGTCTGGGGTGGACAACTGACGGGCATCTTTCCGAAGAGGGGCGAAGAAGCAGCGATTTATCAATCGCTCACAGCGAAGCCGATTGAACACGCCAACTGCTATCGCAAAGCGGAGATTCCAGCGCGGTTTCATTACCAAAACCATCGTCGGATTGCTCCGATTGTGTGCCTTGCCGATGAAGGATGGCTGTTGACGAACCGCGAACGCTACGAAAAAGACAGACAAGAAAACAAACTGCCGACGCGCCCGACGGGAGCGCACGGCTACGACAACCGGCTTGCATCAATGCGGGCAATTTTTATCGCGCACGGCGCGGCGTTTAGAAAAGGCAAGGTCGTTGAGCCGTTTGAGAACGTCAACGTCTATCATATGATGACGAAAATTTTAGGCCTAACGCCCGCGAAAAGCGACGGGACATTTGAGGCGGCGCGTCAAGTTTTACGTTAATCCGCCGTGCTGACGATTATTGAAAACGGAAAGTCGTGCAACCGGGCATTTTGCGTTTGCCTCGCAGCAACTTTGCAGACGCCTCGCCTGCGTTCCAAACACTCAGGAAATTTATGACGGAGGTGATGAAAGAATGAGACAAGACGGAAAAGTTTTGACGCGGCGGCAGATGTTGGAAATGGCTGTCGGTGTGAGCGGGCTGGCGGCTTTGACCGGCTCGATCTTTGCCCAAGAAGCCGGGCGTTTGCTGACCCCGCCGGTGACTATGGGACCGTTTTATCCGTTGATGAAACCGCTCGACATTGATGCCGATCTAACCCTGCTCGCGGGCAACAAGACGCGCGCTGAAGGCAAAATCGTGCATCTCGCGGGGCGCGTTTTGAATTACAAAGGCGAGCCGGTCGCAGGTGCGAAAGTCGAAATCTGGCAGGCGAACACGCACGGGCGGTACAGTCATTCGTCCGACCCGAACACCGCGCCCCTCGATCCGAACTTTCAAGGCTTCGGCGTGCAGACGACCGACAGCGAAGGGCGTTATCGCTTCAAAACCATCAAGCCCGGCGCATATCCGGTCGCGCCAAATTGGAAACGCCCGCCGCACATTCATTTCGACGTGGCGGGAAAAATCAACCGCCTGACGACGCAGATGTTTTTCGCGGGCGAAGTTCTTAACGACAAAGACCGATTGTTTCTGGAACTTGGCTCGCGCAGAGCAGCGGCAATTGGGAAAAACTTGCCGCCAACGAAGGACCTCGAAGCCGATTCGCTGGTCGTCAATTTCGACATCGTGCTTGATCGTGGTTGAGTCGGGAGAAACATTTCGCCACGCGCTACCCGCCTCGCCTAAATGTAGCGAAACAACTATCCAGCGGCTAAATCAGTCCCTGCGAGTTTGGGACACAGACAGAAAAAGATGATCCACGAACACACACGAAACGACACCAAGCCACAGACACGAAATTCGTGAGCTTTGTTTCGTGCTGTTTCGTGTGTGTTCGTGGATGATGTTTTTCCCTCTGTCCCGATCTCATCAGTTTCGATTGAGAGCGGATTTAGTTTGCCGACACGCACATGGCTCAACGACAAAATGCGAGGCCGCTGTCTGCGGCCTTCACCAACGCGCAAGCCGCACACGATTACAAGATTCCACAGGTCATCGCCGCCTCTGCCGTCGGCACGATGATCGAGTGGTACGACTTCTACATCTTCGGCTCGCTGGCGGCGATCATCTCGCCGCTCTTTTATCCGCCGGGCAACGACACCTTCGCCTACATCGCGTATCTCGCGACGTTCGCCGTCGGCTTTGTCGTCCGGCCCTTCGGCGCGCTCTTCTTCGGGCGCATCGGCGACATCGTGGGACGCAAGTACGCCTTCCTCGTCACGCTCCTGCTAATGGGCGGCGCGACGGCGTTGATCGGCTTTCTCCCGACCTACACCTCAATCGGGATCGCCGCACCGATCATTTTGTTGCTGATCCGCGTGCTGCAAGGCTTGGCGCTCGGCGGCGAGTACGGCGGCGCGGCGGTCTATGTCGCGGAGCATGTGCCGGACAACCGGCGTGGCTTCTACACGAGCTTCATTCAAATCACGGCGACGCTCGGACTCTTCGTTTCGCTGGCCGTCATTCTCCTCGTGCAGAACACGATGAGCCGCGAAGCGTTCGGCGCGTGGGGTTGGCGCATTCCGTTCATCATCTCGATCTTCCTCGTCGGTGTCTCGCTCTACATTCGCCTGAAGATGAAAGAGTCGCCGATCTTCCAACACGTCAAGAGCGCGGGGATGACTTCGGCCCAGCCCTTGAAGGAAGCCTTCACGCAATGGGCGAATCTGAAGCTCGTGCTGATCTCTCTGTTCGGCGCGACCGCCGGGCAGGGCGTCGTCTGGTACACCGGACAGTTTTACGCCTTGTTCTACCTGCAATCGATCCTCAAAGTAAATCCCACGTCGGCAAATTACATCATCGCCATCGCGCTCTTGTTGGGGATGCCGTTCTTCGTCGTCTTCGGCGCGCTCTCGGATCGCATCGGGCGCAAGTGGATCATCATGGCCGGCTGCCTGCTCGCCGTTCTGACTTACATTCCGATCTACCGGGCGATGCAATCAGTCGCCGGCTCGAACATCGTCACTGCTTTGTCACAGAGAGACAAGGTGACGGGCGCGATCAAACTGACGCCGCAGACGCAGGACGCGAGCGGCGCGTTACAACCCGCGAAGGAAGTTTTGACTTACACGAACCTCGGCAGCCTCCTCAGCAACTCGACGGCGTGGAAGCTGATCTTCCTCGTGTTCATTCAGGTGATCTGGGTGACGATGGTGTATGGCCCGATTGCCGCATATCTGGTCGAAGCGTTCCCAGCCAAGATCAGATACACAGCGCTGTCGCTTCCCTATCACATCGGCAACGGCGTCTTCGGCGGCTTGCTGCCGCTCATCGGCCTCTCGGTCATCGCTTCGACGGGTAACATCTACGCCGGACTTTACTACCCGATGATCGTCGCCAGCATCACGTTCATCGTCGGCTCGCTGTTGCTCAGAGAGACGAAGCACACACTAATCTGGAACGAAGTAGAGACGACGCCGGCAGCCGTTACGCCTGACCGCGACGGCCCGGCATAGAGCAGAGACGGAACGCCGCAAAAATGCGATAACATAAATGAGATTCAGAGATCAGTGAAAGAGAGACCAGTTTCATGTCATCAAAGACTCCCGAGCAACCAACCGCCGCCATCGAATCCATCTTGCAAGAGACGCGCTTGTTCCCGCCGCCGCCGGAGTTCGCTGGGCGCGCGCACATCAACGGCATGGCCGAATACGAGCGACTCGCCGCCCCCGCCGAGCGCGATCCGGAAGCCTTCTGGGCCGGCATCGCCAAAGATTTACATTGGTTCAAATCATGGGACCAGATTCTCGACTGGCAGATACCGCACGCCAAGTGGTTCGTCGGCGGCACGACGAATGTTTCTTACAACTGCCTCGACCGACACCTCTCGACCGCGCGCCGCAACAAAGCCGCGCTGATTTGGGAAGGCGAACCGGGCGAGGTGCGGACGCTCACATATCAACAACTCCATACGGAAGTCTCGCGCTTTGCGAACGTCTTAAAAAATCTCGGCGTGGGGAAAGGCGACCGCGTCGCGCTCTACATGCCTTTGGTCCCCGAACTGGCGATTGCGATGCTGGCCTGCGCGCGGATCGGCGCGCCGCACACGATCATCTTCGGCGGCTTTTCCGCCGACTCGATCCGCGACCGCGTCAACGATTGCGGCTGCGCGGCAATCGTCACCGCCGATGGCGGCTATCGTCGCGGCAAGGAAGTCGAACTGAAAGCGGCGGTCGATCTAGCCGTCCCGCAATGCCCGACCGTCAAGCACGTCGTCGTCTTCCGACGCACCGGCACAGAAGTCACGATGCAGGAAGGTCGCGATCACTGGTGGCACGATTTGATGAAAGGAGCTTCCGCCAATTGCCCGGCGGAAGAACTCGACAGCGAACATCCGCTCTTCATCCTTTACACGTCGGGGACGACCGGCAAACCGAAAGGTATCCTGCACACGACCGGCGGCTACTTAACGCAGGCTTACATCACGAGCAAATGGATTTTCGATCTCAAGGATGAAGATATTTACTGGTGTACGGCGGACATCGGTTGGGTGACAGGGCATTCATACGTCGTCTATGGCCCGCTCGCCAACGGCGCAACGAGTTTGATGTACGAAGGCGCACCGAACTGGCCGGAGCCGGATCGCTTCTGGGACATCATCGAGCGTCACCGCGTCAACATTCTCTACACCGCGCCGACAGCGATCCGCGCCTTCATCAAATGGGGCGAGCAGTGGCCGAACAAACACGATCTGTCGAGTTTGCGTCTGCTCGGCACGGTCGGCGAGCCGATCAACCCGGAAGCGTGGATGTGGTATCACGAAGTCATCGGCAAAGAGCGTTGTCCCATTGTCGATACGTGGTGGCAAACCGAAACCGGCGCGATCATGATCTCGCCCTTGCCCGGCGCGACGCCGACCGTGCCGGGAACGGCGACCAAACCTTTCCCCGGCATCAGCGTGGACATTCAAACGAAGGATGGCAGATCGGTGGGGACCAATGAAGGTGGCTATCTCGTCATTAAACGCCCGTGGCCTTCGATGCTGCGGACGATCTGGGGCGACGACGAGCGGTATCAAAAACAGTACTGGTCGGAGATTCCCGGCGTCTATTTTGCGGGCGACGGCGCGCGGCGCGATGAGCATGGCTATCACTGGATCATGGGTCGCGTCGATGATGTCTTAAACGTCAGCGGCCACCGCCTCGGCACGGCGGAAGTCGAGAGCGCCTTAGTCTCACATCCAACAGTCGCGGAAGCGGCGGTCGTCGGTCGGCCCGACGATCTGAAAGGCTCGGCCATCGCCGCTTTCGTCACCCTCGAAGGCGGGCGCACCGGCGACGAAGCCCTGAAACAAGAACTGCGCGAACACGTCGCCAAAGAGATCGGCGCGCTCGCCCGTCCCGACGACATTCGCTTCACTGACATGCTGCCCAAAACCCGCTCCGGCAAAATCATGCGCCGGCTCTTGCGCGAGATCGCGGCGGGCGGCGCGGTCAAAGGCGATGTGACGACGCTCGAAGATTTTTCGGTGCTGGAGAAGTTGCGCGAGGACGAAGAATAAAAGCCTTCAACCACAGAGGACACAAAGGTAAGAAAGGTGATGAGTTCAAATTTTGAGATTTCAAATTTGAGCTTCATGCTTGCTTGATCTTTGAGCTTCCACTTTATCCTTCGTGTCCTCTATGGTTAATCTTCTTTTGGTCCCCGTTCGCTTCAACCTCCTCACTCTCACCGGCGAGGGCGCGTTGGCGCGTGAAGTGTTCGGCGATCTCGGTGGCGGTCTGGCGTCCGACGAAGGGCGCGAGTTCTGCCACACTCGCCCGCGCGATGCGTGTGATCGAGCCGAAATTTCTCAACAGGCGGTTCTTGCGTTTTTCGCCGACGCCGGGGATGGCGGTCAACTCTGAAGTGAAGTCGCGGATTTCGCGCCGCTTGCGGTGGTAAGTGACGGCGGAGCGGTGCGTCTCATCGCGGATCATTTGCATGAGGCGCAAGACCGGCGAATGCGGATCAAGATAGATCGGTTCATGCTCACGGCCTTTCAACAAAAGGTGCGACACTTCATTATGGCGGCGCGGCGGTTTCACCACGCCAATCATTGGAACGGCTTCCAAGTCGAGTTCGCGCATCGCGTCGGCAGCCGCGCCGAGTTGTCCCTTACCGCCGTCGATCATGACGAGATCGGGCAGCGGTTGATTCTCATCCAACTGCCGGCGGTAGCGACGCAATACGGCCTCGCGCATTGACGCCACATCATTCGCTCCCTCAACCGTCTTGATGCGAAAACGTCGCCCTTCCGCGCGGCTGATCTTCCCGTTCTCGCAGACGACCAACGCCGCCACGTTTTCCGCGCCGGAGATGTTCGACACGTCGAAGGATTCGATGCGCGAAGGAAAGCGCGGCAATTCCAAAGTTTCCTGCAACTCTTCCAGCACGCGCTCCATGTCGGGCTTCAGCACGCGGAAGCGTTGCTCGAAAGCGATCTGCGCGTTCTTCTCGACAAGATCGATCAAATCTCTTTTCTCGCCCCGTTGCGGATCAAGTATTCGCACGCGCCGCCCCTTGCGTTCCGTCAGCGCCTTTTCCAACAACTCCCGATCCGCGAAGTCAACGGGGACGTGGATTTCGCGCGGCACATAGTCGGTCGAGTAATACTGCGACAGCACCTCGCTCAAAAACGCCGACGGATCGAAGTTGTCTTCCGCTAAATCTTCCCAGAAGAATTCGCGCCGCCCGACGATCTTGCCTTCGCGCATCGTGAAGAGTTGCAGGGCGAGGCGCGGGCCTTCGCGGTAATAACCGAAGATGTCCACGTCTCGATCCGGTGAGGTCATCATCTTCTGTTGTTCGGAAACAGCCAGCACCGTCTTTCGCAGATCGCGGTACTTGGCGGCCAACTCGAACTTCATCTCGTCCGAAGCCTTGAGCATCCGCGCCTCGTACTCGTCGGCCAACTCTTTGTTCTTGCCTTCGAGAAACATCCGCACATCGCGCACGGACTCCGCGTATTCTTCCGGCGTACACAGCCCTTTCACGCACGGGCCGAGACAGCGCTTGATGTGATATTCAAGGCACGGGCGCGGCAGTTTGCCATCAATCTCGATGTCGCAAGTGCGAAGTTGAAATGTGCGATTGATCAGATCAATTGTTCGTCGCGCCAAACTCGCAGGCAGGAAGGGACCAAAGTACAACGCGCCGTCGCGCTGAATCCGGCGGGTGATCATCACGCGCGGGAACGGCTCGTTGATCGTCAGCTTCAGGTGCGGGTACTGCTTGTCATCTTTAAGCAGCACGTTGTAACGCGGCCTGTGCTGCTTGATTAAATTCGATTCAAGGACGAGAGCTTCAACTTCATTGTCGGTGACGATGAACTCCAGATCGCTGATCCGGCGCATGAGTTCCCGCGTCTTGCGGTCATGCCCGCGCCCCGCTTGAAAGTAGGAGCGCACGCGGTTTCGCAAGTTCTTCGCCTTGCCGACGTAGATGATCCGCCCCGCCTCGTCCTTGTGCAGATAGACGCCGGGCGAGAGGGGCAGATTCCTGAGTTTCTCTTCGAGTGTCACTGTTTAGAACCACT
>Ga0136614_10000544_pt1 | contig 19090 bp, 17 predicted proteins | sample AntDrymUQ2792106_2_FD_106643 | JGI IMG/M metagenome (GOLD analysis project Ga0136614, IMG submission 106643) | Polar desert sand microbial communities from Dry Valleys, Antarctica - metaG UQ279 (21.06) | ecosystem: Environmental > Terrestrial > Soil > Desert | place: Antarctica: Dry Valley... | reverse complement strand
GATGAAATCCTTGTTCGGGATCGTCGCGCCGTCTTTCAAACGCACGAGCGCGCTACTTTGTACGGGACGCTCGATCTCGATTTGATGTGAAGCTGATTTGATTTCTTCGATGGAGACGCCGGCATCAAGCGCGACGTTGATCGAGATGTCGTGACCGGCGCGCGTGCCTGCCGGCGCGACGTGCGGTGTGATACGCGAGGCGTCGAGGACACGATCCGTATCGGGCAAACGACCGCCGCCTTGCTTGCCCGTCGCCGCGCCCGGCACGTAACGCGGGCCGACGACCATCGGAAAAGAAAACTCATACGAGCCATCTTCATACTTCAACGTCTCGACGTAACTGATTGTCACCGTCACGCGCTCGCCGGGCAGGATGTTGGCGATTGATTGTGTGAAGACGTTCGGGCGTTCCTGATCGAGCAGGCTTGCGACTTGCCCCGCGTCGCGCGCGGCTTGGTAAACCTGCTGTGCTTGCTCGCGCCGGAGAATGCGCCCGCGCACGACGGCGCGCTCGCCGACGCGCATCGTCATGTCATCGACGGCAGCAGCAGCCGGCAGCGGGAAAGTATAGATAGCCTCAATTTTCTCTTTGAAAGGGTTCTCAAAATCTTGCGTCACCGTGACGCGCGCGAGAAAGCCGCTGATCTCGGCTTTCACATCTGTGTGTTTCAAAGGACAGACCAGATTCTTCGGCTGTCCCTTCGCATCGACGACGTGTAGCGCGCCCTGCGTGGCAGCATCGGCGGCATTGGTTGGTGAGCTTGATTCCTGCGGCGCAGCGAGCGCGAGGAAACTGGCGAGTGAGACGAGCGAGAGTGCGACAAAAGACAACAGCAGACGGCGTGACATATTCTTCTCCTCTGAAATGGTAAACAGGATCGCGGCGCGCATGCGAGGCAGGCGGCGCGCGCTGTAGGCATTGCTGACTTCAGGCTAACTTTTGTTGGCAACTTAGACAGCGTGCCGCGCCTTTCGGGTTGCATAACTTACACGCACCATCAGAACGCCCGTTGCGAAGAAACTTGCGCTTGAGCGCGCCGCCCGAACGCTGTTACATTGAAGCCGCGTCAAACGTCCGGGCAACCGAACACTTCTGTGAGAAGGAGAAACAACGTGAAGACATTGCTGAATGTGGCCGGCCTGCTGCTTCTGTTAGGCAACGGTGTGATCAGCGCGCAAGCGCAAGACACCGCTCCCGCGACCATCACCGAGCAGGCGGAGACGAGCGAACGGCGTGTGCCGCTGACCGAAGCCGCGCAGGTTTATGATGCCGCCGGTGGCCTCGCGCTCGCAGCGCGTTTGCGGACGACCGCGCTCGCGGCGACACTGGACGCGCCGGTGCGGAACATTCAAATGCTCATCACCAACCGCAGTTCCTTCTTCTACAACTACGCCACCGGCTGGGCAACCTTTTACGATGCGAGCGGCGTTCGCTGCGGCGCGGGCTTGTGGAAGACCGTCGCCTTCGCGCCGAACGAAGCGGTGGAAGTCGATGCACCGGGCCTGCGCTTGACCTGCACGCCCGCCACTTGGCGCGTCTCCGCAGCTAATTTGCTGACTGCTATGCGGGACGTGACGCAGCCGGAACAGCCCGCCGCGCCGCCCGCGACTCAAGTTCAACCGCCCGCCGCCGCGCCGCCGCCGCCGGGGACCAATCGCGCTGCCACACTCCCGCGACTTGAGATCAACATCAACGGCAAAACGCTCCCGCTCCAACTCGGCAACCCGCTCGAAATCGTTGTCGGCCAAGAGCGCGTCCAGATCGTCGTCACCCCCGCACCGTGAAAAGCAAGGCTGAAGGCTGAAGGATGAATGAAGACGGGGAGAAAGGGCAAAAAACCGTTACGCCCTGTCACCCCCTCTCCCCTTCGCCCCGTCCGCCTTGTCTTGCTTTTTCCGCCTGCCGCCTTCATCCTTCAGCCTTACTTTTAGCCCCCGGCAACTGAGGTTCTTTACCGAAAGGAGAATGGCGTATGGCGGTTGATGAGAGAGACGACAAATGCGATCACGAAATGTGTAACTGTCGAGCGGCGGAAGATAGCGACTATTGCAGCGAGTATTGCGAGAACGCTGTGGATACAGGCGTGATTGAAATTAAGTGCGGCTGCCAGCATCCCGCTTGTAGTTGACGGTCGCGCCGCTTCATTAACTCATGGCCCTCAACGATTAGCAGTCGGATCGTTGAGGGCTTTCGCTTGTCGTCATGTGGGCGCGGCGACTATGAGGGAAGGCGCGTCGCTGTGGTAATGTTGCTCAACAGAACGGTCTTTTTCGCTCTCAATTTTTAGCGGCAGGCGCGACATTGGCTATGAGCAGTCATCACGAAAAACCTCTACGAGAGCGACGGGCGCGCACGAGCGCGTCGGACGCAGATGTGGTGGCGCGTTTGCGCGAGATCGCCGGCGCGGAGAATGTGCTGATCGACGCGGATAAAGTCGAGCCTTACGCGCAGGACGCAGTGAAAGAAAAGTTTCCGCCCGAAGCGGTCGTGCTGCCGCAGACGGCGCAAGAGATCGCTTCGATTATGCAACTGGCGAACGAGCGCCTGTTTCCAGTGACGGCGCGCGGCGGCGGCGTCGGCTATTCGGGCGGCGCAGTTCCCATCGATGGCGGCATTGTGATCGGCACGGATCGCATGAGCCACATCAAAGAGATCAACGCCGACGATCTCTACGTCATCACCGAGCCGGGCGTGACGACTTACGCTTTGCAGCAAGCGGTCGAAGCGCACAATCTTTTTTACCCGCCCGATCCCTCGTCCTACAAAAACTCTTTCATCGGCGGCAACATCGCGGAGAATGCGGGCGGCATTCGTTCCGCGAAGTACGGCGTGACGAAGCATTATGTGTTGGGCTTGGAAGTCGTGATGCCGACCAGCGAGATCATCCGCACCGGCGGGCTGACGAGCAAGAACGTCGTCGGCTTCGATCTGACCGGCTTGATCTGCGGCTCGGAAGGAATGCTCGGCATCATCACGGAAGCGACTTTAAGATTGTTGCCACTGCCGGAGACGACGGCGACGGTGCGCGCCACTTTCCGCACGATGACGGAAGCGTGCGCGTGTGTGCCGCGCTTCAACCGCGCGCGCGTGACGCCGGTCGCCATCGAAGTTTTAGATCGCAACGCGATCCGCGCCGTTGAGACGGAATTCGCATTCGGCTTCGGCGCAGACGCGGGCGCGCTGTTGCTCGTCGCAGTTGACGGCCACGCCGACGAGGTGGAGCGTGCATCGCGTGTTGTCGAGCAAGTCGTGAAAGACGGCGACGGCTTCGACGTGATCCGCTCCGCGAATCGAGAAGAAGAGGAACGCTTGTGGGATGTCCGCCGCGCGCTCTCGCCGGCGATTAAAAAATTCGGCACGATGAAATTCAATGAGGATGTCGTCGTCCCGCGCTCGCGCGTGCCGGAATTGATCGAGCGTGTCGAAGAGGCAGGGCGACGCTACGAAACCTTCGTCGTCAACTTCGGCCACGCGGGCGACGGCAACATTCACGTCAACTTCATGTGCGACCGCGATGATGCGGAAGCCATGCGCCGCGCCCGCGCCGCCGTCCGCGAGACTTTTGCGATTGCCGTCGAACTTGGCGGCACGATCAGCGGCGAACACGGCATCGGTTACGTCAAAGCGCCTTACCTCGACATGGCCCTCGGCGCGACGACGATTGACGCGATGAAGCGCATCAAACAAGCGCTCGATCCGAATGGGGTTTTGAATCCCGGCAAAATGTTCGCGTGACTGTCTCTTGGTAGCCGTTCGTCCCCTATCTTGTTGTGCGTGATGAAAAATAGCGAGGTGAGACATGTTTGAAGGAATCTTTGTTCTAAAATTTGCGGTGGTTGGTTTGAAGGTATTCACCGTGTTCATTTTGCTCTTGCACTTTTTGCTAGCCGCAGGGTGGCTCAGAGGCGCGGACAATTTAGCCTTTCCCGGACTCGGCTTGGTCGTGGCAACTCCGCTCCTCCTCATCTTGCTCGCAGTTGTCGAGATCGTAGCGGTATTTGCTGCGGGAGTGGTATCGGCAGTAGCGAGTCAGACGTAGGGCCGCGAAATAAGAGCAGGCAGATGCTATCTATCCTTTTAGAACTTCAACGTTTGAAACGGCTCGACCGCACGGGCTGGGTGTTGCGCGGGCTTTCGCCGGGCGCGGAGTCGGTCGGGGCGCACAGTTACGGTGTGGCGTTGGCGGCGATGTTGTTGGTGGACGCGGTGCGGGCGCGGGGCATCGAAGTTGATGTCGAGCGCGTGCTAAGGATGGCGCTCTTGCATGATGTGGCCGAAGCGCGGACGGGCGATCTGCCGCGGGCGGCAGCTCATTATTTGCCGGAAGGCGCGCGGCGGGACGCGGAGCGCGCGGCGTTTGCTGACATAGTTGCTGATCTGAATGAAGAGCAACGGCGGGCTTACGGCGAGTTGCATGAAGAATATGAAGAGCGCGCGACGTTGGAAGCGCAGTTGGTGAAGGCGGCGGATGTCGTCGATCTGTTGGCGCAAGCCTTTGTCTTTGAGCGGGCAGGGGCGCGCGAGTTGGGCGAGTTTTGGGAAGGCGCGGCAGCGCGCGATTTTGGGTTGAACGGCGCGGCAGCGGAAGTCGTGAAGGAAATGATCGGCGCGCTCGTGAGGGCGCGTGGGGAGTTGCGGTGAGTAATTTTTCTTTGTTGGCGGCGCTCGTGATCGCAGAGGGCGGCCCGGTCGATTGGCTGAAAGAGAATGTCGCGGCGCGTCTGTCGGGGCGGGGCGTGCTGTGGGGCTTTCTGATCTTCATCATCACGTTCGCGTTGAGCCTTGTGATCACCGTCTTCGTGATCATCAAACTGCCGGCCACGTATTTTCAAGCCGCGCACGACCGGCAGTTTTGGGTTGAGCGGCATCCGGTGTTGCGCTGGACGGGTTTGATCTTGAAAAACCTGCTCGGCGCGTTTCTCGTCCTGCTCGGTATCGTGATGACAATCGGGCCGGGGCAGGGGCTATTGACCATCTTGCTCGGCGTCATGCTGCTCGACTTTCCCGGCAAGCGCACTCTGGAATTGAAACTCGTCAGCCGCCCGAAAGTGTTCAGTGCGATCAATCGTCTCCGCGCGAAATTCGATAGGCCGCCGCTCGTCTTGGACAAACAAGAGCAAGGATGAAGGCGGAAGGATGAATGAAGACAGGGTTCAATGCGTTAAGTTTTGGATCATCCTTCCGCCTTCATCCTTGCTTTGACAAGGGCGGGGGGCTTTGTTAGCTTCGCTGATTATTTACCGGGTGAATTACTTGTCTAATATGCTGCTCTGTTGGCGCGTCCGCCGATCATCAATGAAGAACGGCTCTTATTTTCGATCACAGTTTGCGGGGCCACGTCTGTGCGCCGGTGTGCTGATTGTCTTGGCCTTATTCGGCGCGAGTGGGTGCAGCCGTTTTGTGAAGCGGGACGTGGCCGTGCCGTCGTTGCTCTCGCCGCTCGTCGAGGCGGACACGAATCAATTGCTTGAGGAAGTGAACCGGCTGGCGCAAGTGCGCTCGCTGCGCGGTAAGATCGATATTCAGTTTCTCGATAACTCGTTCGCTAAATGCGGTATCGCGGAGAGGTATCGAACGGCAGAGGGCGACGTGATTTTGGAGCGTCCCGGCCACGTCTATTTGGTGATTCAGGCCCCGTTCGTCGGCACGAAGATCGCGGAGATGGCTTCCGACGGCGAGCGTTTTCAAGTCGCCGTCTATCAAGGCGACGAGAAATACCGCCGCTTCGTGCGGGGGACCAACAGCGCGAATTACAAGCGACTTGAGGGCAGCGCAGCGCTCGACGCCGATTGCGATGAGAACGGTAAGAAGAAAACTGCGATGGCGCAGCAGCGGCAGGTCGGCGCTCTCTCCGGCTTGAGGCCGCAGCATTTCACCGACGCGCTGCTCGTCCCGGCGGTCGCTGCGAGCAATGCAAACTTGATCTACGCGAAGAGTGAGGCTTTCGTCGAAGAGCTGGATGAACGTCCGCGTGCGAAAAGAGGGGCGCGCGTCGTGCGCGGTTATTACGTCCTCGACGAGTTGCAGTCTGAAGGCGAAGCGCGCGCGCGTCTCCTGCGCCGGTTGTGGTTCGACCGCTTCGGCGGCATTCGTCTCGCGCGCCTGCAAAATTTCGACGAGCGCGGACAATTGATCACCGATGTGGTCTATCGCAACTCGCAAAAGTTCGGCGAGGAAGGGAATTACACTCTGCCTGCCAGCATCGAGCTGACGCGCCCACAGGATCGTTACTCCCTGCGCGTCACCTATCAAATGCCCGGCGAGGTCAGAGTTGATCGCGACTGGCCGCCGGAAACCTTCACGCTGGAAAACAAGACGAGCTTGCAAGAAGTCGATCTGGACAAGGAATAGAGGATAGAGGGCAGAAAAAAGTCTTTCACTATTCTCTACCCTCTATCCGCTGCTTTTATGGAGAGCTTAGTCGTCAACAATATCAAGCAGCGGCCTGTGCGCGCGTTGGTGAGCGTGGCGGGCGTGGCGTTGGGCGTGTGTCTGGTGATGCTGTTTACGGGGCTGGCGCGGGGGATGTCGAACGACTTGCAGAGGCGTTCGTCGAATCTACGGGCGGAGATTATTTTTACGCGACCGGGCGGGATGGAGTTGACGACTTCGACGTTGAATCTCAGCACAAAGTATGTGGATGAGTTGCTGAGGATCGAAGGCGTCGAGATGGCTGTGCCGGTGGGCCGCTATATTTTTCAGGGCGGGCGGGGTTTTGGGTTCGAGCAGGTCGAAGGCGTGGACTGGGAAGCGTTCGCGCGGATGAACGAGATGCGTCTTGTCGAAGGGCGCGCGCCGCAGTCGTTTGACGAAGTGCTCATCGACGAGACGAAGGCGCGCAGCAACGAGACGGGAACGGGCGGCACACTCAATCTGTTCGGGGGGAAGCCGTACCGGATCGTCGGTGTCTATGCGCCGGAGTCGGGCGCGCGCGTCAAGATGTCTTTGGCGGCGATGCAGGACGCATTGCAGTCTCCGGGTCGGAGTTCATACGTTCTCGTTAAAGCGCGCGCGGGCGTGGACGTGAATGTGTTGGCAGAGCGAATCAACGAAGCGTTGCCGGGCAATAAAATTCAGTTGACGCGTGATCTCGTGACGAATATCGAAAAGACGATTCCGTACTTGGGCATTTTCTTGCGCGTGCTGGTCGGCTTGGCGGCAATTGTCAGTGCGTTGGTCGTGATGCTCGCGATGTACACGACAATCACGGAACGGACGCGTGAAATCGGGATGCTCAAAGCGATGGGCGCGTCGCGCGGCTACATCATTTCGACCATCGAGAAAGAAGCTCTTTTGATCAGCTTGCTCGGACTCGTCGCCGGCTTCACCATCTCTCTTGTCGCCGGATATTTAATTCATCGCGCTTACGGCCTGTTTTTTGAATACGGTTGGGCGTGGGCGCTCGTCGCCGCGTTGATCGGCGTGGGCGGTGGCCTGCTCGGCGCTCTCTATCCGGCTGTCCGCGCCGCCAATCTCGACCCGGTCAACGCTTTGTCTTACGAGTAACAGCCAAATTTATGTGACAGCTAAACAGTGACAAGTGACGGGGAATTACTGCACTTGCTCGTCACTCGTCACCCGTCACTCGTCACTGTTTTATGAAGACGATTCTGCAAGCCGAAAATTTGACGAAAGTGTATCGCGTGGGCAGCATGGACGTTCATGCGCTCAGGGGCGTCTCGCTCGATCTGGCGGAGGGCGAGTTTTTGGCGATCATGGGGCCTTCGGGTTGTGGGAAATCGACGCTCTTGCATTTGCTCGGCGGGCTGCTGACGCCGACGAGTGGGCGGCTCGTCATCGACGGCGAGGACATGACGGCGGCTTCCGACGCCAAGCGGACAGACATTCGCCGCCGCAAGATCGGCTTTGTGTTTCAACGCTTCAATCTGTTTCCGACGCTGACGGCGGAAGGCAACCTGCGCCTCGCCGAGAGCATTTACGCGGGCGGCGGGAACGAGAAAGAAAATGGCGAGCGACGAAGAGAGGTGTTAAGCCTGCTGCAACTTGAGAACAAAATGCACCACAAGCCGCTCGAACTCTCCGGCGGCGAGCAACAGCGTGTAGCTTTGGCCCGCGCCGTCGTCACGCGCCCGGCGATCATTCTGGCCGACGAGCCGACCGGCAATCTCGACTCCGAAAATTCGGCCATCGTCTTAAATATGTTTCAGGAGATGAATTACCGCTTCAACCAGACCATCATCATGATCACCCACAACCCAGAGGCCGCCGCGATGTGCCGCCGGATCGTGCAAATGCGCGATGGACAAATTGTTGCGCCGCACGCCTCCGTCCAGCTATAATCCCTCTCGACAAGCAGGTGTCACTGACAAGGGTTGTATCGAACTTGTCTCTGCCACCTGTTGTTCTTTGTAGCCGGCCAGCTTTGTTCGCGCGATGAGCAAGATTTCCGATTTCGGCAAGAAATTGCTGTTCTGGTCATACGGGCGCAGCACTTGGCAGTACGACGTGTTGTGCGTGCTGATCCTCGCCTTTATCTTCCTGACGCCGCCAAGTTGGTTTGAAAATAGCGAACGCGCTCATTGGGCGACGCATCAAAATGCCTCGAACGTGGCCCCGCAACGGTTGTTCATTGACTCATCCGACACCGTAGACTCTCCCGGCACATCCGGGTTGGAACGGCGCGTGCAAGAGCTAACCGGCAGGACAAACGCACGGGTCAAGGCGGTGCGTCCGGTCATGAATAACGAGGGGCGGATCATCGCTTACGAGGTTGACATCGAATAGTCGTTCCTTATAATCGCACGGATTTTCCGGCGTCAATTTGCCGGCGTGTGACGGTCTCCCAGAATTTTTCAAAGGAGTTTGCATGAAGAGATATTTAACGCTGGGCCTTGCAGTGGCAGTTCTCGCCGTCGCGGCGGCAGTCTCATCGACTGTCCCGCCGACCAACGCGCAGAGCGCCGGCTTGGTCAGCTCGGTTATCAACAAGATGGAGCGCAATCAGCGCGACCTACGATCTTTGCGCGCTTCTATCAGCATGGAGAAGTACAACGCGCAGATTAGAGATACGGACAAGCAGTCAGGCGTCGTGGTTTATCTGCCCGGCAGCGGTCGTAATTCTTCGGTGCGCGTGGATTGGCAACGCCCACAGCAGCAGACGCTCGCCGTCGCTGACGGGCAGTACGTCCTCTTCAGCCCGCGCCTTAAACTGGCTTACGTCGGCAACACCAACTCGAAGAATGCGAAAGTAAACGGCGTTCTCGGCTTTGGTTTGAACGCATCTTCGGCGCAACTCAAGGCGGCTTACGAAGCGCCGCAGGACGTGTACGACGAGACGCTGTGGGGCGGCATTCGCGCCACGCACATGAAGTTCGTGCCGAAGGGCGCGGCGAGCCATAAGTACGTCGAAGTCTGGGTGGACGGAAGCGGAATGCCCGTTCAGACCAAAGTGGTCGAGAAGAACAACGACGCGACGACCGTTCGTTTGATGGACGTGCAGAAGAATGTCAATGTCTCGAAGAACGAGTTCAAGATTGAACTGCCTTCGGACGTGAAAAAAGTTCGCGGCTAATCATCAGCCACACCGCCAAAGTGTGAAAGGGTTCTGGCCCCAGTTGACCGGAACCCTTTCGTATTTTTAGGAACAGTGTGAAATAGACAGGATTAACGAGAAGAGTAAAAGCCGATGATTGCTCTTGCCGTTTGTCTTGTCAATCTTGTTAATCCTGTCTAATTCTTTTCGCGTCTTGAGGAAATGCGTCCTTGCTGCGTGCGCTTGCCTTTCGGCCTCAGTTTTGCGTATCTTCTCGGCAGTCTGCGAATGAAGGACAAGCCAGCAGTCAACGGTTAGATGAAGAGAAGTAAATTCCTCAATCTCAAAGTGCGTGAAGCGAGCTTTATCGCGCGCGGCTTGCTGTCGTCGAAGCATCCTGTGTTGGCGCACGTCATCCCGATGCGCCGCTGTAATCTCGCCTGCGCTTACTGCAACGAGTACGATAACTTCTCTGAACCCGTCCCGTTCGCAGAGATGATCCGGCGGCTTGATAAACTGGCCGTTCTCGGCACGTCGATTATCACTATCTCCGGCGGCGAGCCGATGATGCACCCGCAGATTTTCGAGTTGATCGCGCATATCCGGCAACGCGGCATGATCGCGGGACTCATCACCAACGGCTTTTACCTGACGCCCGACAAGATCAAGAAATTCAACGACGCCGACCTCGATTATTTGCAGATCAGCATCGACAACGTGGAGCCGGACGAAGTCTCGAAGAAGAGTCTGAAACTGCTCGACAAGCGTTTGCAGTGGCTCGCCAAACACGCCGATTTTCATGTCAACATCAATTCCGTGATCGGCGGCGGCATCAAGCAACCGGAAGACGCGCTCGTGATCGGCGGGCGGGCGGTCGAACTCGGCTTCTCGACGACAATCGGCGTGATTCACGGCGGCGACGGCACACTCAAGCCTCTGGCCGAGCGTGAGCGGCGCGTCTATGAAGCGGCGAAGGCGCTCTCCAAGAAAGAGTACGCGCGGATCGGTTGGTTCCAAGACAACCTCACCGCCGGACAGCCGAACGACTGGAAATGTCGCAGCGGCGCGCGCTATCTCTACATCTGCGAGGACGGCCTTGTTCACTACTGCTCGCAACAACGCGGCACGCCCGGCATTCCCCTCGCCGACTACACGCAAGCCGACATCAATCGCGAATACGACACGGAAAAATTCTGCGCGCCCTTCTGCACCGTCGCCTGCTCGCACAAGACTGCGCTCCTCGACGATTGGCGCAACCTGATTCGCCTCTACCTAGATTTTCTCCCGCGCCCCGGACAAAACCGCGCCGCGCAGCCGTTACCATCACCCACAGCGGAAACCCGCCCCGCCGAACACACAGCTAAACCGCCAAAGCCTGAAACCGTGCGCCAAGTCCTGAGCGCGGAATAGTCAACACAAGTCATCGCGCGCGATTTGTTCCGCCCTCATCAGCCTTGATGCCGGCGGATTTTTCTTGTTGACGCGCGCGAAGTCGGGATTCGACGCAGCGAAGATCGGGGAACGGCTGGGCGCATAATTCGCTTTGTAAAAATTTACGATATGCGGCAACGGCTTCGTCCGTGCGTCCGAGCGCGTCGAGCGTGATGGCGAGTTGGTAGGGCAGTAATGCGTCCGGCTCGCCGCCTTGCTCCGCCGCGCGCAATTCCGCGAGCGCTTCCGCATGATTTTCTTCAGCCGCCAATTCAAGGCCGAGTAATTTGTGTGTGTGCGGATCGTCTTTGAGACGGAGCGCAGTGCGATATTCATTGATGGCACGGGCGCGTTGGTGGTGGAGTTTGGCGGCAGCGGCGCGTGCGAGATGCGCGTCGAAGGTACGGTAGTCGATATAAAAGTAGAATACGCCAAGGATGATGAGCGTCAGCAGATAGAGAAGCGGAAACGTCGATTGCGGAATGCGGAATGCGGAATGCGGATTCTTCGATTGCGGATTTGGGATTGCGGATTGCGGATTGAAAGACGACTTGTCTTCTAATCCGCAATCCGCAATTCGCAATCCGCAATTGAGACTCCGGGCGATGAGGTAGAGCGGGAAGGTGATGAAGGGGAAGGCGAGCGTGGCGGCTGTCCAGAGGGCGACGACGTGAGTTTTGCATTGACGCTGCCGGGCGTCGGCGAGCGTCCAAGTGGAGATGAGCGCGGCGCAAAGAAAAGCCACCGGGCGGATCGCTTCAGCCAATTGCCCGGCGGAGATTTGCCACTTGAACATTAACGCTCAACCTGTTTCGTCGTTTCTTCGCCGATGGTATGCAGCGTCATCGAACTGGACAAGCCGAGTCCCGATAGCCGCCCAGCCATGAGGACGATCAGATCGCCGTGCTGCACGATGCCGCTTTCCAAAAGCGTCCGGTCGCCGGTGCGGATCATCTGTTCGGTCGTCTCAGTGTGCGGATGCAGCAACGGTTCAATGGCCCAGACAAGCGCCAACTCGTTGAGGACTTCGCGCGTGTTCGTCAGCGCGATGATCCGCTGCTCCGGCCTCAAGGCTGACAGGCGGCGAGCCATCAAGCCCGATTCGGTGAAGACGACGATCACTTTGGCGCTGATCTCTTCCGCCGCGAACGCCGCCGCTTCGCAGATCGCGCGGCTGATGCGGCCCGATTGCTTGCCGATCCATTTCGTGATCGCGCTCGATCCGGTCGGCCTGCCGCCTTCTGCCGATTCGATGATCCGCGCCATCGTCGCCACTGCCGCCACCGGAAATTGTCCCGTCGCCGTCTCGCCCGATAGCATCACGGCATCCGAGCCGTCCCACACGGCGTTCGCTACGTCGGAGGCTTCGGCGCGCGTCGGTCGTGGCTCAACCATCATCGATTGCAGCATTTGTGTCGCCGTGATCACGATCTTGCCCGCGCGGTTGGCCTCCTCAATGATCCGCTTTTGATAGACGGGGACCAATTCGACGCTCGTCTCGACGCCGAGATCGCCGCGCGCCACCATCACGCCGTCCGATGCCGCGATGATCTCGTCGAGATTGTCGATGGCTTCGGACTTCTCGATCTTGGCGACGAGCGGAGCGTTGCCGCCCGCCGCTTTGATCAGCGACTTGGCCTCTTCGCAATCTTCGGCGCGGCGCACAAACGAGAGCGCGATGTAGTCCGCGCCTTGCCGCACGCCCCATTGCAAGTCGCGCCGATCTTTGTCGGTCAAGGACGGAATCGGCAACGCGACGCCGGGCAGATTGATGCCCTTGCGCTCGTTCAAGAGGCCGCCGTTGACGACGCGGCAGATCACATCCGTATCGGTCGTGCGCTCGACTTGCAACTCGATCAAGCCGTCGTCCAACAAAATGCGCGCGCCGGGTTTGACATCGCGCGCGAGTCCCGCGTAATTGGTCGAGACTTCGCGCGCGTCGCCCGCAACCGAGCGTGTCGTCAATGTGAAAATCGTGTTGTCTTCGAGCAGGATCGGTTGGCCGCCTTGCAAGACGCCCGTCCTAATCTTTGGCCCGGAGAGATCGACGAGGATGGCGAGCGGTCGCCGCATTCGTTCGGCAGCAGCGCGCGTGCGGCGGATTGTCTCGGCGTGTTCTTCCTGCGTGCCGTGCGACATGTTGATGCGGACGGCGTTCGCGCCCGCCGCCAGCAACGCTTCCAACGTCGCCGGCTCGCGGGATGCCGGTCCCAACGTCGCCAAGATTTTGGCTCTTCTCACAAGTTCCTCCGGGGAGAAATCAGAGGCCGGTTAAAAACAAAAAGCAGTTTGTCTATTTCCTGACTGCTGACCCCTGATTTCTATCTTCTGAATAATTGCCCGTCGATCATAACGAAAACGCGGCGGCTGACAAGTCGCGCAGGGCAAAGTGGGAAAGGAAAATTTCTGAGCAAGGGAAGACGACAGTATCGGAGTCGGTAAATCATGCGGGCGTCGAAAGCGGCGCTTCCGGGACTTACTCATGCAGCCTTGCGGGAAATGGCATCTTCATAGATGTGTGCGATGTTCGGGTGACTGAGCGCGGCGGCAGCTTTCGCTTCCTGAATAAAGCGGCGCATTCGCTCCCCGTCAAAAGCAACATCAGAAGGCAAGACCTTCAGCGCAACAGCGTGGTCTAGCTGTGCGTCTAGCGCCAGATAGACTTTTCACCCATGCCACCTGCGCCGATCTGCGAGCGGATTTCGTAGCGGCCAAGATGTGTGCCGATTGCTATGTCCATTGGACACGTACTCTCAATGTTGAACCGGGCTGCGCCGATCTCGCCCTACACTGGTCGTTGCGAGGGCAATTGCTCTCGATTCACAACTGACGACTCGCGGTTTCCTGATTGGTCACTTGCCGCCCGTCACTGCTTTCTGAACGGCTTGTTCGATGGTGGGGCGGTCGGCGTCTTCAAAGCTGGCGAAACGGGCGACGGCGCGCCCATCCGCGCCGAAGAGGACGACGTAGGGGACGCCGACGACGCCTTCTTTGTTCGGCGCGATGTAGAGCTTGAAGAGTTCGAGAGGGGACCAGACGACTTCGTTCTCGATGCCGGCGGCTTGCATGTAAGCCGCGACCTTTTCGCCATCGATGAATTGATTGTTGGACGACAGGTTGACGACCACCAGTCCCTTGTCGTGGTAGCGTTTGGCGAGATCGACGATGAAGGGCGCGTGCTTTTGGCAGTGCGGACAGGTCGCGCTGAAGAAATCGAGCAGCACGACGCGCCCGCGCAGAGACGACAGACGCAGCTTGGTCCCCCTGACAGTTTCCAACTCGAAATCGGGAACGCCGGTCTGTGCGCCGGTCGCGTCGTCGGCGCGCGGCAGTTGATTAGCCGTCATTGCGTCGAGTTGCGGCGCGGCAATCAATGGGGCAGCGCGAGCGCTGGCGTAAAAGATGAGTGTGACGATGATGACGACAGCCAGCAGGCACAACTCGGAGAACAGCGCAGGTTTAATCGAACGAGACATTTCGTTTAACAACTCCTTCAAGCTGCTTGCGATAGAAACTTATTCGGACTCCGGTTCGGCACGGGCGGCGAGCGCGTCTTCAATCACTTGTTCCAGTTCGGCGGGCATCGTGCGGTCGTAGCCGATGAAGCGCTTGGCGAGGCGGCCCGTGCGGTCGAAGACGTAAGTCTGCGGGATCGCGTCGTTGTCGGAAAAGAGCAACTGCGCCATCGCGTCGTCCGGGTAGCCGAGCGGATACTGAATGCCGAACTCCTCGACAAAGCCCGCGACTTTCGGGCGGTCGTCTTCGCCGCCGGCGTTCAAGCCGACGATCTGTAAGCCTTGCGCGCCGTAGCGACGTTGCAGCGCGATCAAATGCGGCGTCTGCTCGCGGCACGGCGGGCAGTAAGTGGCCCAGATATCCAGCACTAAAACTTTCCCGTGGTAGTCCGCCGTCCGCGCGCGCCTGCCGTCGAGCATCGTCCAGCCGAGCGGAGACGCAATGATCCGCTGCGACAAAGACGAGCCGGCGTCTTTGTCGTTCGATGAAGCAATCGGCGGCATCGGCAGCGCCGTCTGCGGCGGCGCAGAGCCTCTCGGCGTCTGTGCCGCGACGTTAGCAGATTCCGGCATCGGTCGAGACCGGCTGCAAGCCGCAACGAACAGCGACGCGAGAGCTAAACCGAACAGCAACGGCAAAAAACGTTTGGACATAAATGAATTTAGAGCGAGCTTTCAGACAATCAATTGCGATTCGCTTGTGCGCGCGAGCGCCGGCACATTTTACACGAGGCGAAACGCCTTGAGAAACGGGCGGGCGGAGAGGCTTGAGAAGAGGGTGGAGTGTTTGTCTGCAAAGTCAGGGACAGACAGCGATGATTTGATAAATAAAACAACAGGCGATGGTGTTCAGAAATGATGCCCCCTAGTGTTCACTTCCGCCTCCCCGCTTTGGGATTGATGACGCCGTAGAGCCGGGCGGCGCGGGTGGGGTCGAGCGGCTTCAGGAGGTTGTACTCGTTCAGCGCATTTTTCTTATCGGCTGCCGCGCCCTTTTTGTCGCCCGCCTCGGCCTTCTTGTCGCTCGCCCTGACGTAGGCCACGCCGAGGTTGAGATGCGCCTGCGCGAAGTTCGGCCTGAGTTTGATCGACTGGCGAAAGGCGGCGATGGCCTGCTCGTCTTGTTCGAGCCGGAGGTAGGCGTTGCCCATGAGGTAGAGGTCGTCGGGATCGAGCGTGCGCCCGACCTGCTGGTAGGCGGCAAGTGATTGGCGGAAAGCCGCGAGCGACTCCTGCTCCCGTTTCAGCTTATCGTAGGCTGTAGCGATGTTGTAATGCGACAATCCCTCGTCCGCCGGTTCGCGCTTCTGGCGGAGCGCCGCTTGGCTTGCGGCGAGCGCTTCTTGATGCTGGCCTACTTGATTGAGGACGTAGCCGAGAAGGTTCTGCGTCTCAGCGCTGTTCGGCTTGAGGCGTACGGCTTGGCGCACTTCGGCGAGGGCTTCCGGCGCGCGGTCAACGCGCACGAGGATGTAACTGAGGACGAGATGCGGCCCATAGTTGTCCGGCTCCAACCGGATGGCCTGTCGCGCCGCCTCCTGCGCTTCGCGCATCTGTCCGGGGGTGGCGAGAGCTGAGGCCAGCATCATCTGCGCGCTCGCGTTGTTCGGTGCGAGCTTCGCCGCTCCCTGCGCCGTCGAGAGCATCGCCGCATACTGCCCCTGCGAGTAATAAACGATGCACATGCCGAGATGAGCTTCGACCATCTCGGACTTGAGGCGCAGCGCCTGTTCAAACGAAGTCTGCGCTTCGCGGAAGCGGTCGAGGCGGACGTAGGCGTTGCCGAGTCCAGCGTGCGCTTCGGCTGTCGGCGGCAGAAGCCGCGCCGCCGTCTCGAAGGAGGTAGTCGCCTCTTCGCGCCGGTTCAGCATCAGGAGCGCGAAGCCGAGTTGGTAATGCCCGTCAAACAGGTTCGGCGCGGAGTTGACCGCTTGGCGCGACACGCGCTCGGCTTCCGCGAAACGCTCCTGCAAGAGATAGGCGCTCCCCAGAAAGAGATTCGTCGGCACATGATTCGGCTTGAGCCGCGCCGCCATCTCCAGAGCCTCGACGGCTTCTTTGTTCTCTTTCAGTTTGAGGTGAATGCCGCCGATGTTGAGATATGCGTCGTGCGCGTAATCGGGCGCGGCCTGTGTGGCGCGCCGCAGAGCGACAATCGCTTCGTGGGGCTGATCGAGGTTCACGTAGGCTTTGCCGAGAAAGTAATAATTGTCTGGCGATAGATCGCCCGACGGTAAAGCCTGCTGAAAGGCTTCGATTGATTCGCGGAAGCGTTGCAGGTCAAAGAGGACGAGCGCCGTGTTGCGGTAGGCATCGCGCGCGCGCACATTCGGCTTGAGGCGGATGACGTTGGCGAAAGCCGGGATCGCCTCCTGCGGCTGCTTCTGTCGCATGTGCGCGACGCCGAGGCCGAAGTGCGCCTCGACATAGTTCGGGTCAGCCTTGAGCGCCTTTCGATAGTTCTCGATGGCTTTCTTGTATTCCGCCTTTTGCAGATGACCGTCGGCCTTCTTAGCGTGCTTCGGGGCGTCCTGCGGTTTTTGTAGGGCTGTCGCCGCCGGCGGGTCGCACAGGAAGGCGACACAGGCAAAAAGGAAAACCGCCAGCAAGTGGCGTGAGGACTGTTCCATTATTCCTACTCCAACTCTCGCGCTTGGTGGGCGCGGTCAGTAGCCTTGAATGAGGCGGATGATGAGTTGTGATTCGACTCTCTGCTGGGTGGCGGGCGCGAAGTTGAAGTTGTCCCGGTTGTTGATCTTTACCTTCGGCTTGATGTGAAATGCGCCGTACTGTGCGCCGACGAAGCCATTCGTCTTAACTTCTTTGATATTTGAGTCGTCGGTCTCGAAGGTGTCGCGCCCATCATTAGCCTTGAAGCTAACACCAGACTTGGTGACGAAGAATGAGCCTTCGCAGTAGTTGCTGAAGCTGCCATCGTGATCATGGTAAGCCTTGAAAGCCGCCGTGCCGCCACGCTCGATGGCGGCGCGCATGGCTTGTTCGGCAGAAGCAGCGTCGCGCCTGCCGTAGAGCAGCATAGTGCCGAGCATGGAGTAAGCCGTCGGTTGCGAAGGGTCTAGCTGGACGGCCTGCTGTGCGTAGCGGAAGGCGGAGTTAAAGTCGCTGGACGAAATGGAGGACTGCGCGCGGTCAATCAGGTCGTCGTAGTTAGGGCCTGCATTCCGGTCATCGCCGCCGTCAAACTCATCATCGCCGCCATCGAACGGCGAAGAGGGTTCGGCGCTGTCCTGCGTGGAATTTTCCGTGATCGCGCCGACGAGAGAGCGCGTGCCGCCAGCGGCGGTGATCTCGCGCGCGATGTCAGGCGTCACGGCGAAACTCACGCCGCGCGCTTCGACGAACTGCTCGACGCGCGTTGGGGCGATGCCGCCTTGCAGCATGGTGATGACCTCGTTCTTCGAGAGCGGGGAGCCGGGCGGCACGGGCTGGCCGGAAGCTCTGGCGGACGGCGATGACGTAGCTGGTCGCGGCGGGACGTTCTTGGCACTGGCTGCGGTCGTGGTCGCACGGGGGCGATAATTTTGTTGCGCGGCCTCAATGATTTCGGGGCGCGCGCCTGCGGCAAATAGCTCCTGCTTGGCGTCCGCCGTCATCTCGAAGTCAACGCCGCGTCGCCCAATCTGTTGGACGAGTTCGGTGGTCGAGAGACCGTTAATCCTGACAGCATCGGTCAGTCCCTTCCGGCTGATCGGCTTTTTAACTTGCGCGAGCGCGCCCGCGCCAGAGTAGATGAACGGGATTAAGAGAACCGCCGCCAACGGCAGAGCGGCGAGCCGGGTCAGTATTCTTTGAGCTTTCGGGCGCATCGTCTTTCCTCTTATCTTAATTTTTCCTCTCGTTTTATTCACCGGAGGTTGAAAGTTTCTCGAACCTCATCCGACGTTATTGATCGAGCGCGTCGAGGGCGGCTTTCCTCTTACGACGCGCGGCAGCGTCGTCAGTTTTGGGCTTGGCGGGCGCTTTCGGCGCGGGCCGGGATTGTCTGGTCTGCGTGGTCGAAGCGGCGGGCGCGGGCCGGATGATCTCAAGCGGGGCGGGCTGTTGCTCTGCCGGAAGCGTCGTCGTGTCGTTGCGAATTGGCGGCTGTTCGCTCTGCATTACGGGCGGGGCGGCGGGCTGCTCCTGCGTTACCGTCTGCGAGGGGGCGGAAGGTTTCTCTTCGGTCTGTATCTTCGCCGGCTCCGCCTCCGGTACTGTGCCGCCGCGCAAAAGGAAGATGAGTGGCACGGCGACGAAGACTCCCAAAAGAACCAGCGCCGCCACGCCTGCCCCGATGTAGTGCAGCGGCGTCAGCTTGCTGAAGAAAGATGACTGCTGTGATGCGGCCTGCGGCGTCGGAGCGAAAGGCGGCGGCTGAACGGGGGGCGCTCCGATGGTGGGCGCGACGCCGAGCCGCGTTTCCTTCATCCGGTCGGATGTTGCCGGAGCATCCGTGAGCGCGCCGGGCATTCCGATCCGCGTCTCTTTGAACACGCTCGCGGAGGGCGATGTCGCCTCAACATCGCCGGTTGAATATCTCGTCGCCGGAGGCGCTGTGTCACCAGCGGACGGCGGCGACGTGATGCCCGGTTGCGACGGCGGCGCGCTGACGCTCAGCTGCGAGGGCGGTGTCGAATAGATGGGAGGATT
>Ga0136614_10000543_pt1 | contig 19100 bp, 7 predicted proteins | sample AntDrymUQ2792106_2_FD_106643 | JGI IMG/M metagenome (GOLD analysis project Ga0136614, IMG submission 106643) | Polar desert sand microbial communities from Dry Valleys, Antarctica - metaG UQ279 (21.06) | ecosystem: Environmental > Terrestrial > Soil > Desert | place: Antarctica: Dry Valley... | reverse complement strand
TTCAAAAACCGCTCCGCTGCCCATTGTTTCCTTGAAAATCTGTCCAGAATGCCCGGTTTTAGCCGTCACTTCAAGCTGCCATCCGCTGCTGCCGCGCCGCGCGACGGTTGCAGTGCTGCTCGCTCCGTTTTCAAAGCTGAGAACTAAATCACTACGTTTTGCTGCGGAAATCATATCACCGCGACTGATTTCAATCGGCTTACCGGAACTTTCTTCATCGCCCGTTAGCATCACCATGATGCTCGCGTCTTTCAGTGCGCCACTCGCGTGCAAAGCCTTCAAAGCGTAATACAAGACGACATTTCCGGCTTTCATATCTGATGCGCCCGTGCCGTATGCCTTACTGCCTTCACGCCGAAATTTCTCGCCGCTCAACACGGTATCTATGTGCCCGATTAACAAAATCCGTTTGCCTTTTGTGCCGTTTTTTTCTGCTATAAGATGTCCGGCGCGTTTCATCTCGGCGGGCATCTCGATCCATTTGCCCGTGAAATTCAGCGATTCAAATTCCTTTTGAAAAATCATTCCAATTTGCCTGACACCTGTTAAATTTTCGGTCGGGCTTTCGATGTTAACAATTTTTTCAAGCAGTGTGATGGCGTCTTCCCTATGTGTATCTATATAGTTGATAATTTTTTGCTCGTCGTCGGAAATTTTTTGTGCATAATTAAATGTCGTGGACAAAACAACAATAACTATTAGAGATATGATTCGGTTTGTAATTATTTTCATATTAATTAGAAGTTTATATGTTTAAGATTCTGAAAACTTAGGCTATGCGAACTCGATGGATATTTGTTTAATTCGGCACATAATTTTACAGCAAAATTCGATATTTAGAAACTTTTCCTCGTCTTTTCATTTTTTTCGATGCCGTTGTTAAACGAAAAAAAGCGCGTAATTTTTGAAATAAAATTACGCGCTTTTTTGTTGCTGAGTCAATTGAGATTATTGCAGCAATTGGAACGTCACATTGCCGGTTAACGGATTGACCGTGAACCGCACGATGCCCGCGATGCCGCTTGTTCCACCTCCCGTAGTTGTACCGCCTGATGTGCGCGTTCCCGCGTTGGCGTTTGGCGAATTATTCGGTAAAAGCTGGTCGCTGACGATATTGAAAGTTGACGGACCGTTGGCAAAACCAAGAACACGTAAAATGTAAGTGGTGTTCGGTTGAACGCCTGTCGAAACACGCTCGGTCGCGGTCGCGCCGGCTGACCTTGCCAGAATCTGTCCGCTGACTGTTCGCAGTTCAAAGTCAAGGTCAACGGCAGTTATTGAACTTAAAGTCGCGTCAAGAATCAAGGCGTCCGATTTTGTCGTTACTTCGACATCCTGCCAGGTTATGCCTCTGGTTGCGGGATTTCCCCAGGTTGTTCCCGTGGCATCGCCGCCAGCCAGGGTTCCTGTTTTTTGCTCGCGGAAGACTGAATAAACAACCGGCGGCGGCGGATTGCCCGTGCCGTCTCCGGTTTGCGAACCCGTGCCGGTCGTCGAACTGGTGAAAGCGTTGCCGGTAATTTTGGCGTCAAAGCTGAACATTTGCGCCATCGGGTCGTTGAATTCCAGACGCTTGGCGTTGCTTGTCGCGCCGAGTGCCAGAGTTTGATTATAGATAAAGGCATTGCTGCCGCTGTCGGCATTGCGAACCGTGACCGTCGGATTTGAAATGTTCAGCACTTCAAATTTAATCGGCGCGTAGATTGTTTTATCACTTGAAAGCGCGCCGCGAGCGTTGGTCAAACGGTTGTCGAACGACATCACTCCATTGGCAAAACTAATGTTCGAGATAGCCGAATCAACTTGCGCGGTTAAGTCCTGCGTGGCTTTGATTGCGCGGGTCGAACCGCTCAAGTTTGAGAAGCCGAGTTGTCCGGTCGAGTTGACGGCAACGGCGCGAACGACATATTCGTGACTGAACAAATCGCTGATGCCAGCCGGGGCGAATACTTGATTGATGGCGCCTTTGTCTTCGTAAGAAACCTGGTTGCCGACGAAAGCGACGTGGCGGAAGCCGGTCGTGGAATCGTCACCGTCAATGAAATCGCGTTTGCCGTTTGAATAACGCACGTTCGGAGCGTTAATCGGTCGTTTCAGAATTTCATAAGCCAAGGCTCCTTCAACACCGTTCCAGCTAACTCGCAATGAACGCGGGCTGGCAGCGGCGATCTGGACGTTGGTCGGAGCAGCCGGGGCAGCCTGGTTGCCGGCAAATTCACTTACCTTTGTAGAGATCGTGGCTTTGCCGCCGGAAACTTCTCTTGCTCCGACGCCTAATTCGTGCGCCGCGAAAATTTGTTCGATCATCGCGCGGTGTTTGCCGGGCGCGTCGGCATCGGTCGGGTCGGTTGAATAAAGCAATTGGTCGGCTACGATCATCGCGTCGCGGGCTTTGACCATCGTGTCCGGCGCGGTCGTGCCCAGAACATACATCGAGCCTAAAAAGTCGCGTTCAAAGATTTCAGTTCCTTTTGTAATCGCTTTTAATGCTTGTCCGTCCGAGGGGCGAGGACGTTTGTAAGTCGTGTTTTGCGGATACATCCGGTTGAACATTTCGCGGATTTCCCACATCGTTGACATATAAATTTCGCCGTCGTAATGTTCTTCAAAAACCGGCTGTCCGGTGGTGCGGTCGGTTAAAGTTCCGATGTCGCCGTATTTCAAAGTCGAATTCGCGCTGCGGATATAAGCAACCGAGTCCGGGTCGCGTCCTAAATCGCGGAAGCGTTGGCGATACTTATGCGCGTTGACGACGTAATCGCCAAGCGACGCGTTATCGGTGATGGTGAACGCCCACATATCGGCTTGACCTTCATTGAGCGCGCCGCCTTCCGGTTCGCCTTCGAGACCGGCAATCGGGCTGGTAATAGCGTGCATTCCCTCGTGATACGGAACCGTGCCTTCAAGTGCCAAATCATTAAATAAATATCCGTGTCCGTAAAAAGTCGGATTAACCACGAGGGGTGATTTCGTACCGGAAACCGCTTCGATAATGCTTGTCAGATTCAGAGCGAAGGCGTTATCGAGACCGAGAACTTTCTGCGCGAAAAACGGATCGGTCACCGGCGGATAGCTGCCGCCGTTAATCGGGGTGATAACGTCGGGAATGTGAACAGTTGCGGGGAGCGGATTGGTTTTGTTCGGGTAATCGTCGGGGAAACGTCCGCCGAGCGTTCCGTTGTCGCCGCCGATGTGCAGATGATCAACGTATTCGAGTAAGTATGTCGTGAAAAAGAAAGCGTTGATTTCGTCCTGATGCTCGGCTGGCTCGGCGAATTGGTCTAATTCGTTGGTGCGTCCTTCAAAACCAGCCGGATTGTCATTGCGGAAATGCCACGTTCCGAGCGCGGCTTGCGCGAACGGTTGTTTCGTCGCCAGAGCGTTGTTGACGAGCGCGTGCGTTCCGGTCAAAGTTCCGGTTAAGCCGGTGACTCGGTTCGAGGGGTGAAATTTTCTTAAAGTGACGCGCTGTTGTCCGCACGGCACGCCGTTGCAAACGCTGATGATGCCCTGATTTTTCAATTCATCGGTGATGTCCGGGTATTTCGGAAAAATGTCGGCGGTTTCCTGTCCGGGAGCCTGTTGAAAATGGATAAAATCTTTGCGGGCGACAATCGCGCCGGTGTGCGCGTCAACCGAAATCATATACAAACCGAACGGATTAGTTAAAAACTTGGCGACTTTCCAAACGAGCTTGTAACCATCAGCCGTCGGATAAATGCCGAGCTTCGGCTCGATATTGTTGGCGGCGGCGGCTTGTTCAGAAATCAGACCTAAGCCGGTTTGCAGTAATTGAGCGGCTTGTCCGGGATAGGAAAATTGAAATTGCTGTAAATCGGCATCCGCCGCGCTGCGTGCCTGTTCAACTGAAAGCGTTGGAGTCGTGTTGACATTAACATCGCGGAAATGCGGACCCGAAGCCATAATTACTTGTTTGTCGGCATTCATCACGATGCCGATGCCGCCGTCTTTGACATCAATACCATTAACCGTTTGCTGAAAACGAATTAAGTGACCGCCGAGAGCTTCGCGGTTGGTAAAAACGCGCAGCGTTGAAACATCCGACACGCCGAACAAAGCGGAGTTGCTGGACAGAAACGCGCGGGCTGCATCTTCGGGCGCAAGCTGCGAAGGTTGGCTGGCAAAATCATAAATCACATCGGGTGAACCGCCGAACTCGTTCCACCGAACTTTCGCGTTCGGCGCGTTCGTCGCCTGTTTTAAGTTTTCAAAAGCCGAAAGCTGCTGGCTTGTCGCCTGGCGAAGTCCTGCGCTATTGAGCGATGCGTTCAAATCGAAATTCGGCGCGCTGCGTTGGTTGAATTGCGAAAGACTCGCCACCGAATCTTGATTGCTCGACGCGCTTGCCACGGTGTCGAGCGGTAAATAAAAACCTGTCATAACAACCGCCAGAACTAACACGGTCGCCGAAATCTTAATAAATATTTTGCTGGTCCAACTGCTTCCCTTACGTTCCATTTTTCTTCTCTCTCCGATTCAAAATTAAATTTTTATTGCAGACTTTTGAAGACTTTCTGCTGACATTTTGAATATAACGATTGCCACTTGAGAAATGCTTGATGTTTGAGAAAGCTAATAAAATCGTCACTTGAGGCGAACTTGAGAAGGAAAAGCGAAATTATGAATGCGGAATGATAAATAAAGAGTCGTGTGTTTTTTACAACATTTCGCCTTCATAATTAGAAATAAAAAAGGCGTGAGGCGAAAAGAAATAAATTCTCTTCGCCTCACGCCCTTCTTTCGCTCCCCTTAAGCGAAATCCTTTAGCCGCCCGTCGTGAACAATTGGCTGAAGCGGTTCAACTTCGTTGCCAATGTCGCGCGGGTGACGGTCGTATTCGGTTCAAATCTCGGTCCCGGCAGAACGGTAAATTGTCCGTTTATTACCCGGACTTCCGCCGGAAACGCTTCAAACAAGCCTTTGTCTATCGCCAGTTGAACGTAACCGCGAAGTTCGCCCGGAATTTGATCGTTATCCGAAAGCACCGATCCGTTGAACGTCACAGCTTGATTTGCTTTTGCCCGCGCCGCCGCGTCATGTCCGAGAGCGCGAACGAAAGCCACCGCCATATCGAGACGGTTTGAATTGCCCGCCGGATTGAAAACGTTGCCCGTCGTGCTGATTAAGCCTTTCGGTACAAAGTTGAAATCGCGCAGCGTCGAACCGTTTGCCGCGACCGCTTCGGCGATGTTGCGGAATGAGCCGGAAACATCGGTAAATCTGGGCGTTGCGCCGAGCGATTGACGAAGCGAAGCATTAAGCAAAAGCGAATTGGCTAAATCTTCGCGGCTGACCGTTTGATCGGGACGGAAAGTGCCGTCGGCGTAAATGTCAATCAGACGGCTCTTAATCGCCGATTCGATTGCTGTTTGCTGCGCGTGTCCCGCGAGGTCAGCGATGTTTGGCAGAATGTATTTAACTTGAACAACCGTACCGTCAACCGGACCGGGAAGCGCCGCCTGCGTCGGGGAGGAAACCTGCTGCGCCGCCGTTAAACCGCGCGCGCCGCGAACTTCCAGCGTCCACGTTCCGGCTTGCGGATTATTCACGACAATCTGCCGACGATTGCTGCCGATGACCGGAAAATCAATCGCTGTCGAATAAAAAGTCCCGTTCGGCGCGGTCAATCGAATGCCGACCAGATTGCCCGTGCCTTCTTCAGCTAAAGTATCAACTACGGCTGAAACGTCTAAGACGTTCATATTCGGTTGAACCGTAAAAGTCGTCGCATTTGCTGAAGTTGCGCCGGAAACTGCCGGATTATAATCAATATGGAAATTTTGTGCTGCCGGGCGCTCTTCGCCGAACACGGCGTTGTAAGACACATTCTGCAAATTAGAATACTCTTTTGAACGATTGAATACCTTGTCCACGGCGGCGTATGCGTTTATGTATCCCGCGCCGACTTGGTAATCTTCATAACCAGGCATACGGGACGCCGTACTTACAAGAATTTGTTTGATTTCGTCAGGCGTGAGCGTCGGATCAGCATCGAGCATTAACGCCACAACCCCTGCCGCGTATGGCGTCGCCATCGAAGTGCCGGAGATTTGCGTATAAAACGGAATCATTCCGACAGGCAATTCAGCGTCTGCGGTCGTGCCGTTCGCCGTTAAATTTGAAGTCGAGCGAACCGAAACGATATCGGTCGTAAATTTGCCGGCATTGCTTTCAAATGCGCGTCCCGTTCCCGGCGCGGTTAGTGTCGGCGCGTCATTGTCATTTAGCGGGTCAGTATCGTTTAATCTTTCGGCTCGCGGCGTTCCGCGTGATGAAAAATCTGCCAGAGTTCCTTCTTTGGTTCCCGCAGCCACGCCGATCACCCAATCGGCTTTCGCATACGGGCTTAAAGTGTTTTTCGCCGCGCCGTCGTTGCCGCCCGCGAAAAGCACCGTGATATTGCGCTCGTAAGCCATCCGGCTGGCAATCGCAATCGGGTGATTAGGATTGAATTTGCCGCCGCCTAACGGTCCGTAAGAATTTGTGACGACCCGAATGCCGTAATTATATTGATTAGCCAAGCCCCATTCCCAGGCGCCGAGCGGATTAACAACCAGAATGCCCGCGCCGAGTCCCGCGCCGACGAGCTTGACGCCCGGCGCCACCCCCGTATAAAGACCGCCTGAACGAACGCCCGAACCGCCGACGATTCCGGCGCAATGCGTTCCGTGACCGACTGATTCATCAGTGTTCTGAATGTTTTCAAGCGTGACATTCGGCGTAAAACCGGGCAGGGTACTGGTTGCAAGAACGGGATGCACGTTTTGCACGACTTTCGAGCCGAACGGCAAATCGGCGTGCGTCGCGTCAATTCCCGAATCAATCACTAAAACAGAGAAATTACCGGCGCCGGAAACTGGAAGCCCGCCGTTGCGCGTTGTCATCTGGCTGTCAGTTTGAAGTTTTTGCACGCCGCCGAGAACGCGAGCCTGGTGCATATAATACTGAAGGCGGTCGTTCGACCAGAGCGAGCGAACCGCCGGATTATGATTTAAAGCGCGAACTTGTCCGGCAGTCATCGGTTGAGAAACCATTCCTAAAGTCGGGAAAGTTTGTCCGCCCGTGATGCCGACGCTGCGCAGCGCGTTTAAATGCGATTCGTTCAAACCACTGTTCGTATTGAACGAAACAATTATTACGCCGACCGAAGCGTTATCTGAGAGCGTGGATAATTGCATTTCCAGTTGCGGGCTAAGCGTTGCCGCTTGTCCTTGAAGACAGAATATGACGACGATAGCGGCGATTATAAAAGCTCCGAAAAATTTACGAAAAATTGAGCTGGCTGGCGTTTTCACTATTGATTCTCCTCTGTTCATAATCAAATTTAGTTTTGGAAACTTAAACTGGAAACAGAATAATCAATAACCTTTGAGAAAAACTTGAAGACGAAAAAAGCATTTGAAAAAAAACTTGAGGCGAAGTTGAGAAATCAAAAATCCGGCGCAAAAAAAAGGATGAACCGTTGATTCATCCAAACAATCGCCAATCTTATATTATATAATTCCTTGTCTTTTTTATATTTTGCGTCTATAAAGGAAAATTTAAGAATCATACTTCTCGGAATTTTCCTTAACCTTCCTTGTCCCGTATTGATTTTATATTACAAAAATCATTTGAATAATTCCTGAAAAACGCGTTTCGTCTCGCTTGCCGGTTCAACACCGAGTTCGGATTTTAACAATTTGCACAATTTATCATACTGCTCCTTGACCGCTGAACGTTTGCCCTGCGCGGCGTAAACGCGCATGATGACGACGTGAATATCTTCGCGAAACGGATCGTCACGCAAAATTTCGGACGCGAAATGAAGCGCCTGGACCCAGTTTTTTTCTTTGAAAGCGAACTTGGTCATACTCTTCAAAATTCTTGAATGCTGTTCGCGGTAAAATCCGCGGAGTTCTTCCGCCCAATCCTCATAAATTCCCGCCATAAAATCGCCGCGATAAAGCGCGTGCGCCGCCTCGACGTTTTTCCAGACGTTTTCGCTCTCTTTGTCGCGATGAGCTTTTTCGGCTTCGGCGATGTAGTAACTGAAATCTTCCGTGTCAATTGAATAAGTTAATTCAGAATTAAGTTGATACGCGCCGTCGCGGTAAAGCAGAAAATTCTGCTTGATCGTCTGACGGCTGTTCAGAGCTTTGCGAATATGCGAAATCGTCGGGTGGAAATTTTTCTCGATTACTTCGAGTTCCGTATCAGCCCAGAAGGTATCTATCAAAACATCCTTATCCACGCGGCGGTGACGGCTTGTGGCGATAAAGCAAAAAATATCGCGGGCGCGGCGCGTAGTCCAGGCGTCGGGCGCAAAATGACGCGTCGGATCGCGGTAAATTTCGACGTGTCCGAGCAATTTTAGAGTTAAATCAACAACCGGCGTATTTATGCTGATTGCTGATTGCTGATTGCTGATTGTTCCGGGCTTGGATTCGGCGTGCGGCGCTTTAAGATCAGCGCTTTGCTTGAGACTTTCGCGCAAATCGAGCGGCAGCTTTTCAATAATTTCCTCATCGCCGAACAACGCCGGATTGCGTTTTGTTTCCTCGCGCAGAAAATATTCGTAATCGAAACGCGCCGCTAAATCTAATGCTCTTTGAATTGGCAGAAGCATTTCCTTTCGCTTGCCTTCGGCAAATAAAGCGGAAGCCAGTGTAATCGCCGCCGCCGCTTCGTAGTAATAAAGATTTTGCTCGTGAAAAAAATGTAGAATTTCTTCGAGTTCCGCGACGAGCCCATTAATTTCCCTCTGCTCTAATTTTATCCGGCACAATCCGAGTTTTACGGTGTGCAAGCCGATTTCATTTTTATTTTTCTTACGAATAACAAGCAGATTTTCCAACAGGCTTCGTGCTGTGACCGTATCGCCGCGCATCAGGGCGAGGGTCGCGCGTTCCTCATCAAATTCAAGGTTTGACGGGTCAATGCCTTCATCGTCGTAAGTTTTTCTGGCGCGTTCGTAAAATTCGGCGGCATGCGCGAAATCTCGTTTTTCGCGATAGTAATTGCCGTAACTTTCAAAGATTTCGCCGCGTAGATGTTTTAAGTTATAAAGCTGGCAAAGTTCGAGCGCTTTTTCCAGATGAGCTTCGGTTTCTTCAAATTCGCCGCGGTAAAGATGCAGACGAGCGATGTTTAAGTGTCCGATTGATTCCTGCGGCAGTTGCGCTTCGGGTTTGTCGGCGCGGAAAATTCTTTTGAACCAGCGCAACGCCTCGCCGAAATCGCCGCGTAAACCGGCAGGCAGCGCCAGGTTATGCGTAATCAGCCGCACGTAACGCTCGTTGGAGTTTTTCTCGGCTAGTTCCAGCGCTAATCGAAATTGCCGTTCGGCTTCCGCCCACGCGCCGTTGCCGATCAGACACAGCCCGCGAGTGTTTTCGCACTTCATTCGCACTTCCGAGTTGTCGCCGACGAGTTTTTCCGCCCGCGAGAGTAAATCCAGCGCGCCCGAACAATCGCCTTTGCGTCTGGCGATGCTCGCTAGAGAATGCAATGCTTCGGCTTCGCCTTCAGAATCATTTTGTTCGTTAAGCAATTTGACGGCGCCCTGCAGCAGGCTCGAAGATTTTTCGGTATCGCCCTGTAAACGCGCGACTTCCGCCGTATAAAGCAACGCGCAGGGATATTTATTCAAACAATCGGAGGGAATTTTCTCTGCGAAAGTGCCGAGTGCGGTAATCGCGCCGCTTGCCAGCCATTTTTCACCGTGTTCGGCGATGGTCTGCGCCGCGATTTCGAAATCTTCGGCTTCAATTAAATAAGACAAAGCTTGTTCCCAAAGTTGTTTTGAAAGAAAAAATCTGGCGATGCGGACACGCTCTTTGGCGAGTGCTTCACGTCCGACTTCGGCGCGAAACCGGCGAATCAGAAAATCTCGGAACAGCGGATGAAGACGATATTCTTCGCCGCTCTGCTTCTCGCCCGCAACGGTTAAGAAGATGTTTTTCTTCACCAGTTCGGGCAGTTCCGCCCCGCAGCGCATATCCGGGAAAACCGAGCTGCAAATTTCAAGCGGCAGCGAATCGAGCAAAGACAAATGCAGCAACAGTTTTTGAATATCGTCTGTCTCGCGCGAAAAAACTTCTTCAGCGAAATAATCGAAAATATCTTTTTCCGATTGTTTGAGCATTTCCTGCAAATCAGGCTGCGCGCTTGAAGTTGAAGTATGAATTTGGTGTTCGGTCATTTGCCGGATAAGCTGCAAAGCCGTAATCCAGCCGTGCGTTCGGGCGCGATACTCGGAAATTTCCGCGGGTTTCAGTTCGAGATTTAGGGTCGCGCGAAACAATTCCTGCACTTCTGTGTCGGTGAACAGCAAATCTTCGCGGCTGATAACTGTTGCGGCGGCTTGCGACCGGCGGCGCATAATGGCGAGCGGCGGCAAATCGCGTGTCGTGATAATCAAATGCAGCATATCGGAGGAATACTGCAAAAGCCGATCAACCAGACGGTGCACAATCGTTTCGCGCCCGATATGATGATAATCGTCAAGAATTAATATAAAAGGCTGTTCGATTGATTCGAGTATTTCGTTGAGCAGCAAATCAACGGCGCGTTCCGGGTGCGCGAGCAAATCGTCGGTCGCTTCGCTTAAATACGGCAGCAGAGTTTCGCCGAAGTTCGGCGCGAATCGTTTTATGCCGTGACAGATATAACCGAGAAAAACAAACGGGTCGGCATCGGTGTGATCGAGCTGATACCAGACGGTTTCGCGCTGCTGCCCGCGCAGAAATTCGGAAACGAGCGTGGTTTTTCCGCAGCCCGCGTCAGCCGTAACCAAGGTTACGGGCGCATTTAAATTTGATTGTAATTTTTCTATCAGGCGCGGGCGCGGCAGTATTTCCGGCACGTGGCGCGGCGGCAGTAATTTCGTCCGCAGGAAAAAATTCGGTCTGTTCATCGTTTAATCGAAAATTGCTTGTCTTCGATTATAACGGTTTACGGGGACGAAACAGAAATCCGTTTAGGTTAAGCGGTTTTTTTGGATGATTTCTTGAAGACGGGCGATTTTGCCGTAAGCGGATTTGTGCGCCGATAGCGCTGCGCTCGGCGTGAGTTGATGCGTGCGGAAAAGTTCGATGGTTTCCTGTTCGGTAAAAGACAATAATTTTTCATCCATCACGCCTAAAATCTGTTTTGAGCGAAGTCGCCACATCTGAAGCGGCGGCAGCGTGCGGGCAATCATCAACAGATGAACGTCGGGGGCGAGCAGCGGAACAAAATTGTTGAAAAAATCGGCGAACCATTCGGCATCAAAAACCGAATGCAAACTGTCGAGAACAAGTAACACAGGCTTTTCTTCGGCAACATGAACAAATTTCGCGGCTAAAGTTTCACACGTCAAGGGAACTTCCATCGCGCCGCGTTCCGCCCCTAAGTCCGCGCCGGAACAATTCAGATCGAGGCTTGCCGAGAGGTAGCGCGAAAAAACCTTCCAATCGCTGTCGGCGGTTTCAACTTTATACCACGCGACGCAATAATCGCTTTGCCGCGCAAAATCTGCCGCCAGCGCGGTCTTGCCCGTTCCGGCGCGACCGGCAATCAAAGTCGCCGAAAATTGCTCGAGCGATTTTTCCAGATGTTCCATCAGTCGCGGACGGACAATCGGCTCGCCGACCGCCGGAACGCGGAGTTTGTCGGCAAAAAGTTTGACTGAATCAACTTTTATTTCAGGTTTTTCACCCGTTTTCGTCGGGGTAAATTCGTAATAATTGTTCGATTCGCGCCATTCGCTTAGTTCATGTGAAGCGAAGTTCATCATACATTTTAACTATAAACGCGCCCACTTGAGTAAAACTTGAACTTTTTCAGGGGAAATCTTGATTGTCATTCGGCGGTGTGCTATTAACTAAACAATACGGAACACTGACGCTACGCGCTTTGCTTTTTTCTTCCAGCTATGCGACAAAATTTACGCCCGATCATTTCGATTTTTCGCCTCGGCTGGCTCGTCGGCTTGTCGGTAATTTTGTCCGCCTGCGCCATACCTAATGAAAACGAACCGTATTTCGGTAAAACCGTCGCGCCAGCCGATGATGTGGTGCGTTATGTCAGCGGTCCCGAACCGGAATCGCTCGACCCGCAAATCGGAACCGGACAAGTCGAGCAGAGAATTTATCTCGCCCTTTATGAAGGTTTGGTCGAGTATGACCCGCAAACGCTTGAACCGGTTCCGGCGATTGCCGAACGCTGGGAAGTGAACGGCGACTCGACAGAATTTACTTTTTATTTGCGCCGAACGGCGCGTTGGTCAAACGGCGAGCCAATTACGGCGCGTGATTTTGTTTACACGATGCGGCGCGGACTCGATCCGAAACTAGCTTCGCGTGCCGCCGGTCAAGCCTACTACATCAAAAACGCAAAGGCTTTTAACGAAGGCGCGGCTTTTATTCAGGACGCGAACGGGGAATTCGTTAACGATGAAAAAGCGGTTGTGCCGGCGCGTTTAACTGTTCCGCAGGGCGAGAAACAGAAAGCCGCGTTTTTCAAGGCTAATCCTGAAATCGAACAAGTTGTGGCGAACAAAAGTTTGGTTCCGGTGCGCGCGGAAGATATAGGCGCGGAAGCCGTTGACGATTACACGGTAAAAATTTATCTAACGCAGCCTGTACCTTTTTTTGTCAAAATTCTGCCGTATAATTTTTTTCGCCTCGTCCCGGAAAAAGTCATCACCGGGTACGCAGGCAAATGGACGCTGCCGGAGAACATCGTGACCAGCGGCGCGTTCACCGTCAAGGAATGGTCGCCGTATGACAAAATAATCGTCGAAAAAAATCAAAATTACTGGGACGCGGAAAACGTACGGCTCAAGCAAATCCATTTTTATCCGGTCGAAGATCAGGCGACGGTGATGAATCTTTACAAAGCGGGCGCGATTGACGCGACCTATAATCGTTCGGTTCCGCGTTCGTGGCTGGCTATGATGGAGAAAAAACTCGACCATCAGGACAAATTTGAAGCATCAGTCGAATACTACATTATCAATACGACCAAGCCGCCGATGAACGATGTGCGCGTCAGAAAAGCGTTTGCGCTGGCGCTCGATAAACAATTGATCACCGCGATGCGGCGCAACGCGAAAACTCTTTCGACCCTGATTCCGCTGAATATATTTAAAGGCTATCCGTCAGTCCGGGCGGTCGAGTTTAATCCCGAAAAAGCCAAACAGATGCTTGCCGAAGCCGGTTATCGGGATGCGGCAGGGAATTACGACGCCGGAAAATTTCCGATTGAAGAAATCGCCATTACCTATAACACGGGTGACGGTAATCGGTTCGTCGCCGAGATTGTTCAATCGCAGTGGAAACAGAATTTAGGTTTGACCGTGCCGCTGAAAAATATGGAAACCAAAACCTTTATCAGCGTCACCGCCAAACTCGATTACAAAGGTTTTGCCCGTTTCGGGTATGTTGCCGATTATGTTGATCCGTATACTTTTCTAAGCATTTTTATCACTGACGGCGGCGACAACGGCACCGGTTGGAAAGATGAGCGATATGTGAAATTGATTGATACTGCCAACCGGACGCTCGATGTCGAACGACGTAATCAAATGCTTGCCGAAGCCGAAACGCTTCTGCTCGACGAACAGCCGATTATTCCCTTAACGACGAGTTCGACCAATTGGCTGAAAAAACCATATGTCAAAGGAATGTATCCTAATCCCTTAACGCTTCACCCCTGGAAATTTGTTTATTTGGAACGCGATTCAGCGAAATGGTAAATGCAAAATGCCAGCATCGCGTCGGCAGGTTGCCGAAAAATAGTTGATACTTCATTTGGCAGATATCCGAGTTCCGTTTAAGAACCGAAGACAATTTAAACCACGAAAAACCACTAAACAGCACGAAATTAAATCACAATCAATACTTGTTGGAATATAATTTTCGTGTCGTTTCGTGTTTTTTTGTGGTTGTTTTCTTATTCTGAACTCAGGTTAGCTTATCGCTGTATTCATTAAAATGAAAAGTTTTCTAAAAGAAAAGCCGCCAAGTATTTACAACTTGCGGCTTTTCAAATACAGCTTAGATTTTCTTACTCAATTGCCAATCCGTTTAACTTCAACATTGCCTGCGCGAGTTCGACGCGCTTTAACGGTCTGTTGGGCGCGAAACTATTTCCATCAAGTGTGAGAAAGCCCTTCTGCAAAGCGACGGCAACATACCCGCGCCATTCATTTGGAATTTGCACTAAATCGGTCATTGTCGCGGGCAAAGTTGCGGAATTGGTATTATTTTGCAGATTGGCGGCTTTTACGAGCGCAATCGCCGCGACGAGTTTTGATGCCGGATGATGCGGACGAAACTCCTGACTGTTAGAAACGTCAACAAAAAGTTTTCCGCTTGGAAAATTTTGAACGCTTTCAACCGCGCCGCGTGTCAATAAATCGCTGACATCAGAAAAAAGCGGATTCGCCGCCATATATTGCGGGACACGTCCGCCGCGTATCATAGTTGCCGCTAATTCTCCGCGCGTGACAGGAGCCAGCGGACGAAAACGATTACCGTCAGCGAGCATCACAAATGAGCGGATGCTGTCTTTAATTTCAGTCTGCACTTGCGGCGAAAGATTTTGCACATCACTTAAAGGATTAACCTGCGCTCTGGAAACCTGAACGGTTCCAAAATAATTTTGATTGGTGCCGATACCGGCTGTGTGATTAACTACCGCCTGCATAATTTGGTTTGACGGTGAATTAATTGAAATTTGTTCACGCTTACCGGCAAATTCTATAACGTTCAAATTGTTTGACGAGCCGCGCACATTTTCGTTCACATCAATTAATTTTAATGCTAAATCATTCGGGCTGAAAAAGTTTCCCCAATTTATACTGATGCTTGCTTGAACCGTATCACTTGGAAATTGAATGTTTGTTACCGCGCTTGACCCTGGATGAGCAGTTCCATTAAAACTCTGCAAAGTAGAAGTAGTAAACTGAACTAATTGTCTGTCTAAAATCGAGCGAAAAATACCCATTTCCCTCGCCGGAAAAGCCGATTGCAGAACCGCCGCGTGAACATTCAACATTCCCGCGCCGACTTCATGACGAAAATACGGCGGCAAAGGCGTCGCCGTTTTTTGCAGAATATCTTTAATTTGCAACGGATTCAGCGAAGGATTTGTTTCGAGCATCAGCGCGATGGCGCCGGCAACCTGCGGTGCGGAAAAAGAAGTGCCGCTCGCGGTTGTGTAATAGGGAAGTTCGTTTGGAGTTAAACGGCTCGTGTCAACGCCCGATGCTATACCAATAATTCCTGTTTGCGAAGTCGTCGCTCGAAGGCTAACGATGTTTACCGCAGGCGCGACCAGCGTGGGGCTGAATTGCGCGTTGCCAAAAACACCGCGTGACGAGAAAGCAGCTAATTTACCTTTTTCATTGGTAGCGCCGACGCTGATGACCCACGGCGCGGCGGCATAAGGATTCAAAGTTCCGTTGCCCGCGCCTCTATTGCCCGCCGAGAAAACGACATTGATTCCGTTTTGCGTCAAAAGTTTGGTGGCAATGTTTACCGGATCATGATAATTGAAAACCGTGTTCGCGGAAAAACTGCAGTTAACCACGCGAACATTGTAACCGGCTGCTTTCTCGAGCAGATAATCGAAACCCGAAAGAACGTGTATCAAATTCAGATCGCCCGCGCTCAATCCTAAGATTTTCGCGCCCGGCGCCGCACCGTTGTATTTTCCGCCTGAAGACGAGCCGCTTGCTGCGACTACGCCTGCGACAAAAGTTCCGTGACCACTGACCGGATCAGTATTCTGAACGTTTTCCGCCGGAACCGGATAAGTGAAAACGGGACTGACGCTTTGCGTATCGGTGAGCCGGACGTTTTGGACAACTCTGCCAGATAAATCGTTATGTAATGAATTAACGCCGGTGTCTAAAACCGCGACCGTTACGTTCCGACCGGTAACCGGCAACCCTTGATTGTTCGCCAGTAAATCCTGGTCAACCGCAACTCGGCTCAACCCGGTTTGCGCCAGATGCGAGTCGGCATCGAAATTTAATGTGCGGTTGCCGTAAATTGAACGAACCTGGGGAAGACGGGAAACGGCAATTAATTTAGCGCGCGTTGTCGTCACGGCGACAAAAGGTAAACGATGAAATTTCGTTCCGCCGCTGATCCCGATTTCTTCTAATTGCGCGAAATCCGCCGCTATCGGGAACCGATGAAAAGCGATAATCGCATTGATATTGCTGTCATCAGTAAGCTCATTGAGCCGCACAGCCAATTCCGGGTCAACGCTTTGCAAACCAGAAGTCCGATGCTGTTGCCCATCAGCGCCGGTCAAAGTAATTCCATCAGCGCCGGTCAAAGTAATTCCATCAGCGCCGGTCAAAGTAATTCCATCAGCGCCGGTCAAAGTAATGCCGGTAGGTGAGGTCAAAGTTGAAATTGCGCCATCTGCCCCTGTTAGCGTAATTCCGTCAGCCCCAGTTAAAGTAATGCCATCAGCGCCCGTTAATGTAATGCCATCAGCGCCCGTTAAAGTGATTCCGTTTTGCCCAACACGTTGCACACCATCGGCGCCGGTCAAAGTAATCCCATCAGCGCCGGTTAAAGTAATTCCGTTCGGGCGCCGGACAGCTACTGAATCCGCCTGGCGCGTTACGCCGTCCGCCCCGGTCAAAGTAATCCCATCCGCGCCCGTGAGTGTGATTCCGTCCGCCCCGGTTAAAGTAATTCCGTCCGCCCCTGTCAATGTGATGCCGTTCGTTCCAGTGTAAGTCGAACTGTCCGCTCCCGTCAGAGTAATGCCATCAGCGCCGGTCAATGTAATGCCGTCAGCGCCGGTTAAAGTGATTCCGTTTGATTTGTAGTTAAAAAAGTTATCCGCGCCCGTCAAAGTGATACCATCGGCACCAGTCAGTGTAATGCCATCCGCGCCCGTGAGTGTGATTCCGTTTGATTCCGATACGTAGATACCTGCACGAATCGTATTGAAACCAAACACGAAAAGTAAAGAAATGCAGATGAAATGCTTAAAAGTCATATTAAGTTATAATTTTCAATTAGGGCGTTGAACAAATGATCGTCGAATTACTGAACAATAATAAAGTTTTTTGGGTTTTAGTGGAAGTTCCTTGCAAAACTTTCGCTCGATGCAATTGCAAGAGTCATTCCAATTATTGCCTATTTTAATAGTAGCGAAAGCGACTTGAGAAATTCTTGAGCGAGATGATGAACCCTTTTAATCTTTGGCTGCCCGGAAATAATTTACAAAAAAAATGTTCCGCAATGCAACTTGCCTGAAAAGCAGGGCATCAAGTTAATAGGCTGTGAGTCGAGCCTGTTTGTTTTTCTTTAGAATTGCGAGCGCGACTTTAGGTCTTTCTGGTTCCTCCTGTTTCTTTTACCCGCCGAGTGTGTGACTCGGCGGGTTTTTTGTTTTAATCAATTCATAAATTATAAAAGGCGGAGATTAAATTACAAAAGGCGAAGATTAAATTAAGTAAATTTTTTTACTTGTTAGTCTCCGCTTTTTGGATGTGTTGGTTTCCTTTAAATTAAAATCATTTTTATTCTTTGAAACACGCAGGTAAAAACCTTGCAATTTCATTGCAAGAATTTATTACGCTTTCTTTTCTTTATTTCAATCGGATACCGTAAACTAAAAGTCCAATAGCTTTTGTTACTACACAGCACTGTTTAGCATTATTTCACGCTCATCAATTAATTTTCTACAAATCACTTTTTATTATCAGAATCGGTTCAGCATTCGCGCCAGCCAGGCTCTCGATTAACATTTCCAAATCTTCCTCTTCAACTTCGCCCCGCGGGTCAATTACGATTTGTCGTTCGCTGATAGATGCTTTTTCGCGGTCGGCGAAAATCGTTTTCAGCTTTTCGGACAAAAACGTCGTGTCCTCAATCGTTCCCGTTTCGATTTTGTTCAATCTCAGCTCCCCATTTTCGTTAATTTCGACGACAAGCCTCAACGGGTTCGATTTATTATCAAGCGAAAAGGCAGTATTTCGGTCAACGAACTGAACAGGATGATTTTTCACCGAATCCTTGCAGCCGACAAACGGCAGGCTAGCTGCAAGGATTGCTGCAAACAGGATTTTTTTCACTGTTTTCCTCCCATTCTTCTATGGCTCAGCCGTAAAATTTAGTTCGGTTATTTCCTCTGTCACGCTGAGGACTCACGGCGCAAACCGATACCACTCAAAAGTGCGACTTTCGTAAAGATATTTTTCTGCTCGATAAAATTTCTCCTTTTCGTATTCCGCCCTTTGAATTCATTTTGAGACTGCCGAAACCGTGAATTTTGGATTAGGCAGTCTCTTTCGCGTTCAAATCATTTTCCCGCCGGACAGCCGACCAGCGATTCATCCACAAAATTCCCGTAACTTGCGCCGTATGTGCCGCCGCGGGCGTAATCCTGAACGATGTTAATGAAATAAACGCGGCAGTAAGGATGATCGTCTTTGGCATAACGCACCCAGACCATTCCGTGTTTGTATCTGGCGGTCGGAATGCCGATACTGTTTTTATCAATCAGCCAATTCGCCTCTGTAATCCCGCTGTAAAAAATCTTGTGGTTGGCGAGATCATTGATTTTCGACTTCATCAGCTTTTCTTCCGCCAGGTTATGAGCCGAATAATTCGCTTTGTCCGGCATACGAAGCGGCAGTTTCTTTGTCGCCGAAGCTGACAGTTTCTCGAATCCCGCGGCTATCTTCGGGCAGTTCAATAGTTTAAAATTTTTGTCCCATTCTTGTTTAGCCGAAGGTGAAACCGCGAATAACAAATAATTGTAAGTAGGCGTGCCGCTGTAAAACCGCCCGCGACCCGGCGTATAGCCGTCAATGTCCTCGCTCATCTTGGTTATTTCATTCTTAACCAATCCAGCTATAGGATCTGTCTCACATTTGTCCGGCTTTTCCTCAGCCTGGCTTGTCCGGTTACTTTCTGACTGATTATCGTTTGTCCGATTGTTGTCTGTCCGATTGTTGTCGGTCGTAGTCGGCGATTCCGTCTGCGGCGGTTGCGGCTTGTTTTTTTTGATTTTCGGTATTTTGGGAATTGTTATCGTGATCTGCGCTGAAGCCGTGTTGCCAAGCGCGAGAATGAGTA
>Ga0136614_10000542_pt1 | contig 19105 bp, 15 predicted proteins | sample AntDrymUQ2792106_2_FD_106643 | JGI IMG/M metagenome (GOLD analysis project Ga0136614, IMG submission 106643) | Polar desert sand microbial communities from Dry Valleys, Antarctica - metaG UQ279 (21.06) | ecosystem: Environmental > Terrestrial > Soil > Desert | place: Antarctica: Dry Valley... | reverse complement strand
GGATCTTCCTGGGAGTCGTCGGGCTCCTGCTTGTGCCGGTGCAGATGTCGCTGATCCCGATCTTCGAGCTCTACAACAAGACCGGGCTCTTCGACACGGTCTTCGGCCTCGTCTTCTTCCACACAGCGTTCGCGGCTCCGTTCGGGATCTTCCTATTGCGGAACTTCTTCGCAGGGATCCCACGCGATCTGCTCGAGGCGGCCCGGATCGACGGTGCCTCCGAGCTGCGGATCTTCGTGCGGGTCGTGCTCCCGCTCGGGATTCCGGCGATCGCGTCGCTCGGGATCTTCCAGGTCCTGTTCGTCTGGAACGACCTGCTCGTCGGGCTCGTCCTCGCGCAGGACAACCAGCCGATCGCGCCCGAGATCTTCTCGCAGCTGCGCCAGTTCGGGGCCAACCTGGAGATCATCGCGCCGGCCGCCTTCTTCTCCGCGCTCGTGCCCCTGGCGATCTTCGCGATGTTCCAGCGCTACTTCGTCGAGGGACTGCTCGCCGGCTCGGTCAAGTAAATGAGGCTCTCCGTGCGAGCGGCAGCGGTCTTCGCGCTGCTCCTCGCCGTGATGACGTTCCACGAAGCCGAGCACGTCGTCCAGCTGTGGCAGAAGGACGTCGCCGAGGCTTCCTGTCCGAACGACTGCCGCGGACTCCTCGGCTTCGCGTTCGATCTCGAGTGGATCCACTTCGCCTACAACGGCACGATTCTGCTTGCCCTCGCGGCAATCGTCGGCTTCTGCCGGCTGTGGCGAACTCCCGCACTCGCCGGCGCGCTCGCGCTCCAGGGCTATCACGTGATCGAGCACGTCGAGAAGCTCGCCCAGTGGTTCGCGAACGGGGGCCACTCGCCGACGCCTGGGCACCTCGGCCAGCATGTCCCGCTCGTCGAGCTGCATTTCGCGTTCAACACGGCCGTCTATCTGCTCGTGATCGTCGGGTTCCTCGACGTGGGCGCTCACCGGCGCCTGTGGACCGCTCGGACGCCGATGCGTGTCGCGGCCGCTTCCGCCCTCGCGCTCTTCGCCGTCGGCGCGACGGCCGCCGCCTGGTCGCAGCGTCCGCCGACCGTCCGCCTGGCCGCCGGCGTCCACGCCGGCCCGCTTGTGCTCGACCGCGCCCAGCGCCTGGTCGGAGAGCCCGGAACGGTCGTTCGCGGCGGCATTCGCATCACAGCCGACGACGTCGTCGTGCGGGACGTCGCCGTGCTGGGGGGCGAGAACGGGATCGAGGTGCGTGACGCGGAGAACGTGCTGCTCGAGCGAGTCCGAGTTCTCGGCGCCGGCCTCGACGGGATCAGCGTCCGCCAGGGCGCGGTCACGATCCGCGACTGCGACATCACATCCCCGAGCCAGGCGCAGGGCATCGACATCTCCTTCGCGCTCAGCCTGCCCACGAGCGTGGTTCAGGGGTGCCGGGTCTCGGGCGGCAGCGAGGGAATCGTCTCGCACCTGGCGCACGTGCGTATCCGCAATAACCGTGTCAGCGGCACCTCCCTTCGCGGGATCGCGGTCACGGAGATGTCGATGGGAAAGGTGGACGAGAACGTCGTCAGCGACGCGCTCGGGGTCGGCATCTTCTGCGGCGACTACTCGGCCTGTGAGATAGACGACAACACGGTTGCGCGCACCCGGCCCGACCGAGCTTCGGGCAATCCCACGCGTGACGGCTTCAGCATCGTGTCGCACTTTGGAGCAGTCGCGACGGTGGGCGAGAATACGATCGACGGCGACGTGGCGGCGTTCATCGGGGCCCGTGTGGAGCACGACTAGACCCGTTCGCCGCAGCGTCGACCTGATCCTCGAGCACCAGGCGCCGACCGGCGCCTACCCGGCCTGCCCGACGTTAATGGCCGCTCGTCCAGCACGACGGCTGGGGTCTGTGGCTCTGGCCGCTCGGGGGCCATTGCGCCCGGCGCGGGGTCGCGAACCGCTGGGGAGCGGCCGGCGGGAGAATCGAGCGGCACCTCGAGTGCGTCCGCGACGAGCCGTGCACCGACTGGTGGGAGGAGCGCGACGGACATCCACGCCGCCACGCTCGCCTGCATCGCCGCCGGCCTCGTTGCTCGCGCCGGACAACCTCCAGCTTTGGATCGACAAATGGGGCCCGCCGGCATCGCCGCTCCTCTGGTCGCACGCGATGTACCTGACTCTCGCGGCGACACTACGGTAGGCACATGTCCGAAAAGCTCCAGCTCGTCGCCCGCACCGGTCACCCGGACTTCCTCGATCTGCCCTGGGAGCAGCCCCTCGCGGAGTGGCGCTCGGATCGTCTCGTCGAGGTCTTGCGTGGGATCAGCCGCCATGTCGTTCGCTTCGTCGACTACGACGGCACGATCTACGCACTCAAGGAACTGCCCGAACGGCTCGCGCGCCGTGAGTATCGGCTGCTACGGCAACTGGCGGCGGAATCGATCCCCGTCGTCGAGGTCGTGGGCGTGGTCGCCGGACGCCCCGACGACCTCGACGCCGTGTTGATCACCCGTCACCTCGACTTCTCGCTGCCCTACAGAGCGCTCTTCAGCAGTAGCAGCGGCCTGTCCGATCTGCGGTCGAGCCTGCTGCAGGCCCTTGCGGAGCTGCTCGCTCGCCTGCACCTCGTCGGCTTCTTCTGGGGTGACTGTTCGCTCTCGAACACGCTGTTTCGACGCGACGCCGGCGCTTTGTCCGCTTACGTGGTCGACGTCGAGACAGCCGAGACTCACGCGAGCTTGACCGACGGCCAGCGCGCGCACGACCTCGCGATCGCCGAGGAGAACTTGCTGGGCGAGCTGCTCGACGTCGAAGGCGAGCTCGGGGCGCTTCCAGCCGGACTCGACCCGACCGAGGCGGCGACCACGCTGCTGGAATGCTACGAGGCGCTGTGGGCCGAGCTCACGCGCGAGGAAGTGTTTGGCCCCGACGAGCGCTACCGGATCGACGAGCGGCTACGGCGGCTGAACGAGCTCGGGTTCGACGTCGAGGAGGTCGAGCTCGTCGCTGCACCGGACGGCTATCGTCTCCGTCTCGATCCACACGTCGTCGAGCCCGGTCACCATCGCCGGCGACTGTTGATGTTGACGGGGCTGGACGCGCAGGAGAATCAGGCGCGCCGCATGCTCAACGACCTCGCCGGCTTCCGCGCCGAACTGGAGCAGACCGAGGGCCGTGCGGTGCCCGAGTCGGTCGCCGCCTATCGCTGGCGGGCGGAGGTGTTCGAGCCGGCAGTAGCCGCCGTCCCGGCCGATCTCTGGAACAAGCTGCCGGCCGCGGAGGTGTTCCACCAGCTTCTCGACCACCGCTGGTACCTCTCCGAGTCTCGCCGCACCGACGTCGGCCTCGACGAGGCCGTGCGCTCGTACGTCGAGGACGTCCTCCGGCACGCTCCAGACGAGCGCACCCTCTTTCGTGCGACGGCTAGCGTGGACGACCGTCCCGATCCGTAACCGTGAACGCATAGAGCGCGTAATCCTCGAGCTCACCGCCAGGGCCCTTCATCAGCGCGCGGAGCACACCTTCGAAGCTGTAGCCGACCAGCTCGAAAACCCGTCGCATGGCTGCGTTGTCGAGCGCGGTCGACGCCTGGACGCGGTGGGCCTCGTGCTCGCGCATGAGCAACTCGGTGAATTGAGTGAGCGCCGCCCGACCGTAGCCTTTGCCTCGCTCGGCCGGAAGCAGCTCGATCCCGATCTCGAACACGCCGCGCGGCATCGCGTGTCTCGGCTGGCGAGCTTCGATGTGGCCGACGAGGCGCCCGCCAGCAACGACGCCGAGGTCGAGCCGGCCGTTCACAAGTCGGCCCGAGCGCTCGACGAGGGTCTTCAGCCGCCGTCTGGCGGCCGGCGAAGGCGGCTTGCCCGCGTCGAGGGCGTCCGCGCGCTGCTGCGCCCACAGAACGGCGAGCTCGTCTGGACGAAACGGACGGAGACGAACGCTGGGCGTGGCCAACGAGCGCGAGCCTAGTGGATCACCCGGCAACGTTCACCGGGCGACCCACCAGTCGGTAGCGTCCACGCATCGCCCCGCTTCTCGAGCCGCAGCAGCTGAAGCGGTACGCCGACGCCGTCGTGCGGGCGTGCCTCGGCGTCGCCGAAGACGACCAGCTGATCGTGGCCGCACAGCCCGGGCAGCGAGAGCTGGCCGTCGCGTTGACGGACGCCGGCTATCGCGCGGGCGCCCGGTACGTCGAGGTCGGCTACGTCGACCCGCGCGTCCAGGCTGCGCGGATTCGCTCGGCGCGCGAAAAGGATCTCGGCCCGCTCGCTCCGTGGACGCAAAGGCGCTTGCGGGCGATGGTCGAGCCGACGACGGCGAACGTTACGATCCTCCCGATCGACGAGGTTGGCGTCTTCGACGGGCTGCCGGCCGGCCGCGTTCAGCTCGACCACGCCCGGATCGGCAAGCGAATGGCCTGGCTGACGCGGGCCTCGTCGGAGGGCCGGCGGCGGTGGACGGGCGTCGCCTGGCCGAGTGCGGCCTGGGCTGCCCGCGTCTATCCCGATCTCAACGGCGTTGACGCGGAGCAACGCCTCGCGCGCGACTTGCTCTGGTTCTGCCGCCTCGGCCCTGACGATCCTCCCGGAGTCGAGGGATGGAGCCGGCACGTCGCCCGGATCGCGGAGCGTGCGTGCGCACTCACCGAGCTCAGTCTCGAGCGTCTGGAGCTACGCGACGCCCACACCTCCCTCGATTTGCGGCTCGCACCCCGGACGCGCTGGCTCGGCGGGCCACGCCAACAGCACGGACGCCCGACGTCCGGCAACTTTCCCACTGAGGAGAACTTCACGAGTCCCGATCCACGCGGAACCGAGGGGACATTCCGCTGCTCCCGGCCGCTGGCCTTCCGCGGGCGCATCATCGAGGAGATCGCCGGCGAGTTTCGCGGCGGGCGACTCGTTCGCCTCGAGGCGGCGACCGCGGCCGACCGCGCCTTCCTGGCTGCCGCGCTCGACGTCGACCGCGGCGCGCGCCGACTCGGCGAGGTTGCGCTCGTCGACCGCTCGTCCCGAATCGGCCAGACCCGGCGGGTCTACCTGAACACGCTTCTCGACGAAAACGCCGTCGCCCACATCGCCTTCGGCCGTGGCTTCAAGCAGTCGCGGCTGCCGGACGCCGCCGGCCGGGTCAACACCTCGACCCTGCACCTGGACGTGATGATCGGGACCGATGAGCTGGAGGCGACCGGAATCACTGGCGGCGGGCGCCGCGTTCCGCTAATCGCTGCGGGAGAATGGCGGCTATGAGCGAGCGAGCGCGGCTGGTCGGCATGAACCACGTTGCGCTCGAGGTCGGCGATCTCGAGGAGGCGCTCGCATTCTACGGCCGGATCTTCGACTTCACCCTCCGCGGCCGGTTGCCCCGGATGGCGTTCATCGACATGGGCGACCAGTTCCTAGCGCTGGCTGCTGGACGCACGCAGGAGCCCGACCGGGATCGCCACCTCGGCCTCGTCGTCGACAACAAGGGGCGCGCACTCGCGGCCGCGCGCGAGGCCGGCGCCGACCTGCTCGGCGGCAACGACTTCCGCGATCCGTGGGGCAACTACATTCAGGTGGTCGAGTACGGCGACGTCCAGTTCACGAAGGCGCCCGGGGTTCTCCGCGGGATGGGCCTGGACGGGCTCGGGAAGACCGAGGCGGCGCTGGCCGAGCTTCGCGCAAAAGGCCTAGACTGGAAGCCGATGCCCGGTTAGCTGTAGACGGTCACAGCCCTCCTGCTGAGGCTGTACCCACGACTCGACGATCCCGAGCGTTTAATCCGGGAGGGCCGCGTCATGATTGACGGCTTCCCGGTCCGCAATCCACGCTCGCTCGTTCGCCGGCAGGCATCAGTGACGCTCGTCGAGCCTCGCCCACTTCGAGGCGAGCTGAAGCTCGGCACAGCACTCGAGACATTCCGGATCGACGTGGCCGGGCGGACGGCGCTGGACGTGGGCGCCGCCGCAGGCGGATTCACCAGCGCGTTGCTGAAGCAGGGCGCTTGCAAGGTCTACGCCGTCGACGCAGGTTTCGGACAGCTACGTGGATCGCTGCGGCAAGACCCGCGGGTGGTCAACCTCGAGCGCATAAATCTCGGCGCGCTCGACCGTCAGGTCGTTCCCGAGCAGATCGCGCTGATCACGATCGACGTGTCCTACGTGGCGCTCGCACGCGCCGTACCGCAGCTCGAGCGCGTCGAGATCGCGCGCGGCGCCGATCTGGTCGCGCTCGTCAAGCCAATGTTCGAGCTGGGCGTCGGCAGCTCGCCGCTCAAGCAATCTGAGCTCGACTCGGCACTGGAGAGGGCGGTCACAGGCGTCCAGAGAGTGGGATGGCGCGTCCTTGGCTCGTTCGAGTCGCCGATCGCCGGCGCAAGGGGCGCAACCGAGTTCTGGCTCCACGCGAGGTTCTGAAACTGGTGCGGGGAGCCAGCGACAAGGGATGCGGCCACCCTTGTATGCGCCGGGGAAAGGAGCGAACTCCTAGTACGCACACTGGCCCCCCGTGCATAATCGTTACACACATTTACACCCTGCGCCAGTGACGGAGGGCGCGTTCGCTCAGGAAACGCGTTTTCGACGCCAGCGAGGCGCCTTCTGTCCGGGCAGCTCAGCGTCCTCGCCCAACGCGCGGGCAGCCGCGAGCATGTCTTCCGCAGTCAGGGCCGTGAGCTCCTCGGGCTCGAGCTCCTCGAGCGCACGGCCGGCGACGCCCGCGAGGCGCAGCGCCTGGGCATTCAGCGCCTGCTCGAAGATCGTCCGGGCGTAGCGCGCATTGCCGAAGCCCTCGCCGCGCTTGGCCCCGTCGAAGATTGCGCGGACTGCGTCTTCGGCTCCCGCCCCCAGTTCGTACTCGTAATCGGCTCCGAACTTCCGCGTGATCGCGAGCAGATCCTCGGTCGGATAGTCCGGAAACACGATCTCGCGCGCGAAGCGGGACCGCAGGCCCGGATTCGAGTCGAGGAAGCGATGCATCAAGCGCGGATAGCCGGCCACGATCACCACGAGCCGCTCGCGATAGTCCTCCATGCGCTTGAGCAGCGCCTCGATTGCTTCCGGCCCGAAATCCATGTGCGCCGGCTCGGGCGCGAGCGCATAGGCCTCGTCGACGAACAGCACGCCGTCGAGCGCCCGCCTGATCGCCCGATCCGTCTTCAGCGCCGTCGTGCCGACGTACTGACCGACGAGGCCGGCCCGGTCGACCTCGACCAGGTGGCCGCGACTCAAGAGCCCCATCGACCGGTACATCTCCGCGAGCAGGCGGGCGACGGTCGTCTTGCCCGTGCCCGGATTTCCGAGGAAGACCAGATGCTGGCTCGTCGCGACTTCCGGCAGCCCGTGCCTCTTGCGCTGCGCCTGCACCTGGAGGAAGGCTACGAGCGCCCGCACCTGCTCCTTGACCGTGTCCAGGCCGATCAGCGAATCGAGCTCCGCGCGGAGCACTTCCATGCTCCGCGGCGGCTCCGGTCGGCGCCTGGCGCCGCCGACCCAGTCCTCGAGATCGGGCGACGCCGACTTCCTCAGCTGCTCGGCGACGACCCGAATGCTGTGCAATGCATCCTCGAGCGGGTTCCTCGGCACAGTCCGGGTCTACCCAACAGGCGGCGAGACCGAACCGTGTTACTCGATCGTCATCCCCTCGAAAGCGAGCTCGAGCGTCTCGAGCGCGACGTCGGTGCTGCTCGCGTCGAGGGAGGGCGCCTCGTAGCGAGCCGGCAGCGCGCGCAGGAATCCGAAACGCTTGACGACGTCTCCCTGACCGTCGAGCAGCGTCACGACGACACTGCGACGATCCGGCCTGCCCTCACACACCGACCGCCACCACTCGAAGAGCGAGTTCGACTCGGTCAGGCCGCGGCGCAGGACGAGATTGCCGAAATGAACCCGGCCGGGGAGCTTGCGGACCGAGCACGCCGCCTCCCCGCCCTCGCGGTACTCGATCACGTCGATCGTCGCCGAGGGCATCAACACCTCGCGGAAGCCCGCGCTCTCGATGCCGTCGATGTCAACGCGGAAGTTGAAGCTCGGATACGGATCACGCCGGCCGCGGGCCATCCTCTACCTCCAGTCGCTTCGAACTTGTGGCTCTGAGGCACAAAGTGCAGCTCCGGGAGCCGGGTCGATGTAGCCGAGCTCGCGGTACACGGACAGGTCGTGCTTGATCGTCGTCTCGAACCGGCGGCCCTTCCGGTCTCGGTAGCGGATGTCGACACCGAGCCGCGCGGGCCCGCGTGCTCCGAAGTACGCTGCGGTCGAATCGAGGAAGACCGTGATCTCCCGGCCCGGGCCGAGAAACGCGAGCCTGCGGAAGAGGGGCAGCGCCGAGACGTCCTTCGTCCCCTCGAGGCCGCTGAGCACGCGATCGAACCGGCACTGCACACCGACGGCGGGCTGCTCGCCGATGTTGCGGAGCGCGAGGAAGAGCAGACCGCGCTCGAAGACGATCTCGAGGATGACGTCGGGACGCGGCTCGCCCGGCGAGAAGGCGTCCAGACGCGGCTTCACGCGCGGAAGGATATGTCGAGGGCTCCGATCGTGCGAGAATCACGCTCGTCCCTGCCGCGAAAAGTGCGATGCGCTTACGCGTCGCACTTTTCGCGGAAAGAATCAGATGAAGTCAAACGGTCATGACCTCTTGCGCCAGTGAGTGACGACGAGCATTTCGACGCGATCGTCGTCGGCTCGGGCTTCGGCGGCTCGGTCACGGCGTTCCGCCTCGCCGAGGCCGGCCTCTCGGTCTGCGTGCTCGAGCGCGGCAAGGCCTACCCGCCGGGCTCATTCCCGCGCAGTCCGTACGAGCTGAGCCGGAACTTCTGGGACCCGAGTGAGGGCCTGCACGGGATGTTCAACGTCTGGTCGTTCCCCGGCCTCGGGGGGATCGTCTCGAGCGGGCTGGGCGGTGGCTCGCTCATCTACGCGAACGTTCTGATCCGCAAGGATGCGAACACCTTCGCCCGGGACGAGATCGAGTACTGGCCGGTGACCTACGACGACCTGGAGCCGCACTACGAGCAGGTCGAGCGAATGCTGAACGCGCAGCGCTACCCGTTCGATCGCGAGCCCTACAACCAGACGAGCAAGACCCGGGCGCTCCAGCTGGCCGCCGAGCGGCTTGGGCTGGAGTGGCTGCTTCCGAACCTCGCGATCACCTTCGCGAACCCGGGCGAGGAGCCGATGCCCCAGGTGCCGATTCGCGGCGCGCCCGAGAATCTGCACGGAAGGCCGCGCCTCACCTGCAACCTCTCGGGCGAGTGCGACATCGGGTGCAATTACGGCAGCAAGAACTCGCTCGACTACAACTACCTCTCGCTCGCGAAGCTCCGGCATGGAGCCGAGATCAGGACGCGCTGCGAGGTCACGGAGCTCACGCCGCGAGACGCCGGCGGCTACCGGATCTATTACGTCGACCACACCGAGACGCCGGAAGGGGAGAAGCGCGCCGACGACCTGCCGCGCCACACCCTCACGGCCGACCGTCTCGTTCTCGCCGCCGGGACGTTCGGCTCCACCTACTTGCTGCTCAAGAACCGGGCCAACTTCCCGCGGATCGGCCCTGCGCTCGGCACGCGCTTCTGCGGGAACGGGGACTTGTTGACGTTTCTGATCAAGGCGCTCGACGAGTCGACAGGGCGTCCGCGCGTGCTCGACGGCGGCTACGGACCCGTGATTACGAGCGCGATCCGCGTCCCGGCCGAGAACGGTCGGCGCGGGCATTACGTCGAGGACGCCGGGTACCCGCAGCTCGTCAGCTGGCTCGTCGAGTTCGCGAACCAGACCCCGTACTTCCGGCGCGTTGGCCGCTTTCTGCTCCGCCGGCTGGTGGCACGGCTTCGCCGCAGGGCCGATCCCGACATCGGGGCCGAGATCTCAGGGCTGCTCGGCAAGGCGGTGCTCTCGTCCTCGTCGCTCCCGCTCCTGGCGATGGGACGCGATATTCCTGACGGCCGGTTCTCGCTCACACGCGACGGCAAGCTCACAACGGATTGGCGCGTGGATAGGTCGAGACCGTACTTCGAGGAGGTGCGCCAGACGGGAATCGGCATCGCCCGCGCGCTGCATGCGACGTTCCGCGACAACCCGACGTGGCGTCTGAGCCGGGTGGTCACGGTGCACCCCCTCGGTGGTTGCCCGATGGGCCGCGACGAGCGTGAAGGGGTCGTCGACTCCTTCGGGCAGGTGTTCAACTATCCCGGCCTCTACGTGGCCGACGGGTCCGTGATGCCCGGCCCCGTCGGGCCGAACCCCTCGCTCACGATCGCGGCGCTGGCCAACCGTTTCGCCGACCGGATCCTCTCGCAAGTCTGAGAAAGGCGGCGACATGCGGCAGCCTCGCCGCAGTCCTCGATTAGGAGCGTGGGCCTGAGTGTTCGCTCGACCGGTCGGTGCAGACGGACGAGCGGGCAGAGCCCGCCCGTCCTGAATCTAGCGACGCGCGAAGAGCTTCGTCTTGTGGCTGTCGCGCAGCGCGTGCCGTACCTTCGCCTCGTCGAGCCAGTCCGGGTGCGGTACCTGCAGGGGCGCGCCGTCCGCGATCAGCTGATCGGCGTGGCGCTGAACCGCGATCTCGGCCATCAGGTACCCGTGGTTCTCGAGCACCGCGATCTCGGCGTCGGAGAAGACGTCGAGATCGATCCGGATCTGCGAGATCACGTCGGCAATCAGGCCGTCGGAGTATCCGAGCGCGGCCGAGTCGCCGTCCTCGTAGTTCGACGGCTTCGAGTCGATGCCCCAGTACGCGCCCTCGAGCTCCTCCTTGATGAACCCGGCGATCAGCCAGCGCTTGCGGACGTCGGTTGCCTGCTCGAGCAAAATAATCGAGTACCGCAACGACGACCAGAGCGGTCCGATCCGCGGCCTGGGAGGGAAGGACGGCGCGGCGCTCGAGACGAGCACGGCTTCGTGGTCGCGCCAGACCGGCTCGAGACCAAGGTTGTCGTACATGCCGCCGTCCGAGAGCTCGACGTCGCCGACCCGCATGGCGGGGAAGGCGCCTGGGAGACACGAGGAAGCTGCCACCGCCCGGGCCAGCGTCCATTCCTGCACGGGCCCGAACCCGGTGTCCTCGTCGCCTACTCGCTGATTCCCGGTGTCGAAGACCCACTGTGTGCGGAAGTTCAGATCGGTCGCGCAGAGAACGAAGCTCGGGTGCTTGGGCAGGTCGGCGAGATCACCGGGCGCAGGCCCGTCCGCGTAGCGCGCCGCGAGAGCCTCGCTTGACACGTTCCGCCTGAGCCAGTTGCGCGGATGGAAGCGGCTCAGAACCGCCTGCGTCCGGATGTTCGTGCGCGTGAACGCGCGCATGGGCTCGGACACTCCCTCGTCCCAGGCGGCGCCCGGCTTCGGCCAGGCGCTCGAGCGCGCCAGGCAGGACGCGAGCTGGGCAGCGACGATGCTGCCACCGGACACCGACGTGAACGTATTGATCTTCGGCAGGACGCCAAGCTCGTTCAGCCGGCGCATCCCGCCGAGATGAAACAGGGCGGCTCTGTAGCCGCCGCCCGAGAGGCAGAGGGCGTTGCCCCGGCGCTCGCCCCTTGGCTTCGGCAGGTAGCTCTTGAAGCCGTGCTGGGTTGTCGTCTGCTCGCTCATCGTCCGTCGAAGACCGTCATGATCTCGCGGATCATCTCCTTTCTCGAGGCGAACCGGCGCTCGTCGTAGCAGCCGAGCGGGTGCTCGAGGACGTTGTAGAGGCACTTGTTGCAGTACGTGCACGGATTTGGAGGCTCGTCGTGGCCGGCCTCGAACAGCCGTACGAGATCGTTGTTCGCGACGAGGCCGCGGGCGATCGTGACCGCATCGCAGTCTCCGCGCTCGATCGCGCTGCCGATCACCGACGCCCTCTGGAAGCCGCCCGTGCAGAGCACCGGAATCGAGACGGCTTGCTTGATCGCCCGCGCGTCCGGGAGGTTCTTACCCTCGATCTCGCGCGGCCGCCGAGCAGCTCGTAGCGCAAACAGCTTGTTCACTCCCGGTGTCCGGAAGAGCAGGTAATTGCGAAAGGTGTGGATCCCGCTCGAGAGCATCACGTCGTAGCTGCCGACTACGTCCGCGGGCGAGAACGCGCCGGCCGGGTTGTCGGGATGCGGGAACGTGTTGCCGGACGAAACGTGGATCGCATCCGCGCCCGCCTCCTCGAGCCAGCGGCAGACCTGCACGGAGTCCTCGATCGTGTTCCCCTTCGGCGCCCACGGCATCAGGGCGTTGCCGTACTCGGTCGCGCTGACCTTGACCTGCACATGGAAGTCGTCTCCGACCCGTGTGCGGACTGCGCGGACGGTCTCGACTAACAGGCGCGCCCGGTTCTCCAGCGAGCCGCCGTACTCGTCGTCACGATCGTTGATCGCCGAGCTCAGGAACTGCGTGAAGACATAGCCGTTGGCACCGTGGATCTCGATGCCGTCGAGGCCGGCCTCGCGCGCACGCCGGGCGCCCTCGGCGAAGGCCTCGACCGTCTCGGCGATCTGGGCTCGCGTCATCCGCTCGCACTGGAAGCCGTGCAGGGGATCTGGCCGATCGGTCGAGCTCAGCCCCTTCGCGATCTCGAAGCCGGGAATGTCCCGCTGGCGCCCCGCATGCGCGAGCTGGAGGATGAACTTGCAGTCGTGCTCGTGCACGCGCTCGCCCAGCTCACGCCAGAACGGAATGCGCGCGTCGCCGTCGATCGAAGCGTAGTTCGGGACGATTCGCCCACGCAGGTTGACCCCGCACCACGCCGAGAGGATCGCGCCGACCCCGCCGCGCGCGAACTTGACCTCCCAGTTGATCCGCGCCGGCGTGCCCGTGCCGTCGTACAGGTCGAAGCGGCCGGAGAGATTGGAGCGGAAGATCCGGTTCTTGACCGTGAGGTTCCGGAACTCGAGCGGCTCGAAGATCGCCTTGCTCACAGCGGAGCTCACGCGTCAACCCTCTCCGGCATGCGGTAAACGGAGAGGATCTCGGCGAGCATCTCCTCGCGCGAGGCGTAGCGGCGCTCCTCGTAGCAGCCGAGCGGGTTCTCGACGAAGTTGAACAGGCACTTGTTGCAGTAGGTGCACGGCCTGGGTGCCCGGTCGTGACCCTCCGCGAACAGGTTGACGAGCTCGGGATTGGCGACGAGCGGGCGGGCAATCGTGACGGCGTCACAATCACCCCGCTCGATCGCGTTCGCGATCACGGAAGCCGTCTGGAAGCCGCCCGTACAGAGCACCGGAACCGACACCGCTTGCTTCGCGGCTCGTGCCTCGGGCAGGTTGATCCCCTCGATCCCGACCCGGCGAGAAGGCCGCTCCCACCACCAGGAAAAGACGCGGTTGAGCGGCCAGGTCCGGAAGGCCAGGTAATTGCGGAACGTGTGCCGCCCACTCGAGAGGAGGGTGTCGAACGTCTTCACGACGTCCGCCGCTGGGAACCGCCCCGCCGGGTTGCGAGGATGCGGAAAACCGCCACCGACGCTGATGTGCAGGTAGTCGACGCCCGCCTCCTCGAGCCACCGGCAGACCCGTAGCGACTCGGTCAGCGTATTGCCGCTCGGCAGCCACGGCAGCAGCTCGTTCAGCCGCTCCCGGACACTGAGCTTGAAGCCCAGGCAGAAGCCGTCACCGACCTCCGCGCGGATCGCCCGGACGATCTCGATCGCGAAGCGCGCGCGGTTCTCGAGCGAGCCGCCGTAGTCGTCGTGCCGGTCGTTGATCGCCGAGGAGAGGAACTGGGTCGGGAGCATTCCATTCGCGCCCGCGACCTCGACTCCGTCGAGGCCCGCCTCGCGGGCCCGGCGGGCCGCCGCGGCGAAAGCGCGCACGACATCGCCGATCTCCGCGATCGTCATGCTGCGGCAGGGAAAGCCGTTCATCGGCTCAGCCTTGTCGGTCGAGCTGAGGCCGATCGCCTCGCCGAGTCCTGGCAGGATCCGCTCCCGGCCTGCGTGGACGATCTGGAGGATGTAGGCGCAGTCATGCTCGTGCACCCGCTCGCCGAGCTTGCGCCAGAATGGGATCCGATCGTCCCGCTCGACGCCGGCGTACCCCGGGACGATGCCGCCGCGCGGATCGATCGGCGCATTGGAGGAGATGATCGCGCCGACCCCGCCGCGCGCGAACTTGACGTCCCAGTTGATGCGGGTGTCGGTGCCCGAGCCGTCGTAATTGTCGAAGCGCCCGGCGACGCTCGAGCGAAGAACGCGGTTCTTGACCGTCAGCGGCCCGAGGCGGAGGGCCTCGAAGATCACGTGACCTCGGAGGGCAGCGGAGCCCCTTCGTACACCGACAGGATCTGCCGCACCATCTCCTCGCGCGACTTGAACCTGCTCTCCTCGTAGCAGCCGAGCGGGTTCTCGACGAAGTTGATCAGGCACTTGTTGCAGTACGTGCACGGCCTGGGCGCCTGGTCGTGTCCCTCGGCGAACAGGTTGACGAGGTCGGGGTTCGCGATTAGCGGCCGCCCCATCGAGACGGCGTCGATCCACCCATTCTCGATCGCGGCCGAGATCACCGAGGCGGTCTGGAACCCGCCGGCGCAGATCACGGGCACTGACACCGCCTGCTTGACCGCCCGGGCCTCGGGCAGGTTGATGCCTTCGGCCCCGTCGCGGCTCGAACGCTCCCAGAGTCGCTTGAACAGCCGGTTCACGGGCCACGTGCGGAACATGAGGTAGTTCCGGAACGTGTTCTTGCCGCTCGAGAGCATCGTGTCGTACGACCGGATCGAGTCGGTGATCGGAAACCCTCCGGCCGGATTGCGCGGGTGCGGAAACGAGCTGCCGACCGAGACGTGAAACGCATCGACTCCGGCCTCTTCGAGCCACTTGCAGACCTGGATCGTGTCCTCGATCCTCGTCCCCTTCGGCTCCCACGGGAAGAGCGCGTCGTGGTAGTCCGCGGCGCTGATCTTGAACTGGAGGTGAAGGTCGTCGCCGACCTCACGCCGCACCGCTCGAACGATCTCGAGCGCAAAGCGAGCACGGTTCTCGAGCGAGCCGCCGTACTCATCCTTCCGGTCGTTGATCGCAGGGCTCAGGAACTGCGTGATCAGGTAGCCGTTGCACCCGTGGATCTCGACGCCGTCGAGCTCGGCCTCGCGCACGCGCCTCGCCGCCTGGGCGAACGCCTCCACCGTCTCCCTGATCTGCGCCACGGTCATGCGCTCACACGGGAAGCCGTGCAGCGGCTCGGGCTTGTCCGTCGAGCTCAGTCCGGTCTCGTACTGGATGCCGCCGATGTCGCGCTGCCTCCCGGAGAAGGCGATCTGCGGGATGTAGGCGCAGTCGTACTCGTGCACGCGCTTGCCGAGCTCGCGCCAGAAGGGGACGCGCTCGTCGCTGTCGAGCGACGCATAGCCAGGGACGATCAGGCCCCGCGGAAGGACGGGCGAGTTCGACGAGATGATCGTCCCGACTCCCCCACGGGCGAACTTGACATCCCAGTTGATGCGCGTCTCCGTGCCCGAGCCGTCGTAGTTGTCGAAGCGACCGGAGATGCTCGACCTGAAGACGCGGTTCTTGACCGTCAGGTTGCGGAACTCGAGCGGCTCGAAAATCGTTCCGGCGAGTTCCGGCACGGGCCTATTCAAGGACAACCTCCCAGCTCCAGTTGCCGTCGCCCTGCCGCCGCCCCTTGATGTGATCCTCGAGTGGCGGATTGTCCTGGTGCTCCTTGCAGCCGGTGGCGGCGTAGCAGCGGATCTCGACCTCGCCCTCGCTTGCCTCGACCCTGAGAAAACTCTTGAAGAGCGGAGGGGGCGGATCGTTCCAGTCGAGGATCTCGGAGAAGCTTTGGTGGAACGGGCCCTGCGCGCTCCCCGGAAACTTCGTGATCCGCTTCGCCGCCTTCCAGGCCTGCTGCGTGATCTCCTCGTCCACGTCAGCGCGGCGGGTCGGCTCGACGTTCCCGTCAAGGAGCTCGCGCATGATCGCCGGCGCCTGCTGATACGGCACGACGAGGTAGCCCCGACCGAAGCCAACACGCTTGTCATACAGGCGCGAGTACGCGGCGAGCGAGTCGCCCCGGCGCGGGTAGCAGCGGAACTCCTCCTCGGTGCAACCGCACTTCGCAGCCTCGACTTTCGGGATCTTGTGCGTCGCCTTCGTGTAGGCGCCGGCGGCGCCGCTGACGATGTGCTGGATCGTGCGGCCGTCGTCGAGCTTCACCGGGTAGCGCTGGAAGTTGTGGATGTCGCCGCCGATGACCGCGATGTACTGGTGCTCGGGTCGATCGACGATCTCCTTGACGGAACCCGATCCGCCAATCGGGATCGTCTTCTCCCTGGCGTCGACTACGAGCGGCTTGCCCGAGATGAGGATCTTGGGCTTCGGCACCTTCGAGATCTGCTCGAGCCACCTTCCCTGCTCCTGATCGAGCCGGCCCTGGATGCCCGTGTCGATGCCGACGACGAGGAGCGGCTCGCTGTCGATCGCGAAGTACGGCCCGGGCTGATCCGAGCGCTCCTTGCGCAGCTTCGTCATCTCCTCGATCAGGTCCTGCTCGGGCTCGGAGGGCCGGCGCCAGAAGCGGTCGCGTACGACCCGCCGCCACCGGCTCGTCTTCGAGCTCTGCGGCGGGCGCAGGTCCGCATCGGCGCCGCAGAAGTGGGCCATGAATCCGTGCAGGCCGTCGTACCAGTCGTGATTGCCGGGAATGGCATAGATCGGCCCCGGCAGCTTCTGGTAGGGCCAGTAGAACTTGTCGTAGTACTCGTTGATGTCGCCGGCCGGATAGATGACGTCACTGCAGATGTAGGTGAAGTCGATCTCGTCTGCCTTCGACAGCGCGGGGCGGAGGACGTGGTACTGCGAAGCGTCCCCTTCGCCCGGGTCGCCGAGCACGATGAACGTGAGCGTGGTGTTCTGCGCGTAGCGGGTGACAGTCAGCTCCGTGTCGACCCCCTTCCGCCGCTGCGCCTCGACCCAGCGGACGCGCTCGTCGTCGGTCGGATCGTCGATCCAGCGAGCGATGCGGTCGTTCCGAGACTGCCAGATCGGCCGCGGGTCGACCCACCGGAACGCCTTGGGCACGTAGTCCTCGCGATACAGGTCGGTCAAGGACGCGGCCTCGTGACAGTCGATCCAGCCGGCCGCCGCGCGCGACGTGCGCGACGAGAGCACCGGCTTGTCAGCCGCGCCTGCTCTATCGGTCGCGACGCCCGTCTCCAACTCTGACATGGGGCTCTCCTCCGACCTCGAGGCGCCGCCGCATGCGCCAGATTGAGGGGTTCTCAGGTGTGAGGTTGCGCCGATCGGGCGCCGCCTGTCAAGGTCCTCGGTACACTCGTTAACGTGGTTAACGATCTCGGCACCGAGCCGCTCACCGTAGCGAACCGGTTGCGACCCGTCCTGCTCAAGCTCAACCGTGAGCTCCGCCGCGAGGTGCACCCACTCGGCGTGACGGGAGGGCAGGTCGCTCTCCTCGTCCAGATCCGCCGCGAGCCGGGTATCGGCATCCGTGGTCTGGCAGCACGCGAGCGCATCTCGCCGGCCGGGATGTCCGGTCATATCGATCGGCTCGAGCGGCTCGGTCTCGTCCAGCGGACGCCCGATACACGCGACCGTCGCCGACAGGGTCTCTCGGTCACGCCATCCGGCGAAAGCGTGCTCCGGTCGGTCACGGAGCGCCGAACCGCGTGGCTGGCTGAGCGCCTGAGCGGCCTCTCGGACAACCAGCTTGCGGCAGTCGACGCAGCCGTCGAGCCACTCCTGCGGCTGGTGGAGCAAGAGGAATGAGACGCCGCTTGCGGTGTCTCATTCAGGCAACCCGGGCTTTGCCCGGGTTGCCGTCGGAACTGACCGGTCGACACGCTGGAGGCTCAGCCGGACACGCTTTCGGCCGCCGCTCGCGGTGTCTCCTTCAGGCCGTGCGGGCTCTGCCCGTGCGGCCGTCTGCACTGACCGGTCGACACGCTGGAATTGCTCAGGTTCGCCTGTGACGTCCCCGCTCGTCGCGCTGAACGCACGGACGTTCCGCAGCCTCCGGCGCCACCGCAACTACCGCCTGTTCTTCGCCGGACAGCTCGTCTCGCTCGTCGGAACCTGGATGCAGAACATTGCGCTCGCCTGGTTCGTCGTCGAGCTGACGAGCTCGCCGATCGCGGTCGGGGTGCTGGCCTTCTGTCGCTTCGCGCCCTTTACGGTCTTCGGCCTCTTTGCGGGCGTCGTTGCGGATCGCTTCGACAACCGGCGGCTCGTGATCGGCACGCAGCTGGCCTCGATGATCGTCTCGATCGGCCTGGCCGCGCTGGCCCTCTCCGGCGCGGCCGAGGTCTGGCACGCCTATCTACTCGCTGCGCTCGGAGGGACGGCGCTCGTGTTCGACGCGCCTGGGCGCCACGCTCTGACCTTCCAGATGGTCGGCCGGGACGAGCTTCCGAACGCGGTCGGGCTCAACATGAGCCTGTTCAACGCCTCCCGCGTCATTGGCCCTGCGATTGCCGGCGTGATCATCGCGGCAGTGGGCGTGGGCGCTTGCTTCGTCGTCAACGCGGTCAGCTTCCTGGCGGTGCTCACGAGCCTTTTGCTGATGCGCGAGCACGAGCTCTTCCCGCTGGAGCGTGCGGGCGAGCCGCCGACACTGTTTCGAGGCGTACGCGAGGGGCTCGCATACGTGCGCCGGTCTCCGCGGATTCGCCTCGTGTTGCTGATGACACTCGTCGTCAGCACGGTCGGCTTCAACTTCCACGTGCTTGTCCCGGTGCTCGCCTCCGAGACCCTGGGAGCGGGCTCGGAGGTGTTCGGGTTGCTCTCCGCCGCGTTCGGCCTCGGCGCGCTGACGGGAGCGCTGATGACGGCCACGCTCGGCCGGGCAAGCCTGAAAGGCCTCCTCGCGGGGATCGGGGCGTTCAGCCTCGCCCTGCTCGCGCTCGCCCCCCAGCGGACGGTTCTCGCATGCGCGGCTCTCCTCTACGTCACCGGCCTGGCGTTCACGCTCTGGACCTCGAACAGCCAGTCGATCCTGCAGCTGACCGCCCCGGATCACCTGCGTGGGCGCGTGCTCAGCATCTACCTCTTCGTCTTCGCGGGCTTCGCGCCCCTCGGCGGCCTGCTCGCCGGTTGGCTCGCCGAGGTCGGCGGCACGGCGCTCGCCTTCGCGGTCGCGGGTGCCGCCGACCTCGGCGAGCCAACCGGCGAGCAGGCCGCCGAGGGGCGCGAAGCCCGCGAAGACGAAGAGGTAGATGCTGAGCACGCGCCCACGCAGGT
>Ga0136614_10000541_pt1 | contig 19107 bp, 18 predicted proteins | sample AntDrymUQ2792106_2_FD_106643 | JGI IMG/M metagenome (GOLD analysis project Ga0136614, IMG submission 106643) | Polar desert sand microbial communities from Dry Valleys, Antarctica - metaG UQ279 (21.06) | ecosystem: Environmental > Terrestrial > Soil > Desert | place: Antarctica: Dry Valley... | reverse complement strand
GATTGTCGCTGTCGGCCATCTTCGGCAGCCGTGATGATCTACCTGGGAATTCCGTTCGCGGCGGGCATCCTCAGCCGGTTGATCCTCGTGCCGCTGAAAGAGCGCGACTGGTACGCTCCCGTCCTCGTGGCGATCATCTCGCCGATCACGCTGATCGCGCTCCTGTTCACGATCGTCGTGATGTTTTCGATGCAGGGCGAGTGGATTGTTTCGCAGCCCGCTAGATGTGCTGTGGATTGCCATTCCGCTCAGTACCTACTTCGCGTTCATGTTCCTGATCAGCTTCTTCATGGCCTGGAAAATCGGGGCGGACTACTCGCGGGCCGCCACGCTGGCCTTCACGGCCTCGGGCAACAACTTCGAGCTGGCCATCGCGGTGTCCACTGCGGTGTTCGGCATCGCCTCACCCATCGCGTTCGCCACGGTCGTCGGCCCGCTGGTGGAGGTGCCGGTCCTGATCGGACTGGTGCACGTGAGCCTGTATTTCCTGCGCAGGATCTATGGCGGCAGGGTCAGCGACGACGGCGTGGCACCCGCGGCAGCGATTGCCGGCGAGCGAGCTGCGCCCTTACCGGCGACAACGCATTAGGAGGACGTCATGGTATTTGTCACGGTGTTTCGTCACGTTCCGCGGCCGATCACCGGCATGATCGGCGTGCTCTACGATCGCACCTTCTTGACCCTCGAAGAGGACTTCGACTGGCTCGAAACGACGCGAATTCTCGTCGAGCGGTTCGACCCGAGCACCACGCCGGGCGAGGTGTCGACGCGCCCAGTCGTCCAGCAACTGCTGTCGGCAGAGGGTGACGCGTGCCCTGCCGCTCATTCTCGTGAACAATGCCGTGGTCTCTGGCGGGGCACCCGTCGCGCACGCAATTGGCGCGTGCAGTCGGTCGCGGACCGGCCACGGTGCGGCAGATCCGCTATGTCCTCGGGGTACGCCGTGCCTTCTGCGCGTACGAGTAGCAGATGCCGACGAGATTCTCTGGGCGCTAAGCTTCGCCGCTCTGCCGGTCGGCCGCGAGATGGGCGGCTGCCGCCGCAAGCGTCAAGCTGCGGAGGCGTCCTGGCCCCCACGCGACAGCTGCATCAGTGACGCGCCACACTGCTTGATCGCTTCACGCCGAAGGTGGTGCCGGCGGAGAACTTACTTCGGCTTTCAGCCCTCGCCGGCCAAACCGAGAGCGTCCTCGGCCCACGCGTGCGGACTTCACGCGCGTCACGGCGGGCAGATTCGCGGCGCAGTGGTGAGAGCATGGCTACGCCCGGGGGCGGCGACCCATTTGCACTGAGACGGTGCGTCACTCGGCGGGGCAGCACCACTTCTGGTGGCCCGCCGCGGTGAGCGGTTGTCGCCCACATAGAAAGGTTCGTTTCCAGGTGTCCCACTCCGTTCGTCGCACACGTGTCATCCTCACGGGGATCTTCGTTGCCACCTTGCTCACTGCGTTGCCTGCCAAGAGCGAAGCGGTGGATTTTACTTTCGCTTTGAACGGACGGGATGATCGTTAACAAGAGTCCGGCAGCATCGTTTACACCAAACTCGGCGCGTCATACGCCAGTAATGTTCAGAGTGCGCTCATCAATCTTGCCGAGCAACGTACTGTAATAGACGATGTTCCAAACCCCATCGTCGACTTCTTCTAACCCGATGTCTTGGCCGGCGAGTGCGTGGCTAAGAAAAGGCTGACGGGACTGTAGGCGAAAGGTGCCGGCCGTGCTCACGCGCCGAATTTCCAGGTGCGCGGGATAGCCGGGCGGCGCGGCGCGTTCCGGGTAGAGGCGCGTCGAGGGTCGCCAGAGCGCACTGGGCGTGTGATCGCCAATCCCTTCGTGCGGCCGTTCGTCGTTGTAGCGCTGGCAGAATGCGTCGAAGCGGTGCTGTTGCGCGCGCAGGCTGCGGGCGGCTGGGCGGGCGGTCTCGCGCTTGAGTTCCCGATGCATCCGTTCGTGCGTCCCGTTCTCCTGTGGACTGGCCGGCGTAATGCGCTGGTGCACGATGCCGAGTTGCATCCACCAGACGTTGAGGGCCGACAGGCCGTGCATGCCGGTCGATGCGAACGGGGCGCCATTATCGGTGCGGATGGCGTCGGGTAGCCCCACCTCGCGGAAAAGGGCGCGAAAGACAGGCTTCGTCTCCACCGTCCTCACCGAGCGCAAGCCGTGGCACGCGAGCACGCGGCGGCTGAAGTGATCGGTCACCGTGAGGGGGTAGCAGTACTGGCCGTCGCCGGTGCGAAACTGGCCCTTGAAGTCGGCGGGCCAGACCTGATTGGGACGCTGCGTCGCGATCGGGATCGCGCCCGGGTGCGCCCACTTACGGCGGCGTCGATTCTTGTGCAGCAGTGTGTGCCGCTCGAGGATCGCGTTGACGGTGCTGCGTGCGGGCCACGCGCGGCTCGGGTGTCGCGTCCGCAGCACGCGCAACAGCTTCTTCGCGCCCCAGCCGTACTTGAGCCGGGCCGCGATGATCAATGCCTCCAGCGCCGCGCTGGTGCGATGCGGGCACCGCTGCGGCGCTCGGCTGCGATCAGCCAACCCCGCATCGCCGTCGGCCTGATGCCGCGCGAGCCACTTGTAGCCGGTGGGCCGGGTCACGCCGTAGCGTTCGCACAGCTCCGTCATCGACCAGTCGCCGCTCTCGAGGTCGTGCACAAACGCCAGTCGTTCCTTCATCACATTCGTTTCCATCCAGGGCATCCTCCTGGTGTAAACGATGTTCCCGGACTTGTGTTAACTATGATCCCGGTCTATACCCCGAACGCCGGCTAACAGCCGAATGGAGCCGTCGCGCCGAGCGGTCTCTGCAACCATGTTGTTCCGGCGCGCGGCTCATTCGGAATCGTTAGCCAGCGCTCACCTTCTCTCTAGAGAGGTACGCCGCATGTCGGGCCACCACCTGCTGTTGATCATGACCGTGGCGGTCGGCACTGGCGCCACCGCGTCAGGTCAGGGCCCGTCGCTCGTGATCACCAACGTCACGGTTATCGACGGCACAAGTGGTCCCGTCCGTGAGCACGTGACCGTGGTCCTCAATGACGGGAAGATCGTGGCGGTCGACCCGGTATCGCGAGCGAGCACCCCCACTCGAGCTCACGTAATCGACGGCAACGGCAAGTTCCTGATTCCCGGCCTCTGGGACATGCACGTCCACTTAGCGAAGGCCGGCGCCTCGTCACTCGGGCTTTTTGTCGCGAACGGCGTCACCAGTGTGCGCGACATGGGTGGCGATTTCGCGGTCTTGCAACGTTGGCGCTCGGAGATCGCCGCCGGGGAGCGGGTCGGACCGCGGTTCAGGACACCGGGTCCGATACTGGAGAGCGCCGAGCGCGTGCGACGAATGAAGGCACGCGGCACGGTTGAGCCGGTCGACCGCTTTCGCGCGCCCGTCGCAAATCCCGCCGAAGCCGCACGCACCGTGGACTCGCTGGCACGACTCGGGGTGGATTTCATCAAAGTGCGAACCGCACCGTCGCGAGAAACCTACCAGGCAATTGCCGCTGCCGCTCGGCGGGTCGGCCTCAGGTTCGCGGCGCATGGAGACATCGTCCCGCCGGAGGAGATGCTTCGGGCCGGCCAAAGGAGCATCGAGCATGCGATCTATCCGCCGCTCGCGAAGCGCGATGCCTCAACACGCGCGCGACTCATTCGCCAGCTTGTCGACAGCCAGGTCGCGGTCGTCCCAACGATGATCAACTACTACGAGTGGCTGGTCGTGTCGCCTGACCAGGCCCGGCAGATCCTCGAGGACACGGTCGGACGGCTCGACGCGCGGCGCCGGTACATTTCCGGCTACCTGCTCGACGACTGGCGGGAGCAGGTTGCCGAGCGAGGTCGCGTGAAGGATGCTCTGATCCGGTACCTCTACCTGCCGCGCGCGTACAGCGGCGTGCTGCGCGATCTGCAGGAAATGCATCGCGCCGGCGCGCGCATCTTGCCGGGAACCGATGTCGCCGTTGCGCTGATATATCCAGGCTTCAGCCTGCGAGATGAGTTACGGTATTTCGTCGAGAAGATCGGTATGACTCCGATGGAGGCGCTGGTGAGCGCGACGCGGGCCGCGGCAGAGTTCTCCGGTATGCTGGATTCGCTCGGAACGATACAGGTGGGGAAGCTCGCCGATCTCGTGCTGCTCGACGCCGATCCGCTGGCCGATGTTCGAAATCTCGGCCGCATCGACGCCGTTATTCTGCGCGGCGAGTTGTTCGATCGTAGCGGCTTGTCCGGCCTCCTCGTAGCGGCAATGCGATGAGAGAATCATGCAGGCAGGCATCGCAGCCTGGAATCACGAACCCGCTGGCTAACGGTCGTTGGCTCAACTCTGGCGTTAGACCGCTGATTAATTCAACCAGCCAGCATGAAGGCGCCGAACGACTTGCGTGAAAGGAACGCCCCCCATGTTCGACGTACGCATCGCCGGGACCCTGGTGCGTCGATTCGTCGTACTGCCTCACGGGCGGCGGCAGGGCCCGATCCGGCGGAAGTGAGGGAATTCAGCGCGCGAACGACGAACCCGGAGATTTGGCAAACCCCGATTGGCATCGCGAGCCTCCTGCCTCGTTCCGCGGATACCCTTCGCAGCTTCCGTCAGAACGCTTACTAAAGCGTCGGCACATTTGCGCCGCGCATCTGTCGGCGCGCCCCACAAAAGACTGCACATACGGCGGTTAGCCCCTCTGGCCCGCTGCCGGCAGCGAGGATCACCGCTTGCACCAGGGAGCGACGGGGGCCGTACGGCTGTCGTGCGTCGCGAGCCTCCAGGTCTGTCTCCAAAACGGAAAGGCACTGGTGAAGCGGTTGATCCTTGGCGTGAGCGGGGTGGTGTGGGTGGCGTCGCTCGCCGCCGGCATTTCCGTCCTCGGCAGCCACGCAAACACGCCCGGTACGGTCGCGCACGCGGCGCCGGCCGAGTGGCCCTCATCCAGCCGTCTCACCCGCGCCCCTGGTCATCCCACCCTCGTGATGGTGCTCCATCCGCATTGCCCGTGTGCAAAGGCGATCATCGGCGAGCTCGCCGTTCTCATGGCCCGGACGCCGCCGATGAAGACGACGCACGTGCTGTTTCATCGCCCTGCGGGAGTCGCTCACGACTGGCATCGGACGCCGCTGTGGTCAGAGGCCGCGGCGATCCCCGGCGTGACCGTCTCCGTCGACCAGCACGGTGTCGAAGCGCGCCGCTTCGGCGTCGCGACTTCGGGCCACACGCGCCTCTACGACGGCCAGGGCCGTCTGCAGTTCTCCGGCGGCATCACCGCATCACGCGGTCATGCGGGCGACAACGTGGGGCGTGCCTCACTCGTGGCGCTGCTGCAGCAGCGTCCGGCCGCACGCCAGGTGACATCGGTGTTCGGTTGCTCGCTCATCGAACCGCCCACCGCCGCAGGCGCCGTCGTCCAATGATCGCCGCCGCCGCCGCCGCCTCGGCTCCCTGCCCGTCGCTCGCGCCGCGAGCGGCCGCGCTGCTGCGCGAGCAGCAGGTGCGGATCTGGACGCAGACTGACCGGCTGTTCGCGGCCCTGTTTCTCATCCAGTGGGTGGCGGGCATCTACGTTGCGCTGACGCTGTCGCCGCGCGCATGGTCCGGCAGCCAGAGCTCGACACACCTGCATGTCTGGACGGCAATCTATCTGGGCGGCGCGATCACTCTCTTTCCATCCGCGCTCGCGCTCGCGCGTCCGGCGCGCACCTCGACCCGTCACGTCATTGCCGTCGCACAGATGCTGATGTCGGCACTGCTGATCCACCTGACCGGGGGACGGATCGAAACCCACTTCCACGTCTTCGGCTCGCTGGCGTTCCTGTCGTTCTATCGTGACTGGCGCGTCCTGATCCCCGCCACGATCGTCGTCGCCGCGGACCACTTTCTTCGAGGATGGTTCTGGCCGCAGTCAGTGTTCGGCGTCCAGATGGTCAGTCAGTGGCGCTGGGTGGAGCATGCGGGCTGGGTCCTCTTCGAGAATTTTTTCCTGACGATTGCCGGCGTTCGCTCCCACCGGGAGATGCTGCAGGGGGCGGAGCGCTCTGCCGAGCTCGAGGTCAGCGAGGAACGTTACCGTTCGATCATGGAACAGGCCGCCGAGGGGATCTGCCTCCTCGACCCGCACACGAAAAAGGTGCTCGAGTGCAATCGCGCATTCGAGCAGTTGCTCGGTGACCCGAACGCCGGTGACGTGCACAAGGCCACCGCCCATCTGATTGCGACCGTCAGCGCGACAACGTCCGCGAGACCCCGGGACTTCCAGGTGGTGAAGGCCGACGGCTCGACGCTCGATCTCAGCGTCACCGTCAGCCGCATCTCCTTCGGCGCCCGGGAGACCCTCTGTGCGAGCGTCCGCGATGTGACCGAGCGCCGCCGGGCACAGGAGGCTCTCCGCCAGAGCGAAGAGCGCTACGTCCGCGCCGCGCGCGGCGCCAACGACGGTCTCTGGGACTGGGACCTGACGACCGGGGAAATCTATTTTTCGCAGCGGTGGCAAGAAATGCTCGGTCTGACGGGTGACCGGCAGGGAAGCCTCGATCAGTGGCTGAAGCGCATCCACATCGACGACCACATGTCGTTCCTTGCCTCCGTGCGGGCCCACCTCGGCGGCCGCACCGAGTACTTCGAGCACGAGCACCGCATGCTGCACGTCGACGGCGGGTACCGCTGGATGCTCTGCCGCGGCCTGGTCGCCCGCGACGAGTTCGGCGTGGCGTCGCGGATGGCGGGATCGCAGACCGACGTGACCGACCGCCAGATCGCGGCGGAACAGCTGCGGCACGCCGCGCTGCACGACGCGCTCACGCGCCTGCCCAACCGCGCGCTCTTCACCGAACTGCTGGAACATGCGGTCCTGCGCGCCCGGCGTCACGAAGAGTATCGATTCGCCGTCCTGTTTGTGGACATCGACAGGTTCAAGACCATCAACGACAGCCTTGGGCATCTGATCGGCGACCGCCTCCTCCAGGGCATCGCCGATCGCATGCGCGAAAACCTGCGCGCCGGCGACGTGGTCGCCCGCTTCGGCGGCGACGAGTTCACCATGCTCGCCGACGACATGCAGGGGGCGGAGGATGCGCAGGAGGTCGCGGGGCGGATTCAGGAGGCGCTGAAGGCCCCCTTCACGATCCTCGGGCACGAGATCCGTGTCACCGCGAGCATCGGGGTCGCCGTGGGCTCGTCTGAGTACGAACGAGGTGAGGATCTTCTCCGCGACGCCGACGTCGCCATGTACCGCGTGAAGACTCTCGAACGGAATCAACAGGGGGACTTCGACACCGCCATCGAGCCGGGCCACGCGCTCGGTCCGCACATCTCCGCCGTGCCCGGGTCGACCGCCTTCACTCCGCGCGTAGCGTGATCGCCGGATCCACGGAAGCCGCCTTCCACGCGGCCAGGACCGTCCGCACGGCGAACTCGGTCCGGGTGCCTGCCGCCCGGGCGAGAACAAGATTCGCCAGAGTGGCGCAGGCGATCAGCAGCACGAGGGCGCAGAAGGCCTGCAGCCATGGAACGCCGGACGCAGAATGCCAAGGGCGTGGTCACGCAGCAGGACAACGGTGAAGGTGCGGGCCGGCTACTGAGACACGCCCGATGATCGACGGATCGCTGCCGAAATCCCGTTCCCACCTCTCGTACGCGAGCATCATCGCGGGTGGCCCGCTCGCGGTCATGTGCCGCGCGGTGAAGCGGTCCCCGAGGGCGGGTCTCACGCCGAGCACGTCGAAGAGCGTCGCGGTGACCCGCAGCCCCCTGAAGTCGATGCGGCGGTTTCCTTCCTCGCGGATGAAGTTGCGGCCACCAATCACTGCCACGACGTCGAGCGATCGCATCCGCGCGAGCGCGTTGGCTTCGTCCCACGAAACCGTATCGCCGAAGATGCCGAGCTCCCGATTCTGCGTCTGCAGCCACGCGAGGCGATCGCCATGTTCGAACGCGAGCGGCTGGAGGAGCAGACCGCGAACCGCGCTGAACACCAGCGTGTTGGCGCCGGTGCCAAGGGCAAGCGTCACCAGAGCGGCCGTCGTGAACGCAGGAGCTGCGAGAAGACGCCGGAGCCGAGTCGCAGATCGTTCATCGGCGCATTGTAGCGAGCCGCCAGAACTGTTTCTCGTCGAGCAGCGTAATGCGGTGACCTTTTTCGCGCAGCCGCTTGATCTCCATCAGTTTCAAACCGCCATCACGCCCGGCCGCCTGCAACGGATTCGGCTTGCCGCGGACGATCACCGTCGTTCGCGTCGAGGCGCCGGGATGGACGACGGCGCCGGCGCGCCTGGCTGCCCTGGTGGCCTCGCTCCGCCGCCGGCTCAGGATGCCCGTGAACGCGAGGTGGACGCCTTTGAGCGAACGGAGCGCGCCAGCCTTCAACGCTTTGGGCGGGTGGCGAAGCGCCTCGATCAGTTCGTCCGCGCTTTCGTACCGCTTGCGGCGCTCGCCGATGCAGCGGTAGATGATTTCCTTGAGGTTGTCGGTACAGGTCAGGCGGCGCACGTCAGGCGTTCGCATGCGCGACCGCGCATCTCCCCTGATCAGCATCCCGAGCAGCTGTCCTACCTGGTAGACGTCGTCTCGCGCCTGCCACTTGGGGACGGCGCGAGCGAGGATGTCGCTCGGGGCCGTCATCGCGTTCATCGTGCGCGCGGTGACTCCCCGCTGATCGCTCTGCTGGCGGGCGATGCCGAAGTCGCCGAGTTTCAGCCGCCAGCCGTCGCACACGAAGACGTTCATTGGCGTGAGATCGCGATGGAGCGTCTGCCCGCGGTGAAGTTTGCCCAGCACCTCGAGCACCCCAGCGATCTCGCGGCGCGCCGCGGATTCGGTCCATTGCTTCTCGCCGCGAAACAGGAACGCGCTGAGATCGCCATGACATGCGTACTCCAGCGCGAGGCAATAGATGACCTCACCACCAGGATGGACCAGCGGAAAAACGTCCAATACCCCGATCGCGCGCGGATGATCCTTGAGGAGCTGTCCGAAGTACGCCTCGCGAAGCCATCCGTCGATGTGCGGGCTCGCTTTGATGCAGACCGTCTCGGGGACGCGCGCCGAGCGGCCCCGCGTGGTGGCGAGGTACGCCTGTCCGAACCCACCCTCGCCGAGCAGCCGCTCGATGCGATACGAGAGCCGCGTTTCAGGGCTTGCGATGACGTCTCCCGGCCGAAGCAGGAGAGCACGGGTCCTGCGCGATGCCGCCTGGGCGGCGGTGGCAGTCCGCGTGAGGTCCATCAGTCTTTCGCCGGGGGTCCGCCGGCGGCGGGCTGGATCTGTCGAATGGCGGCGAGATGATACGCGAGGTGGGCGACGCTCGCGATCGTTTCGGTCAGGCTCGCTCTGGTCCACTCGCGCGGTTGATCGATCGCCTGGCTCCAGCCCGTCGTCTCGGCGGCCAGGGCCTCGCGCAGCTCGCGCCACTGCTGTTCGGTGACGTGAACGCGCGCCCAGCTCGCGGAAAAGTCAGCGTCTCCCCACGGGTCGTCGCCGAGTGCCCATCGGTTGAGCAGGCTGAGGCCATACCGCAGGTGATCCACATGTGCGGCCACCGACCCACGGCCGTCCGGGGATGCGCTGGCCTGAGCGGCGGACAGCTGCGCGAGGGATGCGAGCAGACCCCGGTCACCCCGATTCAGCATGAACGAGGCGTCCGGCGCCGGGCCCTGCAGCAGTTCGCGCAGCAGGCGGCCGAGCGCCTCCCGAAAACGTGGTTCGTCGATCATACGTGTCAGGCCGGCTGACCTGTCCGCCGGAGCCTTGGCGAAGGTGGAAGCCGGCCTCTACCGGACTGCCGCGGACGTGGCGTTAGTCGTCGAGTACGAAGGTCACCGCCATGTTGACCTGGTACTCGGTGATCCGGCCGCCTTCACACCGCACCTGCTGTTCCTTGATCCAGGCGCTGCGAATATTGCGAAGGGTTTTCGACGCCCGCGCCAGGCCCTGTGTGACCGCGTCTTCGAAGCTCTTCGTTGACGTACAGCTGATTTCCGAAACTTTCGCGACCGACATTGCTGCCTCCTCGGTGATCTGCGCGCAGGATGCGCCCATCGGGCAGCTTACAACGAACCCCGCCTCATTGCTTCCTGAAGCGGAACACCTGCGGCTTCTGTTTCTCCGTGCCGCTGACCACCGCCTCCAGCGTCCCATCGTCGCCGAGCGTGTAACGCACCAGCTTGGGGAAGTCGTGTGCAGGGTTCTCGAAGGTGACGCTCTTCGGTTCGATCCTGGTGAGCGTGAAGTCGGTGGCCGGCTGGCGGCCGTTCGGCATCGCCGTGTACACCAGGCCACCGTTGCGCTGGACGATGCAGATGAATTCGAAGGAGTTCATGACGCCGTTGCGGAGCGACCGCGCCACCGCCAGCATCGACCCGCCTCCCGGAGGCGTCCAGCGTTCTTCGAACGCGCTGGTGCCGGTCGTGCCGATCCACGTCCCCGACAGCCACTCGATCTGCGAGAGCGTCGCCGGGGTCGCGGCGGTGACAGCAGCGACGGGCTGAGCTGCCGCCGGTCCTATCTTCTTGTAGGTCGTCGAGACGACCCGGGGCTCGGCCGATCCCGCGGTGCGGAACGTGAGCTCCACCGTCAGCGTGTCCGCGGCGGGCGCGCGGAAGGTGGCCTTCACGTCCATCTTCGTCGGCGCGGTTGCGCCCGGCGGAATTGCCCCGATGAGTGTCGTGACGACGGCATTGTCCTGCCAGGCGGCCGTCCAGACCGATTGCGAATCCCCTTCGCACAGCCGGCCCGGCGTCCGGCTGCGCACAGCTGCTTTACCACTACATGAAGCCGCCTGGAAAATCCGGCGTCACCGGGGTGAACCTGAAGGACGGCTCGACGGCATGGTCTGTCGATGCAGCATCCGGGATGTCGAACACGGCGCCGCTGCCGCTTGGCGCCGGCCGCCTGCTCCTTCAGATGTGGTCCGGCAGCGGCGTGTTCGAGACCTCAGGAGCCGCCGCACCGCGGCAGGTCTGGAGCAACGACGCGCTGACCGCTGCCGCCGTCCCTGCCGTCTTCGCGGACGGACACTTGTACGGTTTCGGGGGCAACTCGGGGGAGTTCTTCAAGTGCGTCGATGCCACAAGTGGCACCGTGAGGTGGAGCACGCGGATCTATCGGGGAACTGCGATCGTCGCCGGCCGCACGATCGTGATCCAGTCAGAATCCTCAGGTCTGCTCCGGCTGGTGGCGGCGGAGCCCGCGGCCTATCGTGAACTCACGAAAATGACCGTTCTAAAGCCGGGCGCGGCGACTTTGGCCCCACCTTCGATCGCCGGCGGCCTGATCTTCGTCCGGGATCTCGAGGAAATCGTCGCCGTCCGTATCCAGTAAAATAAGGAAGGGCGAAGCTGGCGTATATCTTGCGATCCAGCTCATTAATGCCGTTCCTTGCCTCCCTCAACGCCTGGCTTCAAGCAATTCTTACCGGCCGCCCCCGACTGCTGACAGGGTTGGTGTCCGGTCTGGCGCTCTGGGTGTTCCTGATTGGGGGATGGATCGTCTGGTTCAGCTACGACGTGACTGCGGGGCTTCCCGATCGCACGGCCGTACGCGGCATCGGCGACTTGCTCCAGTCGACGACGCTGTTCGATTCGAAGGAGCGGCCGGTCTCCACGATCTTCAAGGAGCAGCGCATCGAAGTGCCGCTCGGGAAGATGTCGCCCAATCTGATCAAGGCGGTCGTCTCCATCGAAGACCAGCGGTTCTTCGAGCACAACGGGGTGGATGCGATCCGCGTCGCTGCCGCGGCCGTCCGGAACATGCGCGAAGGGCGCCGCGCCGAAGGGGGCAGCACGATCACCCAGCAGCTAGCCCGCCAGAGCTTTCTGAGCGCCGACAAGACCTACCGGCGCAAGCTGAAGGAAGTCATCCTCGCCGCCAATATCGAGAACATTTACGACAAGAGAGACATCCTCGAGATTTATCTGAACAAGGTGTACCTGGGTGAAGGCTTCTACGGGGTGGAAGCTGCCTCGCGCGGGTACTTCGGCAAGACGGCCGCGACGCTGAACGTGGAAGAGGCGGCGCTCCTCGCTGGCCTGATCCAATCGCCGTCGAACACCGCGCCCACCGTGAACATGGACCGAGCAATCTCGCGGCGCAACGTCGTGCTGCAGGCGATGGTCTCAACGCGCACCCTCGAACCGGCCGCGGCCGAGCGCTATAAGCGCGCGCCCGTGCAGCTGAAGAACGCGCTCGAGGTTCGCGAGATGCACGGCCTCTATTTCAAGGAGGAAGTCCGCAAGGCGCTGGTCGAGCGCTTCGGATGGGAACGCGTGTATCAGGGCGGCCTTCGTGTCTACACGACGCTCGACTCGGACCTCCAGCGCGAGGCGGAGACGCTGGTGGAAAAGGGCCTCGTGGACATCGAAAAGCGGCGCGGGTTCCGTCACCCGAAACGTGGCCTGGTGGCTCTGAAGGAAGGTCAGCTGCCCGAGTATCTGCAGGGCGCGCTCGTGTCGCTCGACCCCTCCAACGGCTACGTACTCGCGCTCGTCGGCGGCCGCAACTTCCGCGAGAGCCGCTTCAATCGCGCGACCCAGGCGAGGCGGCAGGCCGGATCCGCGTACAAGCCGTTCGTCTTTGCGGCGGCGCTCGAAGCAGGCTATTCACCCGCGACGGTGATCACACGTCTCAACGATCCCATCCAAACGCTGCAGGGAGCGTGGGTCCCTGAAGACGAACACAGCACCGCGAGTTCGATGACGCTGCGCACGGCGCTCAAGACGTCCAGCAACCGCGCGGCGGTTCAACTGCTGAAGTCCGTCGGCATCCCCTCGGCCGTCGGGCAGGCGGAAAAGCTCAACATCGGTACACCTCCGAGCGTTCCGTCACTCGCGCTCGGCGCCGGCGAAGTCACGCTGGCGTCCCTGACAGGTGCGTATGCGGCGTTCGCGAACGCGGGGATCGTGCGTCCGGCCGTCCTGATCAAGCGGGTCGAAGACAAGGACGGAAAAGTCATCTACCGCGACGAACAGAAGTCCAATCGCGCGGTCAGCGAAGCCACCGCGTTCATGATGTCCAGCATGCTTGCCGACGTCGTCAACCACGGTACTGGTCACCGCGTGCGCCAGTCGGGGTTCACGCTGCCGGCAGCGGGCAAGACAGGGACGACGAACGATTATGTCGACGCGTGGTTCGTCGGCTACACTCCGCGCGTCGTGACCGGCGTGTGGGTTGGCTTCGACCAGCGCACGACCATCATCGCCAACGGCTACGGCGGCGAGCTCGCCGTGCCGATTTGGGCCGGGTTCATGAAAGCGGCGACCAGGCGGCACGACTCGGCCTGGTTCAACCGTCCAGCCGACGTCGTGGGCGTCACTATCTGCCGCGTATCCGGCAAGCTCCCGAGCGGCGGCTGCTCGAACGTAGAGGTCGTCAGCAGCGACGGGTGGGTGGAGGCTCGCTCGATGCTCTCCACGGAGTTCTTCCGGAAGGGTACGCAGCCGACGTCGTATTGCCCGATCCACTCTGGCGGGTACATCGATACGTATGCGGGCAATACCAGGGGGGAGACACCGCGCGTGGGGTCCGACGAACACGGCAGCCCGATGCCCCCTGCGGCGACGTCCGGCCGCCGGATGCCCGAGCCCTCGGGACCGGGGTATCGGCCGCTCCCGCGGCCCGAAGAGGTGCGTCCAGAGGAACCGAAGAAGAAGCGCGGATTCTGGTCCCGCGTCTTCGGCATCGACAAGAAGGACAATCGCAAGAAGGATGAAAAGAGGAGGCCGGGCGGAGGGTAGGTGATAGGATCGACCCGCGGATGCCATTTCGCGACATCATCGGTCACGAGCACGTCCTCAGCCTTGTTTCCCGCGCGGCGATCGGCGGAACCCTGCCTCAGAGTCTCATCCTCGCCGGCCCATCGGGCGTCGGCAAACACATGGCCGCCATGGCGCTCGCGCAGCTCGTGAACTGCGCCGCGCCAATCGAATCCGCCAGCACCGGGTGGGACGCCTGCGGTGAGTGTGCGGCGTGCCGGCGCATCGGCCGCCGGGTGCACGCCGACGTCCTGTTTCTCGAGCCCGGAGACACCGGGTCGATCAAGATCGAGCAGATTCGCGAAGCGATCGAGCGATCCGCGTATCGTCCCTTCGAAGGGCGCCGACGCGTTGTCATCATCAACGACGCGGACGCGATCGTCACCGAAGCGCAGAATGCACTGCTGAAGACGCTCGAGGAGCCGCCCGCCTCCTCGACGTTCATTCTCGTCACATCCAGACCAGACACACTGCTGATTACCGTGCGCTCGCGTTGTCAGCGGCTGCGATTCGGCAGGCTTGCGCCGGCAGACGTGGCCGGAGTGTTGATGGGGAGGCCCGAATTCTCCGAGGCGGAGGCGCATGCGGCCGCGTCGCTGTCTGACGGCAGCATCGGCCGGGCGCTCGAAGAGAAAACCGAATCTTTCGTCGAAGCGCGCGACGCGGCGTTGCGGCTGCTGCAGACCGCCGCCACGACCAACGCTCCGGCGGCGCGCATGCAGGGGGCGCTGGGGCTGCCGGGCGGCGGTCGCGGCAAGGCAGACCGCGAGGCGCTCGCCCAGTCGCTGGTTGCGCTCTCGTCGATCCTCCGCGATCTCGGCGTCCTGTCGTCGAACGGCGACGCGCGCGCGCTGGCGAACGCCGATCTGAAGAAACCGCTCGAGGGTCTGCGGAGGTCGTTTGACGCCGACCGCGTGCTCAGTGCATTTGCGAGCGTCGACAAGGCGCTGGACGCCCTGCAGCGGAATGCGAGCCCGAAGATCGTCGCCGACTGGGTCGCTCTCCAGGTGTAGGTTCGCCCATGAACCCCGGTCCCTCACGTCCGTTCGTCAGCGTGAAGTTCTCCCCTGTCGGGCGCACGTATTCGTTTCTCATTCCGGAGCTGGCGCTCGACGCCCCCACCTCCGCTGACGCTACGGCGGACGCCGGCCCCCCGCCTTCGTACTCGCCTGGTGAGCAGGTGGTGGTGGAGACATCCGCCGGGCCGGCGCTTGGTACCGTCCAGCGGTCGGTCCCGTCGCTCGCAGCGCGGCGCGCCCCGGTTGACGACACGGCGAAGGTCGTCAGGCGCGCGACGCACGCCGACGTCATCGCACGGCTGAAGCACGAGCAGCGCGAGCACGAAGCGCAGCGCATCTGCGTGCTGAAGATCAAGGAGCGCGGCCTGCCGATGAAGCTGGCGCGCGTCGAGCAGCTGTTCGACGGCTCGCGCCTGATCTTCTATTACACGTCCGAAGGACGCGTCGACTTCAGGGAGCTCGTGCGGGACCTCGCCGCGCATTTCAGGGCGCGCATCGAGATGCGGCAGATCGGCGTGCGCGACCAGGCGCGCATGCTCGGCGGCTACGGTTCCTGCGGGCGTCCCCTCTGCTGCACGACCTGGCTCCAGTCGTTCGAGCCGATCTCCATCAAGATGGCGAAGCAGCAGAACCTGAGCCTGAATCCGTCCAAGCTGTCTGGCATGTGCGGCCGGCTGAAATGCTGCCTCCGGTACGAAATCCCCAACGGTAAAGGGGTCACGCACGGTGGCTGCGCCGGCGAGGGAGGTTGCGACAATCCAACCGGATGCGGCACCTGCGCCTCCGGCGGATGCGCCTCCGGCGGCTCTTCAGGCTGCGGGTCGTGCACCAGGTGAAGCCGGTCGTTGCGATCACTGCCGGAGATCCGGCGGGGATCGGTCCTGAAATCGCGGCGATCGCCGCGGCCGACCCCTCCGTGCGTGCGGTCTGCGAGCCGAGGATCTATGGCACGAAGTCAGAGAACGCTCCCGATGGGTTCGAGCGCGGCCGCGTCAGCGCCGCCGCCGGACGCGCGGCCTACGACGCAATCGTCCGGGCGGTCGAGGATGCAATGCGCGGTGACGTCCAAGCGGTCGCCACGGCGCCGATCAACAAGGCGTCGTTCGCCGCTGCCGCACTCCCGTGGAAAGGACACACGGACCTCCTCGCGCACCTCACGGGTGCGCCGCGCGGCGTAATGATGTTTTACTCGGACGCGCTTCGCGTGGTGCTCGCCACGGTCCACATCCCGCTGGCGCAGGTGCCCGCAACCCTGACGCGACAGCTGCTCGAGACAGTCGTCCGTCTCACAGCCGCGGAGCTGCCTCGCTTCGGGTTCCCGTCCCCCCGGCTCGGGGTCGCCGGGCTCAATCCGCACGCGGGCGAGGAGGGGCTCCTCGGGACGGAGGACCGCGATGTGCTGGCCCCCGCCATCGCCGCATGCGTCACCGACGGTATCGACGTCCGCGGTCCGTTTCCCGCAGACACGATTTTTCTCCGCGCGACCCACGGGGAGTTCGATACCGTCATCGCGTGCTATCACGACCAGGGGCTGATCCCGGTTAAGATGGCTGCCTTCGGCAAGGCGGTCAATGTCACGCTCGGCCTCCCGATCATCCGCACTTCGGTCGATCACGGAACGGCGTTCGATATCGCCGGGCAGGGGACAGCGGACGCAGGGAGCATGATCGAGGCGATCAAGCTGGCCGCCCGGCTGGCAGGTGCACGATGAACGGCCGCTGGCGCGAGAGACAGGCATGAAGACGGAGCGCGAGCAGGCCCAGAAGAACATCGCGGAGAATCGCAAGGCGTTTCACGACTACCACATCGTCGAAACGTTCGAGGCCGGCGTGGCCCTGGTGGGCACCGAGGTCAAGGCCATCCGGGAAGGCAGCGCCAACCTTCGTGACAGCTTCGCGCGCGTCGAAGATGGCGAAATCTGGGTCTACAACATCCACATCAATGCCTACAGCCACCGGGGATACGCGGACCACGAGCCCACGCGACGACGGAAGCTGCTGCTGCACCGGCAGGAGATTCGCAAGCTGATCGGCAAGACGGTGGAGAAGGGGATGACCCTCGTACCGACGCGCATGTACTTCAGGAACGGGCACGTGAAGGTGGCAATTGCCCTGGCAAAGGGCAAGCAGGCGCACGACAAGCGGGAGACGATCAAGCGCCGCGAGGCGGACCGCGAGACCCGTGCCGCGGTGAAGGAACGCCGCCGGTAGTGATAAATTAGGCTTTTTGAAGGAGAGCAATTGATGAAAGGCAATCGGGCCGTCCTTGCGGCGGTCGTGGCGGTCGTGCTGATCGCCGGGGGATGGTGGCTGTTCCGGAAGGGAAGCGGGGCGCCGTCAGTCGATCTCATTGAACAGCTGCCGAGCGCGCAGCGTACGCCGGCTGAACGCACGTTCAACGTGACCGATGTCAACCTGAACGGCGAATCGCACAAGGCCATCGAGGCCGAACCGGCGTCCCGGATCATCTGGAAGGTGCGGATTCCCGAGGATGCGTGGCTGCGTGTGAACGTGGGCCTGAAGCCCGAGGCCTGGACCGCCGAAGGAGACGGCGTACTCTTCTTCGTGGGTGTTTCAGACGGCCGCACTTTCGACAAGCTGTTCGAGCAGGTGGTGAACCCGTTCAACCATCCCGGCGACCGCAAGTGGATCCCGGTCATGGTCGACCTGGCGTCGTATGCGGGGGAAGAGGTCGAGGTCATCTTCAACACGCGCAATAGCGCCGACCGGAAGCCCCACGACCCACGAAACGACTTCGCCGTCTGGGGAGCGCCAGAGATCATTTCGAAGTGAGCCGGCGGTGAAGGTACCGCTCCTCGACCTCGAGGCGCAGTACAGGCCGATCCGCAGCCGGATTCTCGAAGCCATCACGCGCGTCTGCGACAGCCAGCGGTTCATTCTCGGCCCCGAGGTCGAGGCGCTGGAGCGGGAACTGGCGCGTCAGATCGGCGCGGCGGACGCCGTGGCGATGTCGTCCGGCACCGACGCGATCCTCGCGACGCTGATGGCACTCGGGATCGGCCCTGGCGACGAGGTCATCACTCCGACGTTCTCGTTCTTTGCCACGGCCGGGTGCATTGCCCGCGTCGGGGCGACGCCGAGGCTGGTCGATATCGACCCGGTTACGTTCAACGCCGATCCGGGCGCCGTGGGCGCGGCGATCACGTCGAAAACGAAAGCCATCATTCCCGTACACCTGTACGGCCTGATGGCCGAGATGGATCCGATCCTCGCAGCGGCATCCGAACGTGGCATTCCTGTGATCGAGGATGCGTGCCAGGCGATCGGCGCCGAGCACCGCGGGCGCCAGGCCGGAACGCTAGGCGTTGCTGCGTGCTTTTCCTTCTTCCCGAGCAAGAACCTCGGCGCTTTCGGCGATGCCGGACTGGTGACGACCAGCGATCCCGCGTTGGCGCATGAGCTGCGTCTGCTGCGCAACCACGGCGCGGAGCCAAAGTACTTCCACAAGAAGATCGGAGGGAATTTCCGGCTCGATGCGCTCCAGGCGGCCGTGCTGCGCGTGAAGCTGCCTCACGTGTCCCAGTGGACGGACATGCGCCGCGCCAATGCCGGGCGGTACGCACAACTGTTCAGATCCGCCGGACTCGACGATCGCATCGTCCTGCCGACGGAACCTGATGGATACCGCCACATCTTCAACCAGTACATCGTCCGCGTGCCGGACCGGGATCGCGTGCGCCCCCACCTGACGGAGCACGGCATCGGCACGGAGATCTACTATCCCGTTCCGTTCCATCTGCAGGAGTGCTTCGCGTCACTCGGTCATGCACGGGGAGATTTCCCCCAGGCGGAGGCAGCCGCCGACTCCACGCTGGCGCTGCCGATCTATGGGGAACTGACAGCGGATCAGCAGGGGGCGGTCGTTGACGCCATCTCGGACGCGCTCAGCGAGCGGCCGGAACGGAGCGAGAGCGAGTGAAGGCCTCCAGCCGGGGTGCCGCCGCCTTCGCCGAGGCTTCGGCGCCCGGGGCAGGGGGCCCCGGCGATAAATAAAGAGATGCGCCTGCTGATCCTGGGCAGCCGCGGGCTGCTCGGCGCCGCGATCCACCGCGAATTCGCCAGTGAAGAGGTGATCGCCGCTGACCACGGTGCCCTCGATATCACCCATGAACGTGCGGTCGTGGCCACCGTCTCGGAGGTCCGGCCAGATCTGATCCTCAACTGCGCCGCGTACAACAACGTCGACGGCGCCGAGGAGGATCCGGTCACTGCGCTCACGGTAAACGCGTTCGCCGTCCGGGCGATCGCCCGCGCGGCGGCCGAGGCAGGGGCGACCTTCGTCCATTACAGCTCAGACTTCGTCTTCGACGGCGAGACGGATCGGCCGTACACCGAAGAGG
>Ga0136614_10000539_pt1 | contig 19149 bp, 20 predicted proteins | sample AntDrymUQ2792106_2_FD_106643 | JGI IMG/M metagenome (GOLD analysis project Ga0136614, IMG submission 106643) | Polar desert sand microbial communities from Dry Valleys, Antarctica - metaG UQ279 (21.06) | ecosystem: Environmental > Terrestrial > Soil > Desert | place: Antarctica: Dry Valley... | reverse complement strand
GATGATCTGCTCGAGACAATTGAGAAGGTGAAAGCTCGCCCTAATCCAAAGCTCGAGTTGCTGGGAGTTCTTGTTACCTTACATGATAAGAGAACTACGCTTGCCCGCGAGGTGCACGAACAAATTCGACTGGTCTTCGGGCCTAAGTTGTTTGAGACTGTGATCACCAAGAGCGTGAGGCTCGAAGAATCGCCCGCATACAAAGAATCAATTTTTAGCTTCGCGCCGAACTCCTCAGGGGCATTGGAATATGCAAAACTTTGTGAAGAGGTACTGAGCCGTGTCTAAAAGGGGACTGCCAACTGGACTTCAGATGCGTCATGACGCGCACTACGTCGAGGAGTTGTCGCAGCAACAGCCCGCTGCCGTGGGTCGTATGATAGCGGTCGATAAAATCGATCCCAACCCGGAGCAGCCACGCACGGAGTTTGGTGACCTGACCGAGCTCACTGCTTCGATCAGAGAGAAAGGCGTACTGGAGCCACTCCTGGTCAAGCCTTCACGCTCGACGGGACGGTGGATGATTATCGCAGGCGAACGCCGTTGGCGAGCGGCGCGACAAGCCGGCCTACAGGAAGTGCCATGTGTGGAAATGGAAGTTGATGAAGGCACAGTTGCCGAGATCGCGCTCATTGAGAACATGCAGCGAAAAGATCTGACGGTTTGGGAAGAAGCCGATGGCTTACTGGCTCTGTGCGAGCGATTCGGTTACACCCACGAAGAGGTTGCTCGCAAAGTAGGGAAGAGCAGAAGCACGGTCACGGAAGCGCTTTCCATCGCCGCGATCCCTCCGGACGTCCGCGAAATCTGTCGCCAGGCTGACGTGTCAGCAAAGTCAATGTTGCTACAAATCGTGCGACAGCCTGATGACGATGGAATGAGAAGGCTGGCAAAGGAAATCGCCTCACGTGGTCTAACACGCGATGATGCGAGGGAAGTCAGACGTCAGGAAATGGGCCCGCGGATCGCTCCCGATGCCAAGCCCTTCACCTTCAAGTATGTCTCACCTGGAAAAGAGTTTAGCCTGGAAGTTCGTTTCCGCCGTGCCAATGTAGCTCTGGAAGATGTCGCTGCAGCACTCATCTCAGCAGCGGAGAGTATCGAGAGTAGATGAGTCAGTTGTGACGGCAGCCGAGGCTCTTACCGCCGTGCTATAATCGCTTCATCCCAAGCGAGGTCAATATTGATGAGCGTTCAAACTGCGGATTACCTTGATGCCGTAACTCATCTGCCGCATGGCGGACGGTTGACTTTCTACGATGTTGGCTGGGATGACTATGAACAACTGCTCGCCCAACTTGATGACCGGGCGCACCTGCGCATCAGTTACAACCAGGGCCGGCTGGAGATTATGAGTCCTTCTGCCAAACACGAAAAGTACAAGAACCTGCTGCATGATCTCGTAATGATCCTTTCCGACGAGCTTGAGCAGGAGGTTGTCAGTTTCGGTTCGGCGACGTTGAGAATCCAGCCCCGCGGTCCGGGCGCGGAAGGCGATGACTGTTTTTACATTCAGCACAACGGCGCCATCGCCGGCCGTGACCGCCTTGATCTCATGAGCGATCCGCCGCCCGACCTCGTGGTTGAAATTGATTTCACGCACGAATCATCGGGCAAGTTCGCCATTTACGCAGCCCTCAAAGTGCCCGAGATCTGGCACTACGATGGAGGTCGTTGGCAAATTCTGCGGTTGACCGGTCAAGCATACGAACTGGCCACCTTCAGCCTCGCATTCCCAATGCTCGCCGCTGAGCGGCTTGCCGAGTTTGTGACTGATAGTGAAACGCGAGGCCCATACCAAGCCCGGCGTGCTTTCCGCGAATGGGTTAGAGCCACCAAGCCCGGTACCCTCTAGTTTTCTTTAGTCGTTAGTTGGTTCCGGCTGTTATCGAGCAACAACCGAAGTCCCGACAACAGCTACTTCGAAGCGACCGTCTTTTTCTTTTCCGCTGCCGCTCGTTTCTGTAAACCTTTAGCCCAACGTTCCAGAGTAGGTTGCAAGGGCTTGAAGAGGCGTGCACGGAAAGTGTGCTTCTTCTCGTTCCAGACTTTGAGTTGCTTTTCTGTGTAGGCCCGCACTGCCGGTTCGAGCTGAGTCTTCTTAAGCGAGTGCCTAAGCGTCAGGTGGTAATGCTGGCCAACCAGAGAGAATAGGATGGCGGTCAGGTTTCCTTTGAAGGATATGCGGGGCACTATCCGTTTGTGGAACGGCTTCTTCTCAGGAAGCAGAACGCCAACTGCCACTTCGAGCCAGGGGCCTTTTGGCCCTTGCCGTGGATGGTAGAGTCCCGGTAATTCGGACGCCTGGAAAGTATTCTTAAGCCTTGGGTCGGATATAAACTCTACGAGTCTGATTCGTTCAATGCCGCGGGTATGTTCCCGCGGAAGGCTGTCAAAGGCTTCTTCAACATGCGAGGTTGTGTCCTTAGGCAGTTTTCTCTCACACTCATTCTCAGTTTTTATCGGCACTATTACGGAATTCCTTTTAAGAGAAGTGACCCGTAATGTAGGCCAAGGCAGGAACAGCGTCAAGTTACGGGTCGAAAGCCCCTCGCCAGGCAACGCTAGCGTTACAATCATAGGTCAGAAGACATGATTGGCTTTCTTCGCGTAACTTGAGCGCTATATCCATCAAGATGCTCGTCCGTTGACACCATGATGCCTAGGACTTATCATCCAGTCTATGAGAACTACCTTAACCCTTGATGACGACGTCGCCGAAGCGGTTGATAAAGAATTGCGCCGCCGCCCTAAGGGTACGCTCAAGGAAGTCGTCAATGATCTGCTTCGCGCGGGATTGCATTCGCGCCGCGCGGCTAAAGGTGCTCCTAAATTCGTTGTGCGGCCGCGCTCGATGGGTGTCAAGCGTGGACTCAACTATGACGACATCGGCGGCCTCTTAGAAGAAGTCGAAGGGGCATCGCACAAATGATTCTCGCCGATGCGAACCTTCTTCTGTACGCCTACAACGCCGACGCCCCGGAACATGAGCCCGCCGCACGGTGGCTCGAAGCGTCGCTCTCACAGCCTACGCCCTTTGCCTTCTCGTGGCAGACGATCACCGCCTTCATTCGCATCAGCACCAACATTCGCGCTTTCCCAAAACCCTTTAGCACGAAGGAAGCTTTTGAAATTGTCGCGGAGTGGGCGGAGCGAGCCAACGTCACCATCTTGCAGCCGTCGGAACGTCACTGGGAGATATTTTCGCGCTTCCTCTCAGAAGGACAGGCGGTGGGCGCGCTCGTGATAGACGCTCATCTGGCTGCGCTCGCCGTCGAACACGGCGCGACGCTCGCCACGACCGACCGCGATTTTGCGCGCTTCGCCGATTTGCAAACTTTCAATCCGATAGCACAGGTGAGATGAAACTCCGCACCCTTTGCGTCTGATAATATATATTATGTCATGACGAGGCCTTGCCTTAGAAGCGAACTTTACTTCAAAACTCCGGTTGCCTCAAAAACCATCGGATCCTCTTTACGGTGGCAGTCCGGACTAAGCCTTCACTAGCGCCTGAGGCAGCGGACTTCGGCGACATACATACAGTGAGGCATCTTTCAATACCGTTTTCGGGTGTTGCGGGGCGTTCTTGACACGTATTGGGCCGACTGTTACCCTACGCGGTCCTTTCCTGCGGCGTTTTTTCAGCTTTTATTCACAAAAGGAGTCCGCTTGAGTAACGAATCAGGTTACGTATTTACCTCAGAGTCTGTCACCGAAGGTCATCCCGACAAAATCTCCGATCAAATCTCAGATGCAGTATTGGACGCAGCGCTGGCTGAAGACCCAACCGCGCGTGTCGCCTGTGAGACTTTGGTCACGACGGGACTGGTTGTCATAGCCGGTGAAATCACCACCAACGCTCGCATCGACTACACCAGAGTAGCTCGCGACACAATTAGGGATATCGGCTACACCAGAGCCAAATTTGGTTTCGACTCAGAGACTTGCAGTGTGTTGTCAGCGCTTGATCGGCAGTCGCCGGATATTGCCATGGGTGTGGACACAGGGGGCGCTGGTGACCAGGGATTGATGTTCGGCTTTGCCTGCAATGAGACTCCGGAGCTGATGCCGCTACCAATTCAACTGGCCCACCTGCTTTCCCGACGCCTGTCAGAAACTCGCAAATCAGGTGAACTTCCCTATCTCCGACCTGATGGCAAGACGCAGGTAACGATAGAATATCGCGATGGCCGACCATTCAGGGTCGAGGCAGTTGTTATCTCGTCGCAGCACGATCCAAATGTGACGAACGAGCAATTGCGCTCTGAGATCCAGGAAAAGGTTATTCAGCATACTGTATCATCCGACCTGCTGGATAAAGACACTAAGTACCACATCAATCCCACGGGCCGGTTTGTGACTGGGGGGCCGCAGGGTGACGCTGGTCTGACCGGACGAAAGATCATCGTTGATACTTATGGTGGCTACGCACCGCACGGTGGTGGCGCCTTCTCTGGCAAGGACCCGACGAAGGTTGATCGCTCGGCGGCTTATATGGCTCGTTACGTTGCGAAGAATATCGTTGCCGCCGGTCTCGCGGATCGATGTTTGGTTCAGCTTGCATATGCCATCGGGGTTGCCGATCCAGTTTCAGTATTAGTCGACACCAGCGGCACCGGCCGCATCAGTGAGAAGGCTTTGTCGAAGCTCGTGCGTGACAGTTTTGAGTTAACGCCGCATGGAATCATTGAAGGGTTGAACCTGCGCCGGCCCATTTACAAAGCCACCGCGGCATATGGACATTTCGGACGTGAGGAAGACGGTTTTAACTGGGAAAAAACTGACAAGGCTGAATCACTTCGCGCAGCCGCAGGCATCTAAGTCTTACCAGACGGTCCGCGGTCTGAATTATTAATTCCATTTCAAAAGAGGAATCCATTAAATGAGTGCAACACGTTCGCTTGAATATGATGTGAAAGACCTGGGATTGGCTAGTAAGGGTAAGCAGCGCATTGAATGGGCTGAAAGAGAAATGCCCGTACTGCGCTTGATCAGAGAACGTTTTGGCGACGAAAAGCCGTTGAATGGTGTGAGGCTTCTCGCCTGTGCTCACATAACTACGGAAACTGCGAATTTGGCCAGAGCGCTGCAGGCAGGTGGCGCTGAGGCCGTTCTCATTGCTTCGAATCCCCTTTCCACGCAGGATGACGTGGCAGCGTCTCTGGTCCACGACTGGGGCATTCCGGTTTATGCGATTAAGGGTGAATCGACGGATACGTATAACCGGCATGTGCGCACGGCCCTTGATTACCATCCCGACATCGTAATTGACGATGGTTCCGATGTGGTTGCAACTCTGATTAAGGAACGACCTGATCAGGTCAAGGAAATAATCGGTGCTACGGAAGAGACAACAACTGGAATCCAGCGCCTGGAGGCGATGCAGAAAGCCGGGGTCCTGACCTTCCCTTCGATGGCCGTTAATAACGCCCAAACCAAACACTTTTTTGATAACCGTTACGGTACCGGCCAATCGACCCTGGACGGGATTATTCGCGCTACTAATATTCTTTTGGCAGGAAGAAATATCGTAGTGGTAGGTTATGGCTGGTGTGGTAAGGGCGTCGCGCTGAGAGCCAGAGGCATGGGCGCCAGTGTAATCGTCACTGAGATCGATCCGATTAAGGCTGTGGAAGCTGTGATGGACGGTTTCCGGGTAATGCCGGTCGCCGAGGCCTCTGCAATTGGCGACATCTTTATTACCGTTACCGGAAATCGGCACGTAATTGATGGACCCCACTTTGAGCGAATGAAAGATGGAGCGATCGTCTGCAACAGTGGTCACTTCGATCTCGAACTCAATCTGGGGGCACTTCGCGAAATGTCCGAAGCCCCAGTGAACATGCGCCCTTTCGTCGAAGAGTTCAAGATCAAGGTCAGCGGCAAGCGCATTATCGTACTCGGTGAGGGTCGCCTAATTAACCTGGCGGCCGCCGAAGGACACCCAGCCAGCGTGATGGATATGAGTTTTGCCAATCAGGCTCTTTCAGTTGAATACCTTGTGAAGGAAAAGGGTAAGCTTGAGCCCGGGGTACATCTGCTACCTAAGGAAGTTGACAATGAGATCGCCAGCCTGAAACTCCGGGCGCTGGGGATGAGTATCGACACCCTCACCGCGGAACAGGTCGAGTACATTGCCAGTTGGGAAACCGGCACCTAGGCTGGTCAAGTACGAATTCGAGAAAGCAGGTAGGTCCCTGCAGCAGCAAATATGATCGGCGGGGACCAGCCGGCTACGGCCGGCGGAAGTAACCCGAGATTACCCAGCTGTTGTAAGCCTCCTCCTACTCCCCAATAGGCAATGCTGAGCCCCACCGCAGCACAAAGAGCTATAATTGTCCCCTTCCTTCCAAACGAGAGAGCGAGCGGGATTCCGATAAGGGCCATCACTACAACACCAAAGGGCGCCGCATACTTTCGTTGAAGGGCAACTGCAAGGGCTGAAACCTCCATTCCGCGGCGCTTAGCCGTGTTTAAATAGCTGCTTAAACCCGCCGCGCTTAACTGAGATGGCTTATCTATGGTCGGCTTAAACACCTGTAAAGGCTCGGCCGGTACCTCTCTCGTCTCCGCAAGTTGCCGTTCCACTTCGAGGCCGCGAAAGTTGAACGTCTCGGCCGTGGTCATCGCCATTCGAGTGGCGGCAACCCAAGTGCCCACAGTTCCGGTCGTCACACTGACCAGGTGAACTCCGGCTGGATCAAACTCATAAATCACCGGCTCGTTTAGCGAATTACTTTGGGCGTCGAACTCATATGAATAGAGGCGATTGCTCTCCGCGGAAGCCAGCCACTGGCGGCCGGTTCCCGTGATCGCCCTGGGCTCACCGCCCCGAATTTGCGCACGCAACTTGTCTTGCGTGAGGTTCGCGTTCGGCATTAAGTGTTCTTGCACTGCCCAGGTACCAGCACCTGCCGCGAGCGCAAAAAACAAACCTGGTAGCATTAAGCGGTAAACGCTTTGCCCGGAAGCCCACCATGCGATTGTCTCGCTCCGCCGCGCGAGCAGCGCGTAGGTCATCAACACCGCAATAAGCATTGTTGCAGGGAAAAGTTCGACCGTGATTAAGGGGAGCAGAAAAAGAATGTAGCGAGCAACTAGCCCGGCCCCTACCCCATTTCTGGCAATGAAACGCCACATTTCGAAGAGAGTGAAAATAATGAAGACTGAAACCAGAGAGGCAAAGGCTAGTAGGAAACTCAAAACGAGTGTGCGGAAAAGGCCAATGTCCAGAAGACTAGGAAAGCCAAAACCTCCGACCCCCTTGGTGCGTAACGCTGCTGATCGACTTTTGCCCGGGTCGGTTGGCCTCTGAGCTTTCCTGAAGCGCAAAAAGGACAAGGCAGAGACCGGAACTCGATTAACAGTCAGCAGCACGAAGCTCAGGAGAAGCATTAACGCCGTGGCCGCCCATAAACCGATCACCGGTGAAACTATTTCCGCCCGAGCTAGAGATTCCCCCAGCAAGGAAACCAGGTAATAGAAAATCACGATTAGGAGCGCCAGTAAGACCCCTACGCCCCGCCCGCCTCTTCGAACTTTCATACCTAGCGCTCCGCCAAGCAGCGCGAATAAAAATGGAGAGACAGAGAGCGCAAGTCGTCTGTGAAGGGTTCTCTTCCCGGCTCCACTTTCCTCAGGTTGACTCGAAGAAGCCTGCTTTATGAGTTCCTCCCAGCCCAGCTCCTCTGGCCCCATCTCACTCTCATTTATGCGCTTGAGTATCTCTGCGCGCCCTGTGTTTATCGAGATACGCAGCTGGTCTAGCCGCTCGACGACGTAAGACCTTTGATCGTCGTTCTCGGGACCCGGAATTTTGGTGGCAACTGCATCGCTAAGTACTAACTCTGATTTCTCATCCGAGGAATCAATTCGACCCGAGCGAGCAGTTACCACCCGGTTCGAACCGTCGGGTTGCTGGGCATAAATAAACACCCTCCCCCAGGAGCCTTGAGCCTTGTCGCCGTCTCGAACGTAAATCAAGTACCCGGGAATTTCAGTGTTGAAGTCTCGAGGTTCGACTGGAGAATCCAGCTTTCGCAGCGTTCCCTGCAGGGCAGCCTTCTTAAGATCTCGAGCAGCCTGCGGCGCCTCCTTCATCTGAATGTACGTTGTGGCGCCCGCTACCAGCAGCCCAATCATGAGCACCGGCCATAACAGGGTCCAAGTACCTACGCCGGCGGCCCGCATGGCTACGATTTCGCTATCGCTTCCCATCCGGGCAAAACCGATCATGACTCCGGCGAGCACCGCCGCGGGCATGGTAAAAACCAAAACGTTTGGCAGCAACGCCAGAGACACATCAGCGAGCAAGGAAAATGGGATTTGTGTGTAGAGGGCAAGCTCAGCAAAGCGTCCTGATTGCTGCGCGAATAAGACCGCCGTCAGCAGGAAAAGTGAAAGGAACACATAAGGAAGTGCCGCTCTTACGGTGTAGCCGGGAATTAGTCTTCTGCCGGATATCATTGTCGGCATAGTTCGCGCTGCAAGTTAATGTAATACTTTATGGAAATGTCGACCGCACTCTCGGCTGTCTCTCGAGCACCCGCCCGAGTAAACTATGTGTTAGTTCAGCCAACTCTCGAAGCGTCTTAGCCGGGACCTCCCTGGATTCCTCAGCAAACACCCACGGAGCCAATTTCTGAGTAGCACGAAGTTGCCGGTGCAGTTTGTCGGACAGAGCCGTGCCCATTCCCTGACTGCATAAGCGGCATCGAAGCACCAGATCCGACCCCACAAAGGCTAACCTGTTTTCAGCGAACGTGAGATGACATTCCGCGCAGCGTTTGATGTCCGGGAGGAACCCTTCTAACTTCAGCAACCAGATTTCGAAGTACCTTAGGACCGTCTGCAAGTCACCTGGAGATGCGGCCACCGCTTCGAGGCAGGCTTTCACCATTCTAAAGAGCTTTTCATTGGCTTGGTGAGGGGGGGAAAACTCGATCACCAGATCAGCCATATAGGCCAATCCCGTTAGCGTTTCGGCGTCGGATGAGAGATGGAAGTGTGACTTTAAAATCTCCGCCTGGCGCAACGAAACGAGGTCCTGATTCTCCTTCTGGTAGTACGTGATTTGAACGAGCGTAAAAGGCTCAAGGGCGGCGCCAAATCTACTTTTGAGTCGTCTGCATCCCTGCGCCACTGCCCGCACAAGGCCATTGGCATGGGTCAAGGAGACGACAATCTTGTCGGCCTCAGCAAGATTGTAGGTACGAAGTACCAGTGCCTCAGTCTCACAAAGACCCATTAATCTAACCTTTCGACTGAAACCCCTCTCAGAAAGGAAGAAAGTAAAGAATCCAGCCCAACGCCAAACCAATTATCATGAATTCAGCAAATACTTTAAGTCCGTAGAGAAATCGATCCTTGTTGGTGTCTTTCGCCACTGTGCCGAAAACAACGGCAGCGAAGACCGCGAATACTGTCATGACCAGAAAATGTCTCAAGACTTCCTCCCGGCGGAGACATCAAAGGCGTCAAGCATAGCTAGATAGTTGAGCAAGCCGGCGATCAACAGAAACGTGTTGCCATATTCGTAAGTCGCTCGTGCAGCCTGCAGCGGATCATCTGAGAACCCGAATCCCAGCATCCAGCAAACGAGATACAGCAGGCCCGTGCCGAGGTTGGCTATCATCGGAGGAATTTGGAGCAGCGCTGAGAAGCCTTGTTCTTCCCCAGAGTACGTAAACAGATGTCCACCCATCATCAGTCCGCTGACAAAACATATCCAAATTGTCCCGCCGAGAAGCAGGGCCCGCCCCCAATGCCCCTGAAGCAGATGTCCCGCGCCAGGGAAAATCCACCCGGCCGTCCCCATTAGCCAGGCTTTCGCGGGTGGTCTCTCACTAGACGCCGTTTGGCCTCTGCTCAATTCAACCCTCCAATCGGTCAATTACTCTTCTTTCCTACGCACACAAGATACTCTAAAGTTTTACTTTAATGAGAGCATGCTTCGGGAAGTTCACCTCAGCGCGTGTAGGATGCCTCCAACTTACTCTTGGATCCTGTTACGCCTCATCTTTCTCTTTAAAAGTCGGCAGGGCGACTCTTAAACACTCACATTAACAAGCAGTCCGGAGCGCTCAGTAAAGCAGGTACCTTTCCCTAACTTTCATAAACTCCGTCAGCGAGTCCTGCCAGCTGTCTACTATTGCTTCAACTGTACTTCCCTGCTCGATCGCTTCCCTCAACTCTGTCGTCCCCGCAATCACATCAAATGGATTACGATCGTAGACGTACTCATAGGGTGGTTCCTTCCAACGAAAACTTTCGGTGTACATGTCATACGCCACCTTGACCATTGCTACCCCAACCGTAACCGGCTCATACCGGTTCCGATCTAGCACCTGGATTTGAACGCCACCGCAACTTAATCCGGCGTGTTTCTGGAAGGTGGGTCGGAAAACGCAGCTTCGGAAATAAACGCCAGTCATGCTCAGACGATTGAGTTCCGCAGCGTATTCATGAGGAACGATGTAGGGCGCGCCGATGAGTTCGAAAGGGCGAGTAGTTCCCCTCCCCTCGGAGATTTGCGTGCCTTCGAAATGAACCGTTCCTGGGAAGACCGTCGCTGACTCCACTGTTGGGATGTTTGGTGAGGGCATCACCCACGGGGCACCTGTTTCATCGTGCCAGGATTCCCGCCTCCAGCCCTTCATTATCACCACTTCGAGCTCACAGCCGATGCCGAAGTGGTCATTGAACATCAACGCCAGCTCCCCCAGCGTCATGCCGTGTCTCGTCGGAATAGGAAACTGGCCAACGAACGACGCCTGATCCGGTTCCAGGACATTCCCCGCCACATCCTTCCCATTTATTGGATTAGGGCGATCGCACACCAGCACCCTCTTATTGCAGGCCTTCGCAGCACGCATGCAATTCGCCATTGTGTAGGCAAAGGTATAGATGCGGCAGCCGACATCCTGCATGTCGAAAACTAAGACATCGACATCCCTAAGCATCGCCTCAGTGGGCTCTCGGGTTTCGCTGTAGAGAGAATGAACGGGGATCCCGGTTACCTGGTCTACTGAGTGTTTGGTCTCGATCATATTGTCCTGAACGTCGCCCCGGATCCCGTGCTGAGGTCCAAACAGCGCCTTCAAGTTAACATCCGGGTGTTCATGGAAAAGATCAGCAGCATGCCTAAAGCTGTGATCGACAGATGCTTGGTTGCAGATCAACCCGATCCTTGCGCCGCGCACAAGATCAATCCGCTGTTCAAGTAATCTCTCAAGTCCGACGACTGTCCTCCACTCGCCCGCGCGAGGCGAAGCCATACAATTCGCGGCTATGTCTCCGCGCAAGGTCTCAAGTTCTAAGCCTTGTTCATGTAAAACCTGAGCGGCCAGCGTTCCCTTCTCTCTCAGCAGACCCAACAGCAAATGATCTGTTCCAATATGGCGATGCTTCAGGGAATCACTCTCTTCGTGGGCGTAGGCCAGAATACGTTTTGTTTCTGATGCGAGCGGAAGTTCTACCGACGTAGAAATCTTCTCTTTCGGGGTCGTCGTCCGTGCTTGGATCGCCTCACGAATAGACTTGCCACTGTTCCTTCCAAAGGGAGAGTAATGACTGATCAATTTCGGATCTTCTCGTATCACTCCCAACAGGAGATGCGCCGGCTCGATCATCGGCGTTCCTGCTTGAGAAGCTTCATATCGGGCAAAGAAAATTACACGACGCGCTTTTTCGGTATACCGCTCAAACATACGTTTTATCCGCAAAGCACCGAACCGCCATTCACGTTTAGGATTTCGCCCGTGATATGGCGGGCCCAGTCGCTACATAGGAAGACGATTGGACAAGCGATGTCATCGGCGGTGGCTACTCTTCCCAGGGGAATTGTACGATTTACGGCGTCTAACCGATCGCGATCGGCGAAAACCGCTATGTTCAATTCCGTATCCACCCAGCCCGGCGCCACCGCATTGACGTTGATGCCGAAAGGCGCCAGCTCAGGCGCCAGCGACTTTGTGAACGATATCTGGCCTCCCTTTGACGCCGCATAATTCGAAACGTTTGCTTCGCCTCGTTGGCCGGCCGTGGAGCTAACTATTACGATGCGCCCCGAGCGCTGCTGCTTCATGACGGGAATTGCGGCGCGGCAAACGGTCCAGGTTCCCTTCAAATTGACATCCATCGTTCTATCCCACAGTGCTTCCGATATTTCTTCAACGGCCGCTCCCTCCCAGATACCGGCATTGCAAATCAGGATGTCTATGCGCTTGAAGCGTTGGACCGTTTCGTTGATCAGACGTTCGGCGTCACCTAGCTTGGAAATGTCAGCATGAACTGCCAGCGCTTCGACTCGTTTGCTGCGAGCTGAAGCTACGGCCGTGTCCGCAGCGGCGCTATCACGCACATAGTTAACAACTATTTGCGCGCCCATCTCAGCTAGCCGGTCAACGACGGCCCGACCAATGCCCCGGGAGCCGCCGGTTACAATGGCTACCCGGTCACGTAACTGCAATGTTTCGTTTGCCACCAAGTTCCTTTCTTTACCCGGTTGAGTCCTGGCGCCCAAGGACGACTCAAGCCGAGCTAACTTGCAGGCTAGGAAGGGGGCAAAGCGGAGCGCGCCCCCGCTCAAGCTGCGCTGTCAAAGCCACTAGCTCTGTTGTCCACAACTGTGCTAACTGAAGTCCTTTTCTCATCCAATGGGAGTGCCAACCCAACATCAGACTGTCGTCGGCTTTCGTCAAGTGCTCCAGCAGCGCATAGATTTCTTCTTCCGTCAGTTTCCGCAGACTGATTCTGGAGTCCGCTGTCACCCGGTCGTTACCGCTCCCGGTTTTGTCAGGAATCAGGCCGTCACCCTGAACTCTGTCGCGCATGGACCAACTGGGAATGGGTGGTCTGAGCATATTGGCCTGCTTCGCTGACGAAACGGCTGAACAAAGCCTGGGAAAGCGGATCTCGCTCCCACCCGAGTTCAGGGTGCCATTGCACTGCCAGGACGAACCGATCCGATCGTGGATCCTCGAGGGCCTCGACCAGACCGTCTGATGCCCAGGCGCTGGCAACCAGATCGCGTCCTACTGTCTCGATCGCTTGATGGTGGTGGCTATTGACGACGGCTCCATCCCTTCCGGCGAGCGATGCCAGCCGGCTTTCCTCGCGCAATCGAATACGATGTGAGGGACGGTCTCGCGGAGCACCTTGCTCATGCTCTATCGCACCTTGAACCTGTGACACGATGTCCTGGATGAGTGTTCCACCGCGAGATACGTTTAGTACCTGCATCCCGAAACATATTCCAAGCAACGGCAGCCGCCTTCCCTCGAGCTCTTCGAGCACCAGTAAATCCGTCTTGTCTTTGATCGAGTGGACGGGGCCCAGCGCTGGATGAGTCTCGTGTCCGTATCGCAGCGGATCAACGTCCGAGTCACTCCCGGGAAGCAGGATCCCATCAAGACCGTCCATCACAGCGGCGATATATTCACTATTAGGAATAAGGCTGATGTGTAGTGGAGCGCCCCCAGCCGCCTCAACTGCCTCGCTGTAATGGCGAGAAAGATAAAAACGGTCGGTTTCCAACTCAATCCGCATCGTGATGCCGATGCGCGGTCGGTAGTGGTGCATCTTGTGAACCGTCACCTCTAATAATCTGCGACCAATTTATCAGCAAGGTATCATAGCTCAAAGTTTGCATTCGCGCTTTTTCTCCACCACGTACGAGCCCTGAATAACCTCGCCTTGACTTACATTCAGGCGACTTTCTATAGTGCTCATTGATAATAATGGGAAAAGAGTCTCTCAGCATTCGCAGCACAACCGTTTTACTTGTGCGCAAAGACGGTGGTGTGGCGCTTGCTGGTGATGGGCAGGTGACGCTGGGTGAAACCATCATGAAGGGGAGCGCGAAGAAGGTGCGTCGCCTTTATAACGACCGCATTCTTGCCGGTTTCGCAGGAGCTACAGCGGACGCCTTTTCATTGCTGACTCGTTTCGAAAGCAAGCTCGAGCAGTATCACGGAAATCTCGAGCGGGCCGCTATCGAGCTAAGCAAGGAGTGGCGCACCGATAAAGTTCTCCGTCATCTTGAAGCTCTCTTGGTGGTTGCCGATAACAAGAGTTCTTTCCTTCTTTCCGGTAACGGCGACGTGATCGCTCCGGACGATGGAGTGCTGGCCATCGGTTCGGGCGGTTCCTATGCATTGGCTGCGGCCCGGGCCCTGATGAAGCACACGAGTCTCTCGGCACGCGAGGTTGCAGTCGAGGCTTTGAATATAGCCGGCGAGATCTGCATCTATTCAAATCAAAATATTATCGTGGAAGAGCTCTGATATGCTGGCGAAAGATCTCACTGGGATTTAGAACAAATTCAGTAATGGTTATTTATTTGGCAGGAGAAGTTGACGAAGAAGTTCGGTTAGACGACATGACCCCTCGTCAGATCGTCGCCGCGCTGGATAAGCACGTGGTGGGTCAGCGCAAGGCCAAGCGCGCGGTCGCCATTGCTTTGCGTAATCGAATACGACGTCAGAAGCTCCCACCGGAGATGGCCGTTGATGTGATGCCTAAAAACATCATCATGATCGGATCAACTGGCGTTGGCAAAACGGAAATCGCGCGGCGACTGGCGCGCATGTCCGACTCTCCTTTTCTAAAAGTAGAGGCGTCGAAGTTTACTGAAGTCGGGTACGTTGGGCGCGACGTGGAAAGCATGATCCGCGACCTCACCGAGATCGCGGTTGACATGACTCGCCAGGAGAAGATAGAGGAGGTTGCCGAAAAGGCCGAGTTGAATGTTGAGGAGCGAATCCTCGACATTTTGCTGCCGCCGCCGCGTTCCTCCACAAGTCTCTATGATTTTGATTCTCCAACGACAGATGAGCCCACTTTGGGAGCTGAGAGCACCACGGGCGACGAACAGTTCCAACGCTCACGCGATAAGTTTCGCACCCAGCTGCGGAGTGGAAAGCTCGATAATCGTCTGGTCGAGATCGAGGTGCGGGAAAAGAACTTTCCGGTTATCGAGCTCGCCGGACCGCAAGGCATTGAAGAGATGGGCATCAACATGAAGGACATGTTGGGCAACATGTTCCAGGGGCGATCGAAGCGACGCAAGATGCGGGTTGACGAAGCAATGGAGTATCTCATGCAGGAGGAGGAAGAGCGGCTGATCGATATGGACCAGGTGGCACGGGCGGCCATTGAACGTGTCGAATCCTCCGGCATGATTTTCCTTGATGAGATTGACAAGATTGCCGGCCGAGAGTCCGGACACGGACCTGACGTCTCACGTGAGGGCGTACAGCGAGACATTTTGCCAATCGTGGAAGGCACCACCGTCAACACGCGCTATGGGATGGTCAGGACTGATCACATCCTGTTTGTTGCGGCGGGTGCCTTTCATGTCGCGAAGCCTTCCGATCTCATCCCGGAGCTTCAGGGGCGATTCCCGATCCGCGTTGAACTAGACTCTTTAACCGTTGACGATTTCAAACGGATCTTGACTGAACCCAAAAACGCCCTGATCAAGCAGTATCAGGCGATGATGGAAACTGAGGGCGTGGCAATTGAATTTACCGATGACGCCATCGACGCAATTGCTAATTTTGCCGCGCGCATTAATGAGCAGACTGAAAACATTGGTGCCCGCAGATTGCAAACCATCATGGAGAAGCTGCTAGAAGAGATCAGCTTCGAAGGACCTGACCTGGAGCCTAAGAACCAGCGAATCAACGCCGCCTACGTCGACGGCATGTTGTTAGAGACCGTCAAGGATCAAGACCTTAGCCGTTACATTCTGTGACAGAATTTTTGCCGTCTACCTCTCGGATTTTGCTTTCCCCACTCATGAATAGCCAGCAGGCGTTGTGTATAGCGCTTCTGTTCGTATTCGCCATGGTTGGTTGTGGCAAGCGAAGGCCGCCGCTCCCGCCTGTCGAACGCGTTCAGCAGCGTACGGAGCTTCTCTCGGGAGCGCAAAGAGGCAACGGTGTGATTTTGAGTTGGCCAGCGCCTCTGCGCAACGCTCCGGATGAAAGCGTGCAGAGCATCCGACGTATTGATGTCTACCGGCTGGCGGAAAAACCGACCGCCCCTCTGCCCCTAACGGAAGAAGAGTTTAAGGCGCGGTCGACGCTCATTGGATCTGTAACTTACGACCAGATCAAGTACGCAACTGACACCTTGACGTACACTGATACCCTCGAGCTCGCAGGCGAACCTACCCGCTTACGGTACGCGATTCGTTATGTTAACGCCTCGGAACAGCGGGCAGCCTTCTCAAACTTTCTCCTGATCGAACCCTCCGCGAGGGTAGCTAAACCTCCGACCCTGATTTCTACGGGTCAGGAAGTTGGCGAGGATGCGATCGCCATAACCTGGCAACCTCCTGACTCGAACACTGACGGCTCAACTCCCGTAAATTTGCTGGGCTACAACGTCTATCGACTCGACGAATCTCAGAGCGAGGTCAATCAAAACCCTATCAATAATTCCCTAGTATCAGTCACCCAGTACGTCGACCGGAATTTTCGGTTTGGTACGAACTATCGGTATGTAACCCGTTCCGTGTCGCTGGGAACGGACGGAGCGCAGGTTGAGAGTCTCAACTCCAATTCACTTTCCATTTCCCCGCAAGACATCTTTGCACCGTCCGCACCCGCTTCAATCACCATTGCCGCCGCCCCCGGCAGGTTATCAATCTTCTTCCCTGCAAATCCCGAACCCGATGTGGCGGGCTATGAAATTCATCGCTCCACTGATCCGGATCTGCCGAAAGAGCGCTGGACGAAGGTGACACCCGCCCCGCTGACAAAGACGACCTTCCTGGATGAGAACGTTGAATCAGGAATGCGCTACTACTACTACATTAAAGCAATCGATCAGGCCGGCAATGTCAGTCCTCCATCCGACGTTGTTTCGGAGAGTGTGCCTTAAGTCGAAATGAAGTTGTGTCGAGCTACACATGCCTCGTTTGAGCAACCCCGATTTGGGGCCCTTGAAGGTAGCACCGTGCACGTATTCGAAGCAGGAGTTTCGCTGGATGCTCTTCCGACATCGCAAAGCAGCCATACTGTTTCTCTGAAAGAAGTGACGCTGGTTGCCCCTGTTACGCCTTCGAAGATCGTTTGCGTTGGGCGCAACTATCGTGAGCACGCGGCCGAACTCGGAAATAAGATGCCCGAGGAACCTTTGCTGTTCTTGAAGGCGCCTTCCTCGGTAATCGGTGATGGAGATACGATCGAACTCCCCTGGGAGTCCGAGAGGGTTGAACACGAAGGAGAGTTGGGAGTCGTTATCGGTCGCCGTGCGCGTCACATCTCTGCCGACGAAGACCCCTTGAGCTATGTCCTGGGATACACGTGCGTCAACGATGTAACTGCCCGCGATCTGCAGCGCAAGGACATACAGTTTACTAGGGCGAAATCGTTCGATACTTTTTGTCCGGTCGGGCCGCTAATCGTCCGCGACATCAACCCTCTGGATGCGGAAGTTACCACGCGCCTCAACGGCGACATAAAGCAACGGGCACGCACATCGACAATGGCTTTTTCAGTTCCCTTCTTAATCAGGTATATCGCCGAAATCATGACGCTCTATCCCGGAGATCTGATTGCCACCGGTACTCCCGCAGGCGTCTCCCCGATGAAGCACGGCGATGTCGTCGAAATAGAGATTGAGGGGATCGGTGTACTTCGAAACAAAATCAATTGACCTGGACGTGATGATCACGGTTCGGGTTCACAAATACGACGGCTCGGAACATCGCAGCTGGAATGCGAAGGTGCTACGACAAGAAGGAACATTGCTTGTTCTCGATGCGATGTTCGACAAGGAAATTAGACACGACCTGCTGGGCACCATTGCCCCTGGAACGAAGAGCATTGAATACTATTGGCTGGACCGCTGGTACAACATTTTTCGCTTCGCTGAGCCAAACGGGGAGTTGAGAAGCTACTACTGTAATGTTAACGTCCCGCCGGCGTTCGATGGCCAGGTTCTCAGCTACGTGGATCTGGACTTAGACATTTTGGTCGAGCCGGACCTTTCGTACCGGGTAGTTGATTTCGACGATTTTGAGCTAAACGCGGCGCGCTTCGGGTATTCCGAAGACATTCAAACAAAGGCCAGGCAGGGACTTGAAAGACTGGTAGAACTGATCGAAGCTCGAGCGTTTCCCTTCTCCGACGCCGGGCTCGCGGTAAATGATGACTCAGTCTCGGTTTGAGTATGACTTCAAAACAACAGCCAAAACAGTCCAGGTCCAAACTTGAAACGCTGAAAGAACGGGCACAGCAGGCCGAGAGCGGAGGCGGTGCGGAGCGAGTTGAGAAGCAGCATGCTGCAGGTAAGATGACTGCTCGTGAACGAGTTGACTTTCTTCTGGACGAAGACACGTTCGAGGAATTTGACAAGCTCGTTGTGCATCGCTCGCGCGACTTCGGTCTCGACCAGCAACTCTACCCGGGTGATGGTGTTATCACCGGCCACGGTTTGATTGATGGTCGTCGTGTGTTTGTCTTTGCTCAGGACTTCACTATTTTTGGCGGCTCACTTTCCGAAACTCACGCGGAAAAGATTTGTAAGGTGATGGACCTGGCAATGAAGGTTGGAGCGCCGATTGTTGGGCTCAATGATTCAGGAGGGGCCCGCATTCAGGAAGGTGTGTTGAGTCTCGGCGGATATGCCGACATATTTTTGCGTAACACGCTGGCGAGCGGAGTTGTTCCGCAGATAAGTTGCATCATGGGGCCTTGCGCCGGCGGAGCTGTGTATAGCCCGGCTATTACCGACTTCAACATAATGGTCAAAGATACGTCCCATATGTTCATTACCGGACCAGACGTAATCAAGACGGTCACTCATGAAGACGTAACCAAGGAAGAGCTTGGGGGCGCAATCACTCACAATCGTATTTCCGGCGTCGCGCATTTCGCCGCAGATTCAGACGAGCATGCGCTGCGGATGGTCCGCGAACTGCTTTCATTCATTCCTTCAAACAATCTTGAGGATCCACCGGCGGTAAACTCCACTGACACTCCGGAGCGAACCGAAACGAAACTCAATACGATCGTTCCGGAAGCCTCAAACCAGCCATATGACATTCGCGACGTCATTAATCTGATCGTTGATGACGGCTACTTTTTCGAAGTGCAGCAGTACTTCGCGCCCAACATCTTTGTGGGGTTTGCT
>Ga0136614_10000537_pt1 | contig 19152 bp, 15 predicted proteins | sample AntDrymUQ2792106_2_FD_106643 | JGI IMG/M metagenome (GOLD analysis project Ga0136614, IMG submission 106643) | Polar desert sand microbial communities from Dry Valleys, Antarctica - metaG UQ279 (21.06) | ecosystem: Environmental > Terrestrial > Soil > Desert | place: Antarctica: Dry Valley... | reverse complement strand
GTACGGCCTGCTCGGCTCGATCATGGCGGTCGGATCTCTCGGCGGCGCGCTGCTCGCCGCCCGTCGGACCCGTCCGCGCCAGCGGCTCGTGGTGGGCGCGGGCCTGCTGTTCGGCGTCGTCGAGATCGCTGCCGGGCTGATGCCCAACTACGTGACATTCGCGCTGGTGCTGCCGTTGCTCGGCCTCACGGCGCTGACGATGGTGACGTCCGCGAACGCCACCATCCAGCTCAACACCGACCCACAGATGCGGGGCAGAGTCTCGGCGCTGTACCTGATGATCTTCCTCGGAGGCACACCGCTCGGGGCGCCGTTCATCGGGTGGATCGGACAGATGTACGGCGCCCGGTGGACCTTGATCCTCGGTGGCGCCATCTCCTTCCTCGGCATCCTCGCCGCCACGGCGCTGTTCACCCGCACCCAGCGGATCGTCGTACGGCCCCACTTCGGCCGCCACCCGTCGTGGTCCGTGCGCGACCGGGCGCCCGACACGCATGGCATCCTGGACCGGTGACTTCGAACGAGACGATCTACCTGCCCTGGGACCGCTACGTCGAGACGATCAGCGCTGACACGGACCGGCTCCTGGAAGTCGCGGCGCCGGTGCTCGGCGCGGAGGTGCCGAGCTGCCCCGGCTGGGACGTCGACGACCTGCTGGACCACGTCGGACACGTCTACCTGCACAAGGTGGCCGCGATGCGCTCCGGGGAGTCCCCGGACCCATGGCCACCACCGGATCTTGACACCACGGACCCGGTCAGGTTCGCGCGCGAGGCTGGCGAGGCACTGCTGCGCGAGCTGGGCCAGCAGGACCCCTACGCCGAAGGTTGGACCTGGTACGACGCCGACCAGACCAACGGCTTCTGGTTCCGACGGATGGCGCAGGAGATCGCCATCCACCGGGTCGACGGTGAGCTCGCCCACGGTGCGGCGACCGGCGAGCCGAGCGTCACCCCGATCCCCGAGGACATCGCGCTGGACGGCATCGATGAATATCTCCACCTGTTCGTCGGCGGCTCCTGGGAGGGCGAGGACGTCGGACACCCTGTGGACTCGACAGTTCGGGTCGCCAGCACAGGTCGCGCGTGGACTCTGCAGGTCTCTGGTGAACGGATCGACGTGACGAGGACCGCCGAGGACGAGGTGCCGACCGAGATCACCGGATCGGCCCATGACGTCTACGTGTGGCTGTGGGGGCGCGGACCGCTCGACGCGCTGAGCGTGTTCGGCGACGAGGATCTTGCGGTCGAGCTGCGCGCCAGGTTCGCCGAGGCCTGAGCCAGATGAACCCGAGGTATCGCCGGCTGTTGATCCCCGGGCTCCTCCTGCTGCTGGTCACGGTCGTCGTCGTCAGCGCGCTGCTACCCGCTGCGCGTGCCGTCCCTCACCCGAGCACACCCGCAGTGAACGCCGCCGTCAAGTCTCACGTCGTCGCCGGCCCGGCCGACGAGGACGACAAAGTCAGCGTGATCCGCGACAAGCGCATACCAGAGTCGAGTGCGCTGGTGGTCAGCACCCGAGACCCCGAGCTGGGGTACACCGTCAACGACTCCGGCAACGACCCGATCGTCTTCACCCTCGAGCTGTCCAGCGGCGACGTCGTCGGAACGACGAGACTGACCGGCCACACGATCAAGGACACCGAAGCGCTCGCGATCGACTCAGCAGACGAGCTGCTGGTCGCTGACATCGGCGACAACGACAGCGAACGCAACGACATCGCGATCTACGCGCTCGCCCAGCCCGGTCGCGGCGACGGCCAAGTCCGGCCGACGCGCTATCCGCTGCGCTACTCCGGCGGTCCGACCGATGCCGAGGCGCTGCTCGCCGATCCGACCGGAACCGACGTGTTCGTGGTCAGCAAGGGACTCTTCGGCGGCGAGCTCTACCGGCTGCCAGCGGACCTCGTCGCCGACGAGGTCAACATCGTCCGCCCGGTCCCGGGCGTCACTATGCCGTTGCTGGCGACTGACGGCGGGTACTACCCGGACGGGTCTCGCGTGCTCGTCCGCAACTACATCCGCGCGTACGCGTACGATCCGGCGACCTGGGAGCGCACCTGGGCACGGCCGATCCCGCCGCAGGAGCAAGGTGAGTCACTCGCGGTCGAGCCCGACGGCCAGTCGTTCCTGGTCGGTACGGAGGGGTTGCCGTCGCCGCTGCTGCGACTCGGGCTCGGCCGGGAGTCGCGCGAGCAACCGACGCGGTTGTTCGACGCCGGTGGGATCATCGACGCCTCCGCCGACTGAGGGCCGGGAACGTGCTCCGGCGAGGTGGCGACGTAAGAATCGACTTGGTGGTCGCCATAGCAACCATCAAGTCGATTTCTACGTCTGCCAGGCGCCGACCGCGCAGCCTCAGAGGCGCTCGACGACGTAGTCGACGCACGCCACCAGCGCGCTGACGTCGTCGGGCTCGACGGCCGGGTACATCCCGATCCGCAGCTGGTTGCGGTTCAACCCCCGGTAGCCGTCGACGTCGACGATCCCGTTGCTGCGCAGCGCCGCGGAGACCGCGGCCGCCCCGACGCCCTCGAGGTCGACAGTGCCCACGACGTACGACCGGTCGGCGGGCTCGGGCACGAATGGTGCCGCGTAGCTGCTCTCCTCCGCCCAGCTGTACAGCCGCGAGGACGAGTCCTGGGTGCGCCGAACCGCCCAGTCCAGCCCGCCATGGTCGAGCATCCAGCCGATCTGGTGCTCCATCAGGAACAACGAGGCGATACCAGGGGTGTTGTAGGTCTGGTTCTTGCGGGAGTTGTCGAGTGCCGTAGCGAGTGCGATGGACGCCGGGATGTAGCGGCCGGAGGCGGAGATCTCGGCGACACGGTCGATCGCCGCCGGCGAGAGGACGGCGAACCACAGCCCGCCGTCGGAGGCGAAGGTCTTCTGCGGGGCGAGGAAGTACACGTCGCACTCGCTCAGGTCGACCGGCAGACCCCCCGCACCGGAGGTGGCGTCGATGACGACGAGCGCGTCCTCGTGGGCGTCGCGCACGCGCGACACCGGTGCCATCACCCCGGTCGAGGTCTCGTTGTGCGCCCACGCGTAGACGTCCACGTCGGCGGCGGCGAGCGGCGTCGGCCGGGTACCGGGCACGCTCGTGATCACCTGCGGTTCGGACAGGAAGGGTGCCGCCTGGACCGCCGTGGCGAACTTCGTGCCGAATTCCCCGAACGCCAGATGCTGGCTACGCCGGCGTACCAGTCCGAACGTCGCCGCGTCGAAGAAGGCTGTTGACCCGCCGTTGCCGAGCACCACCTCGTACCCATCGGGCAGCCCCAGCAACGCCCCCAGCTCCTCGCGCAGCCGGCCCACCAGGTCCTTGACCGGCGCCTGCCGGTGCGAGGTGCCCAGCAGCGACGTGCCGGTGGCGGCCAAGGCGTCGACTGCCTGGGTACGCACCTTGCTAGGCCCCGAGCCGAACCGGCCGTCGCCGGGCAGCAGGTCGGCGGGGATCTGGACAGATGCGTGCACCGGTCAAGTCTGCAGGATGGCCAACGGGGACACGCCGCCACGTGGCGCGTCGCCGGCGATAACATCTGGGTCATGCAGGAACGTACGCCGCCGGTGCCGACGCCGCCGGACCAGCTGTCCCTGCTGGCAGGTGGCCAGGAACACACCCTCGGCGACTGGGAGCATGCGGCGGCGGGAGTGCTGCGCAAGGTCGGCAGACTGAGCGCCTCCGACCCTGCCGAAGGTGTCTGGTCCGAGCTCACCCGCACGACGCTCGACGGCTTCGGCGTCCTACCGCTCGGCACCGCCGACACCGCAGGTGCGATGCCAGAGGCGGGACTGCCCGGCCAGGCCCCCTTCACCCGCGGCAGTGCAGCGATCCGGGTCGACACCGGCTGGGACGTCCGGGCGGCATTCGCCGACCCCGATCCTGCCAGGACCGCCGACGCGGTGCTGGCCGACCTCAAGAATGGCGTCACCTCGCTGTGGCTGACCCTCGGCCCCGGCGGCATCGACCTCTCCGACCTGGCGACGGTGCTCGACGGCGTCCACCTCGACCTTGCCGCCGTGGTCCTAGACGCGCCGGCCGATCCTGTCGCGGCCGCCGAGGCGTACGCGGCGCTGCTGGCGGCCAAGGACGTGTCCGCGGCGCCCGGCACCAACCTCGGCGGCGACCCGATCGGTGTTGGGTTGCGGTACGACGGCCGCGCCGCAGACGCCGGCGAGGCGCGCGCCCTGGTCAGCGAGCTGGCGCGGCGAGCGCGGCAGGCGTCGACGCGCGCGCTCGTCGTGGACGGCACCGTCGTGCACGACCTCGGCGCCTCGGACGCCCAGGAGCTGGCCTACACCCTTGCCACCGGGGCGGCGTACCTGCGGATGCTCACCGCGGACGGGCTCGACGTCGGCGGGGCCCTGGGGTTGCTGGAGTTTCGCTACGCCGCGACCGACGAGCAGTTCGTCACCATCGCGAAGCTCCGCGCCGCGCGCCGCCTGTGGCACCGGGTCGCCGAGCTCAGCGATGCCGCCCGCGGCTCGTGCGGGCAGCTGCAGCACGCCGTCACCTCGCGGCCGATGATGAGCAAGTACGACCCGTGGGTCAACATGCTGCGCACCACGGTCGCGGCGTTCGCCGCCGGTGTCGGCGGTGCCGGTGCGGTCACCGTGCTGCCGTTCGACACCGCGCTCGGCCTGCCCGAGGCGTTCAGCCGCCGGATCGCGCGCAGCACCTGCTCGCTGCTGATCGCCGAGGCGCACGTTGCCGCGGTGAGCGACCCGGCCGGCGGCTCGTACGCGGTCGAACGGCTCACCGACGACCTGGCCCGGGCGGCGTGGGCCGAGCTCGGCCGGATCGAGGACAGCGGCGGCGTGCTCGCGGCCATCGCCGACGGCTCGCTCACGACGCGGGTCGAGCGCACCGCCGCGCAGCGCACCGCGGAAGTGGCGCGGCGTGAGCGGCCACTGACGGGCACGACCGAGTTCCCCGACCTGTACGAGACGCTGCCCGACCGGCGCCCCTTGCCCGAGGGCACGGTCGGGGTCGCGCGCTACGCGGCACCGTTCGAGTCCATGCGCGACGATCCCGCCGCGGAGCCGGTCTTCGTGGCCACCATGGGCCCGGTCGCCGCCCACACCGCGCGCGCGAGGTTCGCGAGCAACCTGCTGGCCGCCGGTGGCGTCGACACCGTCACCGCGGGTGCGACCGCCGACGTCGAGGCGGTCCTCGCTGCCTACGCCGGCGCCCCGGTCGTGTGCCTGGCCGGCGACGACAAGGCGTACGCCACGTGGGGCGCGGACCTGGTCGACGCGCTCCGGAGCGCTGGGGCACGTTGGGTCGTGCTCTGCGGCACGCCGACCGACGCCCTCGCCGTCGACGACGTCGCCGCGGAGGGCATCGACACGGTCGAATTCCTGCGCCGCACCCGCGACCAGCTCGAAGCCGACCGTAAGCACGACGGAGTCGACGCATGACGGTGCCCGCCTCGTTCTCCGGGCTCCCGCTCGAGCCGGGCGAGCCGTACCGCAGCGACCCAGAGGCCTTCGCCCGCGCGACCGACGGCGCCGAGCCGTGGGCGTCGCCCGAGGGCATCGCCGTCAAGGCGGTCTACACCCCCGCCGACCTCGCCGGCCTCGACGCGCTGGACACCTACCCCGGTCTCGCACCGTTCCTGCGCGGCCCGTACCCCACGATGTACACCACCCAGCCGTGGACGATCCGCCAGTACGCGGGATTCTCGACCGCCGAGGAGTCCAACGCCTTCTACCGACGCAACCTCGCTGCCGGGCAGAAGGGGCTGTCGGTCGCGTTCGACCTCGCGACGCACCGCGGGTACGACTCCGACCACCCGCGGGTCGCCGGCGACGTCGGCATGGCCGGTGTCGCCATCGACTCGATCTACGACGCGCGTCAGCTGTTCGACGGCATCCCGCTGGACGAGATGAGCGTGTCGATGACGATGAACGGTGCGGTGCTGCCGGTGCTGGCGCTGTACATCGTGGCCGCCGAGGAGCAGGGCGTACCCCCGGCGAAGCTCACCGGGACCATCCAGAACGACATCCTGAAGGAGTTCATGGTCCGCAACACCTACATCTACCCGCCGGCGCCGTCGATGCGGATCATCTCGGACATCTTCGCCTACACCGCGGCCAAGATGCCGAGGTTCAACTCGATCTCGATCTCGGGCTACCACATCCAAGAAGCCGGGGCGACCAACGACCTGGAGCTGGCGTACACCTTGGCTGACGGCGTCGAGTACCTCCGGGCCGGTCGGGCGGTCGGGCTCGACATCGACGCGTTCGCCCCCCGGCTGAGCTTTTTCTGGGCGATCGGTATGAACTTCTTCATGGAGGTCGCCAAGATGCGGGCCGCGCGTGCGCTGTGGGCGCGACTCGTCGCCGACTTCGAGCCGCAGAACGCCAAGAGCCTGTCGTTGCGAGCGCACTGCCAGACCTCCGGCTGGTCGCTGACCGCGCAGGACGCCTTCAACAACGTGCAGCGCACCTGCATCGAGGCGATGGCCGCCACGCAGGGACACACCCAGTCGCTGCACACCAACGCACTCGACGAGGCGATAGCACTGCCGACCGACTTCTCCGCGCGCATCGCCCGCAACACCCAGCTGCTGCTGCAGCAGGAGTCGGGTACGACCGGGATCATCGACCCGTGGGGCGGCTCGTACTACGTCGAGAAGCTCACGCACGACCTCGCCGCGCGGGCGTGGGCCCACATCGGCGAGGTCGAGGCGGCCGGCGGAATGGCCAAGGCGATCGAGGCCGGCATCCCCAAGATGCGGGTCGAGGAGGCGGCGGCACGCACCCAGGCACGCATCGACTCCGGCAGCCAGGCCGTGATCGGCGTCAACACCTACCGACTCGCCGACGAGGAGCCGTTCGACGTGCACAAGGTCGACAACCGGGCCGTCTACGCCTCGCAGGTCGCCAAGCTCGAGCGGCTGCGGGCCGAACGTGACCAGGGTGCCGTCGACGAGGCGTTGGCGGCGCTGACGAGGTCGGCCGAGCGCGGCGCTCGGCGCGACGGCTCGCTCGAGAGCAACCTGCTGGCGCTCGCGGTCGACGCCGTCCGGGCCATGGCGACGGTGGGTGAGATCTCCGACGCACTGGAGAAGGTGTACGGACGCCACTCGGCGGTGATCCGTACCATTTCGGGCGTGTACCGATCCGAGGCCGGCAGCGACGCCACCATCCAACGCGTGATCGCCGCCACCGACGCCTTCGAGGAGGCCGAAGGCCGGCGGCCGCGCATCTTGGTGGCCAAGATGGGCCAGGACGGGCACGACCGCGGGCAGAAGGTCATCGTCACCGCGTTCGCCGACATGGGCTTCGACGTCGACGTCGGGCCACTGTTCGCCACGCCCGAGGAGGTCGCCCAGCAGGCGGTCGACGCCGACGTCCACATCGTCGGCGTGTCCTCCCTCGCCGCGGGACACCTCACGCTGGTGCCGGCGCTACGCGAAGCCCTGGAGGAGATCGGGCGTCCCGACATCATGGTCGTCGTGGGCGGGGTCATCCCGCCCGACGACGTCGCAACGCTGTTGGACATGGGTGCCGCAGCGGTGTTCGGACCGGGTACGGTCATCGCCGACTCCGCGCTGGGTCTCCTTGAGGACCTCTCCTCGGGCTTGTCACACTGATGGGGTCCTCGGTGTGGACGCCCGCCGACGAGCCTTCGGTCGACGTCGCCGCACTGGCAGGAGCGGTCCGCTCGGGCCGACGCTCCGCAGTGTCCCGAGCGATCACGCTGGTCGAGTCCAGCCGGTCCGACCACCGCGCCGCCGCACGGGAGCTCCTCGCGAGGCTGGCGCCACACGCCGGCGGCGCATGGCGGGTCGGTATCTCCGGCGTTCCCGGGGTCGGCAAGTCCACCTTCATCGAGACCCTCGGGGGCCGGCTGACCTCCGACGGCAGGCGCGTGGGCGTACTCGCCGTCGATCCCTCCAGCGTGCGTACGCGCGGCTCGGTCCTCGGTGACAAGACCCGGATGGCCACCCTTGCGGCCGACCCGGCGGCGTACATCCGAGCGTCCCCGAGCGCGGGGACGTTGGGCGGGGTCGCGCGGGCGACGACTCAGGCCATCATCGTGCTGGAGGCGGCCGGGTACGACGTGGTCCTCGTCGAGACGATCGGTGTCGGCCAGTCCGAGGTCACGGTGGCCGCGATGGTGGACACCTTCGTGTTCCTGACGCTGGCGCGTACGGGGGACGCGCTCCAGGGCATCAAGAAGGGCATCTTGGAGATCGTCGACGTCATCTGCGTCAACAAGGCCGACGGCGACCGCGAGACCGAGGCCAAGGCTGCGGCGCGCGACCTCGCGGGCGCGCTGCGCCTCGTGCACGCCGGCACCAGCTCGTGGGCCCCCCCGGTCCTGACCTGCTCGGCGTTGTACGACGTCGATGTTGACACCGTCTGGCGTCGGGTCGCGCGGCACCGGGAGTTCCTGGGCGTGCGGGGGTTGCAGGACAAGCGCTCCGCCCAGCAGCTCGACTTCACCTGGGCGCTGGTGCGCGAGGAGCTCGACCAGCGGCTCAAGCGGTCCGATGCCGTGCGGGCGGTCCGCGAGGAGGTCAGCGCGTCGGTGCTCGCCGGCCAGATGCCGGCCGCCAACGCCGCCGACGCGATCCTCGCCGCCTACGACTCAGCGCCGCCTCAACACCGCGAGCTCCACGATTTGTGAGCTCAGGGTTGGTCTTGATCACGTGAACCAACCATGTGCTCACAAGTCGTGGGGAGGTCGGCGGCGGTCACGCGCTCAGGCGAGCAGGTCTAGCACGGCACGTTCGACGGCCCCGTGGGTAGCGGGACTGCCGGAGTCGGTGTCCGCGCCCAGCTCGTCCAACGCTTCGGCGATCGTCACGCCGTCGTCGTACAGGTCGATCAGGCGTGGGTCGACGTACGATGCGCGCACGACCGCGGGGGTGTTGCCGAGGTGGTCCGCGACCTCGCTCATGGCTCGGGAGATCGCCCGCTTCCGGGCCGCGCCGCTGGTGGCCGTCTCGGCCGAGACCGCGAGCGCGACAGCGGCGAGCACCGTCGCATGCCAGGTGCGGAAGTCCTTGGCCGACATCTCGTCGCCGATCACCAAGCGGACGTACGCGTTGACGTCCTCGCTGGTGACGTCCACCCACGCCCCGGCGGACTTGTAGGCGAGCAGTTCAGCACCGGGTGCCCGACGGCGGCGCATCGTCGCGATCGCCCGGCGAGCCTGCTCGTCGACGAGCTCGATCTGTTGCCGCTTGCCGGACTTGGCCACGAAGTCGAACTCAAGGCTGTCCTTGTGCACCACGACATGCTCCTTGAGCAGCGTGGTGAGCCCGTAGCTGCCGTTCTCCTCGGCGTACGTCTCGTTGCCCACCCGGAAGAAGCCGAGGTCCAGCAGCCGGAACGCCGCCGCGAGGGCGCGTTCGCGGGGCATGCCGGCGAGATCGAGGTCGGCGCACACCTTCTGACGAGCAGCGGGCAGCCGTCGCGCGACCTGCAGGACCCGCTGGTGCTTCTCCATGTCGCGCTTCAGCCGCCATCGCGGGTGGTAGAGGTACTGCTTGCGACCGGCGGCATCGACACCGGTTGCCTGCAGGTGCCCGTTGTCGTCCCGGCAGATCCACACCTGTTTCCACGCCGGCGGGATCACCAGAGCCTTGCAGCGGGCAACGGCTTCGGGAGGGAGACGTTCGCCGGTCTCGTTGAGGTACGCAAAGCCTCGGCCGGACGCCTTGCGGGTCCATCCCATGTCGTTGGGCGAGACCGTGCGCAGACGAGGCATGGGTTCATCGTGACGCGCCTAGGACCGGCGTGCACGCCGAGCAGAGTCGTTACGCGCGCGTCCACGCCAGCAGGTCGTCGACGGACAAGGTGTTGATCACGCGCTCTGCCTCGACACCGCAAGCCTCGGCGCGCTCGCACCCGTACCCCTGCCAGTCCAGCTGTCCGGGGGCGTGTGCGTCGGTGTCGATGGAGAACATGCACCCCGACTCCAACGCAAGGGTGATCAGACGGCGGGGCGGGTCGCGGCGCTCGGGACGACTGTTGATCTCGACGGCGGTGCCGAACTTGCGACACGCCTCGAACACCAGCTCGGCGTCGAACTGCGACTCCGGGCGCACGCCGCGCGCGCCCTCGACCAGCCTGCCCGTGCAGTGGCCGAGCACGTCGACGTGCGGGCTGGCGACTGCCACCGCCATCCGCCGGGTCATCGCGTTGGCGTCGGCTCGCAGCTTGGAGTGCACGCTGGCCACGACGATGTCCAGCTCGGCCAGCAGGCTCTCGTCCTGGTCGAGCGTCCCGTCCTCGAGGATGTCGACCTCGATGCCGGTCAGCACCCTGAACGGCGCCAGCTCGGCGTTGAGACCGGCGACGACGTCGAGCTGCTCGCGCAGCCGCTCGGCCGTGAGGCCGTTGGCGACGGTCAGCCGGGGCGAGTGGTCGGTGAGCGCGCAGTAGTCGTGCCCGATCGTCGCCGCCCGCCGCATCATCTCCTCGATCGGGCTGCCGCCGTCGGACCAGCTCGAGTGGGTGTGCAGGTCGCCGCGCAGCGCCGCCAGCAGGTCGCGGCCGCCGTCGCCGATCGGTCCCGCCGCCTCCTGCAGCTCGGTGAGGTACGCCGGGACCTGCCCCGCGCACGCCTCGGCGATCACCTTCGCGGTCTTCGGACCTACGCCGGACAGGGTGGTCCAGTCGCCCGTCCGCGCGTGCTCGCTGCGTTGCTCCTCGGTGAGCGCCTCGACCGCATCGGCGGCGCGTCGGTACGCCTTGACGCGGTGCGTCTCGGCCCGCGACCGCTCGAGCCAGAACGCCGTCTCGCGCAGTGCCACGACCGGATCCATGCCACCATCTTGTCGCCTCGGCCACATCTGCACCAGATTCTCCTGGTACGGCATCACTGCACCTGGGTCGCAACCTCGGAGAAGCGACGGCAAGCCAGGGTAAGTCCACGTCGGGCGTGCCAGCACCCACTACGAGCGCGCCACCATCCACGTACGGGCGCGCCACCATCCACGTATGAGCGTGCCGGGCAGCCGCGCACGTGTGACGTCAGCCCGTCCACTCCGGGTCCCAACCGTCGACCGCCTCGGCGGAACGGGTGTCGGGTCCGACGTAGCTCGCCGACGGCCGGATGAGACGGCCGGTGCGCTTCTGCTCCAAGATGTGGGCACTCCACCCGGCGGTGCGGGCGCACGTGAACATCGAGGTGAACATGTGCGGCGGGATCTGGGCGAAGTCGAGGATGATCGCCGCCCAGAACTCCACGTTGGTCTCCAGCACCCGGTCGGGTCGACGTTCGCGCAGCTCGGCGAGGGCGGCCTTCTCCAACGCCTCGGCGATCTCGTACCGCGGTGCGTCGAGCTCCTGGGCGGTCCGTCGCAACACGCGGGCGCGAGGATCCTCAGCGCGGTAGACGCGGTGCCCGAATCCCATCAGCCGTTCGCCGCGGTCGAGCAGTGCACGCACGTACGCCTTCGCGTCTCCGGTCCGCTCGACCTCCTCGATCATGTGGAGCACGCGGGAGGGCGCCCCACCGTGCAACGGACCTGACATCGCGCCGACCGCCGCGGAAAACGCCGCAGCGACGTCGGCACCGGTGGACGCCACCACACGCGCGGTGAAGGTCGAGGCGTTCATGCCGTGCTCGGCCGCCGACGCCCAGTACGCGTCGACCGCCTTGATGTGGTCGGGGTTGGCCTCACCTCGCCACCGGAGCATGAAGCGCTCGGTGATCGTGCTCGCCTTGTCGATCTCGGACTGAGGCACCGTCGGTTGTCCGATCCCGCGTGCGGCCTGTGCGACGTAGGACAGGATCATGACCGCGGTGCGAGCAAGATCGTCGCGCGCCTGCTCGGCGTCGATGTCGTAGAGCTGCGTGAGTCCCCACGCCGGTGCGGTCAGCGCGATCGCGCTCTGGACATCGACGCGGATGTCACCGGAGTGGACCGGGATCGCGAGCGGCTCCGCCGGCGGCAGGCCGGGTTGGTACGCGCCGTCGACCAGCAGCCCCCACACGTTCTGAAAAGGGACGCGCCCGACGAGGTCCTCGATGTCGACGCCGCGATACCGCAGCGAGGACCCCTCCTTGTCCGGCTCGGCGATATGGGTCTCGAACGCGACCACCCCTTCGAGACCGTGGTGGACGACGTTGATCGGCTCAGCACTCATGACGTCATTGTGCTCCCCCTCCGCGCGACTAGGCTCACGCCCATGGACGCGCGGGACAAGCTTGCGGCACTTCGGCGCGAGTACGCAGCGGTCGGGCTGGACGAGGCTGCCGCCGGTGCGGATCCGATCGCGCTGTTCGCGACCTGGTTCGAGCACGCGGTCGCCTCGGGCATGCACGAGCCCAACGCGATGGCGCTGGCGACCGTCACACCCGACGGCGCCCCCTCGGTACGGATCGTGCTGCTCAAGGGGTTCGATGCGCGGGGTGCGGTGTTCTTCACCAACTACGACTCAGCCAAGGGCCGGGCGCTGGCGGCTGATCCGCGGGCGGCGCTGGCAATGCTGTGGCACCCGCTGCAGCGACAGGTCCGGATCGAGGGCCCGGTCCACGAGGTGTCCGCGCAGGAGTCCGACGCCTACTTCGCGACCCGGCCGTACGGCTCACGCCTCGGTGCCGTCGCTTCGCCGCAGTCCGAGGTCGTGCGCGACCGGGCCGAGCTCGACGGCCGGTACGCCGAGGCGGCGGCAGCGTACCCGACGCAGGTCGCGCGACCTGAGCGCTGGGGCGGGTACCGCGTCGAGCCGGAAGTGGTCGAGTTCTGGCACGGTCGCCAGAGCCGGTTGCACGACCGCATCAGGTTCGCGCGGGCCGCCGACGGCTGGACCCGCGAACGGCTCGCACCCTGAGCAGCGGCGGGACCGGCCACCTCGCCGCAGACGCAGGTGACCTCCGGACGTGGAACGACCCGCAGGGTCGGCGCGGGATTCGCACCAGCCGAGGGGACTTGTCTCGGCACCCTACGGGTCGGGTGACTGCTTGGGATTTGCCGCCGCAAGGACTGAACCTCGTACCAGCGTGGCCCAAAGCGTCAGCGGCTAGCGAGCAGCCACCTCACATGTCCATATGTCATACATCCGTTGGACCACCTCCTATCCGTGTAGCGAGAACCGTACGTCAGGACCGGGGTGCGGACAAGACAATTTTGACAGGTGCGAGGATGTCTGCCCGTGGCGGCAGGACGCGGGTTTGCCTCGGTGTTGACCGACCTGAGGCCGCTGCGCCATTCTGCGGACTTCCGGCGACTGTGGTTCGGCCAGTCGGTCTCCCAGCTCGGGCAGCAGATGACCGCGGTGACGATCGCGTACCAGGTCTACGTGCTCACCGGGTCCTCGTTCGCGGTCGGGCTGGTGGGGCTCTACGCGGTCGTGCCCCTCGTCGCGTTCGGGTTGTACGGTGGCGCGCTCGTCGACTCCTTCGACCGGCGCACGGTCATCCTCGCGACGGCGCTGGGCCTGTGGGTGTGCTCGGGCGTGCTGGTCGTCCAGGCGAGCGTCGGCCTAAGTTCGGTGGGGCTGCTGTACGCCGTGGTCGCGGTGCAGTCCGCGTTGTTCGCGGTCAACAACCCTGCGCGCCAGGCGATCATCCCCAAGCTGTTGCCGCGCGAGCTGCTGGCACCTGCCAACGCGTTGACGATGGCGTCGTTCAACCTCGGCTTCACCCTGGGCCCGCTGCTCGGTGGCGTGGTGATCGGGTGGCAGGGGGTCGAGGTCGCGTACGCGGTCGACGCGGTGACATTCACCGCCGCGCTGTACGCGGTCCTGCGGCTGCCCCCGCTACCACCGGAGAATGCCAGCGGCCGGGTGCCCGGACTGCGTTCGGTGGTCGAGGGCATGCGGTTCCTCGGTAGAGCCCCCAACCTGCGCATGACGTTCATCCTCGACCTGTGCGCCATGGTGCTGGCGCAGCCGCGGGCGCTGTTCCCTGCCCTCGCACTGACGGTGTACGCCGGGAACGCCCCCACCCTCGGGCTGCTTCAGGCCGCGCCCGCGATCGGGTCGCTGGTCGCGTTCGCGGTGTCGGGGTGGATCGGCCGGGTCCACCGTCACGGAATGGCCATCGCGGTGGCCGTGATCGCGTACGGCATTGCGGTGGCCCTGGCCGGGTTCAGCGCCATCGGGTTGCCGGGGATGTTGTGGCTCGGAGTGGTGTTCCTCGCCCTGTCCGGGTCCGCCGACATGGTCAGCGCGGCGTACCGCTCGACGATGCTGCAGAGCGCGGCGCCCGATGAGCTGCGCGGGCGCCTGCAGGGGGTGTTCACGGTCGTGGTCGCCGGCGGTCCGCGCCTGGGGGACTTCCTCGCCGGCAGCGTCGCCTCGGCCACGTCCGAGGGCACCGCGATGGTGCTGGGTGGCTGCGCCTGCGTCGCCGGTGTCGTGGTGGCGGCGGTCGCCCAGCGGCGCTTCCTGCGCTTCGATGCCCGCCAGCCGACGCTCTAGTGGCCGCGCTCTCCCATGACAGGAAGCCGGCGTGGGAGCTCAGGCGCCGAACCAGGCGGCGGCCGAGGGCCGCAGCTTCCCCGCGGCGTCGATCGGTGGACCGGACAGCATCAGCGGCGCGCCCAGGTCGGAGACCCGGTGGTCGGTCTCCCCACAGTTGAGCACGCAGGCCAAACCCGCACCGTCGGCGACGCCGCGGCGCCGAAAGGCCAGCACTCCCGGTCCGCGGTCGAGCATCTCCAGGTCTTGGGACAACGTGCTGAGCAGCTCGCGACGGCGCGTCAGCGCGGCACGGAAGAACGCCAGCGTCGACGCCGGGTCCGCGCTCTGCGCTTCGACGGTCAAGGACGCGAAACCTTCGGGCTGCGGCAGCCACGGGTGCGTACCGTCCGGACCGAACCCGAATGGCGGCAGGTGGCCGGACCAGGGCATCGGCACCCGGCAGCCGTCACGTCCGACGCCGCCGCCGCGCAACCAGGTCGGGTCCTGCCGGGCGTCGGCAGGTACGTCCACCTGTGGCAGCCCGAGCTCTTCGCCGGCGTAGATGTACGCCGACCCGGGCAGGGCGAGCATCGCCAACATCGCCGCCCGGCTGCGGCCGAGACCGAGCTCGCCGCCGCCGTACCGCGTGACGGGACGGGTGACGTCGTGGTTGGACAGCACCCAGGTCGGCGACGCACCGACCGGTCCGACTGCGGCGAACGTCTCACCGATGACGTCGGCGAACGCCTGTGCCGACCACGGCGCATCCAGCCAGTGGAAGTTGAAGACCTGCTGCAGCTCGTCCGAGCGGACGTACCGCGCCATCGCCGCCGCGCTCCCGACCCACGCCTCACCGATCGCCATCTTGTCGCCGTCGTACTCGGCGAGCACCTCGTGCCAGCGCCGGTAGACCTCGTGCAGACGCGGCTGGTCCCAGTACGGGCGGTTCCAGTCGGCCATGACGACGTCGAGCGTCCCGCCGCCCGCGTCGAGTCCCTCGACGTCGGGCAGTCCTTCAGCCTTGAACATGCCGTGCGCGACGTCGATGCGGAAGCCGTCGACGCCTCGGTCGAGCCAGAAGCGAAGGATCGACTCGAACTCGTCGCCGACCTCGGGGTTGTCCCAGTCGAAGTCCGGTTGAGACTCCTCGAACAGGTGGAGGTACCACTGCCCGTCCTCCACCCGGGTCCAGGCCGCACCGCCGAACACCGACCGCCAGTTGTTGGGTGGCTCGTCGCCGCCCTCGCCGCGGCCGTCGCGAAAGACGTAACGCGCGCGTTCGGGACTTCCGCGTCCGGCGGTGAGCGCGGCGTCGAACCACTCATGCGCGGAGGAGGAGTGGTTGGGGACGATGTCGACGATGACCTTGATGCCGAGGTCGTGTGCGGCGGCCAACATCGCATCGAAGTCCTCCAGGGTGCCGAACAACGGGTCGACCTGGCGGTAGTCGGCGACGTCGTAGCCGTGGTCGACCTGTGGGGACAGGTAGAACGGCGTCAACCACACCGCGTCGATCCCGAGATCGGCGAGGTACGGCAGGCGGGCGGTGATGCCGAGGAGGTCGCCGACGCCGTCACCGTCGGCGTCGGAGAAGCTGCGCACATAGATCTGGTAGCACGTGGCGTCGCGCCACCACGGCGCGGTCGCAGGTCTCAGGAGAACGCCTCGATGTCGATGGTGATCCAGGTCTGCTCGGAGCGGCCGATGATGTCGCCGTCCGCCCCGTAGAGGGTCGTCGCGGCGTGGTTCTTGCGCCCGGACGTCCCGCGTCGGTCGGCGACGACGAGACACGGTTCGTCGACCTTCGGCCGGCGCGCCACCGATGCCGTCATCCGGCCCAGGACCATCGGGTTGGCCTTGATCCCCGCCGCCCATCCCCCGGGGCAGTCGAGCACCGCCCAGACCAGCTCCCGGCGCAGCAAGCCGTCGTCGGCACAGAACGCCGCCGGCGGTGACCACGGGCACGCCATCCGTCCGTCGCCGACCGGCCCGGACCACACCAGGAGCCCGTCACCGAGCGTACGGGCCGATCCACACACGAAGCAGTGCGGGAACGGGTGGTCGACGTACCCCTCGTAGTCGCGGTACGCCTGGGCGGCGACGTCAGGCGGGACCGGCTCGACCGGTGTGCCGGCGTACGTCCCGGCGGTGGCTTCGGCGACCACGGCGCCGACACCGGCGACCAGGCGGACTACACCGGGTTCGTCCCGCCAGGCCAGCACGGTCTCCAGGGGTGGGGGAACCCGTAGCGTCGCGGTGACCGGCTGGTCGGCACCGAGTCGATCGGCGAGCCGGTTGCCGACCAGTCCGCAGACGTAGCCGCCGTTGCCAGAACGCGACGGGCCGTTGAACTGTGCGGGAATGATGACCGGGGGCTCAAGTCTCATCTGCCCATCATGGAGGACGCCGCTCATCGGGCCGCGTAGCGGTCCAGCGCCTCCCGACGCTCCTCGGCGTGGTCGACCAGCGGCGCGGGGTAGCCGCCCGGCGGGCCGTCCGGCTGCTTCCACGGCTCGTGCACGTCGGCGGCGCCCAGGTCGGCGAGCTCGGGCACGTGCCGGCGCACGTACGTCCCGTCGGGGTCGAACTTCTTGCCCTGGGTGGTGGGGTTGTAGACCCGGAAGTACGGCGCCGCGTCGGTGCCCGAGCCGGCGGTCCACTGCCACCCGTGCTGGTTGGAGGCAAGGTCGCCGTCGACGAGCCAGTGCAGGAAGTGCCGGGCCCCGAGCTGCCACTCCAGGTGCAGGTCCTTGACCAAGAAGCTGGCGACGATCATCCGGACCCGGTTGTGCATCCACCCCTCGGCCCGCAGCTGTCGCATGCCGGCATCGACGATCGGGAAACCCGTACGCCCCTCGCGCCAGGCGTCGAAGTCGGCGGCCGGCCGGTCGTACCGCATGGTGGCGAACGACGGGTCGTAGTAGTCGCGCGCGGAGTCGGGGTTGTGCCACAGGACGTCTGCGTAGAACTCGCGGAACGCCAGCTCGCGGACGTACGCCTCGGTGCCACTGCCAGGGCGTTGCGCAAGGTCGGCGAGCATCGTCCGCGGGTGGATCTCGCCCCACTTGAGGTGCACGGACATGCGGGACGTGCGGTCGGCGCCGGGCTGGTTGCGGACGTCGTCGTACGCCGCAAGGTCGGCCTCGAGGTAGTCGCGCCAGCGCGTGTGGGCGGCGGCCTCACCGGCCGGTGGTAGGTGCAGGCCGTCGGGCAGCCGCACCGCGGGGATGGCGCGGGTACGACCCCCGGGCCGGAGCCATGGCACGTTCCGTGGCGTCGGCGCCGGGTCGCGCCACCCGTGCTGGTGCCAGGCCCGCGCGAACGGCGTGTAGACGCGGTACGGGCTCCCGTCGTCCTTGGTCACGCGGCCCGGGGTGACCGCGTACGCCGAGCCAGCGCGTACCAACGCGATGTCGTGCTCGACCAATGCCTGCTCGACCCGGTCGTCCCGGGCGCTGCCGTACGGTCCGCGGTCGGCGGCGATGTGCACCGAGGAGGCACCGGCCCTGCGGGCGACCCGTACCACGGCGAGGACGGGATCGTCGTGCACGAGGTGCAGGCCGGACACGCGCGCGGACAGGTCGGCGAGGCTGGCGGCGAGGTGCGAACGCCGCGACGGCCCGGCCGGTCCCCAGAGCCGGTCGTCGAGGACGAACAGGGGGACCACGCCGTCGGGGCCGGCGGCGACCGCCTCGACGAGTGCTGGGTTGTCCCCGAGCCGCAGGTCGCGCCTGAACCACATCACCGAGATACTCATCGGGCCATCCTCGCCGCCGGTGGCTGCATGTGCCGGTCGTAGGCAACAATGACGGCGTGAGCGACCTGATCGACACCACCGAAATGTACCTCCGAACCATCTACGAGCTGGAGGAAGAGGGCATCGTCCCGCTGCGGGCACGGATCGCGGAGCGTCTGCACCAAAGTGGTCCGACGGTCAGCCAGACGGTGGCCCGGATGGAGCGGGACGGGTTGGTGACGGTGCAGGGCGACCGACATCTGGAGCTGTCCGAGCAGGGACGCCAGCTCGCGATGCGGGTGATGCGCAAGCACCGACTCGCCGAGCGTCTGCTCACCGATGTGATCGGCTTGGAGATCGAGTACGTCCACGAGGAGGCGTGCCGGTGGGAGCATGTGATCTCCGAGCAGGTCGAACGCCGCCTCGTCACCTTGCTGGAGCACCCGACGGAGTCGCCGTACGGCAACCCGATCCCGGGACTGGGCGAGCTCGGCGAGCTGGTCCAGGACGAGCAGTTCCTGCAGGGTGTGACGTCGCTGCCCTCGGCCGTCCTGGACTCACCGGATCCGGTACGCCTGGTGGTGCGACGGATCGGTGAGGAGCTGCAGAAGGACATCGACGCGATGTCGGTGCTGCGGCGGGTAGGGGTCTTGCCGGGCAACGATGTGCTCGCGTCGCGCGGCCACACCGGCATCGTCGTGGCCCGCGGCGGCGAGACGGCTGAGCTCGCAGCCGAGGGCGCGGTGCACATCTTCGTGACCAAGCCGTAGGCGCAGGGTCACGAAGTGACAGTGCAGCGTGAGACCCCCCGCGATTTGTGAGCCGAGGGTTGGTTTCGACCGAGCGAAACAAGCCGCGACCTCACAGATCGCGTGGTGGAAGGGGGACGAAGCCGCTAGTACGCCTGACGTAGTCGGTGTACCCCGGCTTGGACTCGCTCATGGACTTCTCGGTCAGCGGCTTGCCGGTGCCCTTGGCGAGAAGGTACGTCATGGCTAAGGGCCCGATGACGGTGCCGACGGCGACCCAGGACGAGGCGGC
>Ga0136614_10000536_pt1 | contig 19161 bp, 20 predicted proteins | sample AntDrymUQ2792106_2_FD_106643 | JGI IMG/M metagenome (GOLD analysis project Ga0136614, IMG submission 106643) | Polar desert sand microbial communities from Dry Valleys, Antarctica - metaG UQ279 (21.06) | ecosystem: Environmental > Terrestrial > Soil > Desert | place: Antarctica: Dry Valley... | reverse complement strand
TCCAGCCCACCAGTCCACGGAAACGCCTCGCAAACCCCAACAAACCCGCCGGAACTAGCGGCAATCAATCAGAATCGGCCGCGAGAACCGGACGATCCGACGCCCCGGAAATCCAGGCTAACTCAATACGTTTCCTTCAGCGCCGGGAAGTTCGACGCCTCGAGTGCATCCTCGAGCTCGCCGAGATCGGCGGCCGACAGGTGGAACACCCGCACGCCGTGGCGTGACGTGTGGATCGCCAAGCCGCTGCGCGCGACGCTGAGCCGGTCATCCAGGCCCAGGATGCCCCGTGCGGTGGTAGGCGACCAGCCGGCGCGACGGGCTCATTGCCGCGTCGAGCAGCAGGCCCGTCCGATCCCAATCCGCGATGGCGCAGCCGTTGTGGCGCGAGAACGCTCGCTGCACCAGACGTCCCTCGATCGACCCCGTCACCTTGGCGGTCTGCGGGCCACCGAAGATCTCGGGGCAGATGCGGTCCGGATCGGGCGCGCTGAGCAGGAACCTCGCCAGGTCCCGGGCCTGCCGGCACGCCTGTGCGGGCAGCGGCGACAGGTAGCCGCCGGCGTCTGCTTGCGAATCGCGACACCGCAGCGTCGCGGTCTGCGCCGGGGCGCCGGGGGCATCCGTCACGGACAGGTTCAGCGCCACGTCATAGGCGGGCGCGGTGGCGGCCGGCGCCGCCTGTGCGGCCGCCGGCGCCAGGGACGTCACCGTGACGGCGGCCACGAGGACGGCGAGCCGTCGGGCGCGAGCGCGTCGTGCGCGCGTGCGCATGGTGATCGTCCTCATGAGCCGCGGACGGTTGCGATCGCATCGGGGCCGAGGGCCGTATCCCACTGGCGCAGGCGCGCCAGCCGGGTGCTCGAACCCTGTCCTGCCCACGTGAACTGCAGCGCCCGTCCCTCGATGTGCCCGCTGACCGTGAACAGCTTCGGATCGGTCGTGAAGCGCAGGTCCTTCGTCTCGATCGTGATCGGCTCGGCGAGCACGGCCGTGGTGAGCACCCGCGTGCAGACGGCGGGATCGGGCCAGTCGCTGGTCAGCACACCGTCCTGGCACACGAGCGTCCGCGTGGCGTCGCCGCGTGGGCCCTCCCAGTGCAGGCGCAGCCGGACGTCGCCCTTGGCGAAGTACTGTGGCCGATCGACGGTGAAGCCGGTGATGCGATAGGCGATCTCCTCGTCGGCGAGCATCGAGCTCACGTCGATCGAGATCGACACCGGCACGCCGCGCGCGTCGTAGGCGACGTCCAGGCGCTCGACCCGATCGGTGATCGCCTTCTGCACGACGGCGTGAAGCCTCGGGACCGTGGCGACGTCCTGAAACGCCGCCGGCGGGGCGAGCGGCATGCCGTCGCGCACGATCAGCGTCGCCGGACCGCGGAACGCGGGCGCGCAGAAGCACAGCCGCTCGATGGTGAAGTGATAGTCGCCGATGTGGGCGGTCTGCCAGCGCTGACGGGCGGCGTTGAGCTGCTGCTGCGCCGTCCCGTCGGCGATCTCCGGGTCGACGGGATGCGCGGGAAGCTGCGCTTGCGCCGTGGCGCTGGACGCCCCGGTCAGCAGCAGGACAGCGGCCGTGGCCAGCGCCGCGGCGCGAAGGTTGCGGGTCAGCGAGCCCCCTGGCGCTGCGGCCCTCGTAGTCCACCGTGAAAGTTTCATGATTACCTCGATTTCACTGCGCCGGCGCGACACGCCGGCTGCGTTCTGATTTCCGTTCGATGAGAGCGCGCCGCGGGCGCACAGATACCTGCCCCGCGGTCGTCGCCCACGGCTGGGACGGCCCGCGTGGCACGCCCGATCAGCCCAGCTGAGAGCAAATCTCCTGGTGACGCGCGCCTGCTGAGGGAACTGGGGAGCGCGATGGCGCAGAGCTCACCGTCGGTCGTGACACCGCAGCTACCCGCCCTGCGCTCGGTGCGGGCGGCGGTGGCGGGTGGCGGCATGCTGGTGATGCTCGCCGCCGCCTGCTCCCTGGTCGTCCAGGCGGCGGGCGGCGCGTCGATCATCGTGCCGGCGGGCCGCGAGGCCTATCCGGGCTGGATGGCGGGGCCGCTGGCAGGCCTGGCGATGCCGGCGACGTTCGAGCAGGCCGGCGTCCTGCTGTGCGTCCTTGCGGCTGGGTACCTGGCTGCGCTGTGGGGAGCGGCGGCGGTGTCGTCGCGGGTCGCGATCGGCGCGATCGTCGCGCTGCACATCGTGTTCCTGATCGGGCCTCCGTTGTACTCCGCCGACGTCTTCGGCTACCTAGGGTACGGTCGCGTCGGGATCGAGCACGGGCTGAGCCCGTACGTCGACGGCATCGCCGCTCTGCGCGCAGATCCGATCGACCCGTACGTGCGTTGGTACGACGGCGTCTCGCCGTACGGACCGCTGTTCACGCTGCTCAGCTACGCCCTCGTGCCGCTGGGCATCGCCGCTGGCTTCTGGGCGTTCAAGCTGCTGTGCACCGCTGCGAGCCTGGGCCTGGTCGCGATCGTGTGGCGCCTGGCGAAGGCGCGCGGCCATGACCCGGTCGCGGCCGCGATCTTCGTGGGTCTCAACCCGGCGCTGCTCGTCTTCGAGGTCGCGGGTGCCCACAACGACACGCTGATCGCGCTCGTCATGATGGGCGGGGTCGCCGCAGCGCTGGGCGGTCGCAGTGCCACGGCGGCCGGCGCGGTCATCGCCGCGGTGGCGCTGAAGGCCTCCGCCGGCGTGATGCTGCCGTTCGTGCTGCTCGGCGCCGAGCGGCGCGGCGCCGCGATCGCCGGCGCCGCCCTGGCCACCGTGGTCGCCGCGCTCGTGGCGCTCGTGGCGTTCGGCGCGGATGCGACCAACTTCCTGCTCACCCTGCAAGACCAGCAGCAGACGGTCGCCCTCTTCAGCATCCCGTCCCAGGCGAGCCTGCTCGTTGGGCTGGACGGCGTCACCGAGGCGGTTCGTCTCGTCGGCCTCGCCGCGCTCGTCGCAAGCGTCGGCGTCGCGCTCGTGCTCACCGCCCGCCGGCGTCTGGACTGGGTGACCGGGGCTGGGTGGGCGACGCTCGCCGGCCTGCTGACCTCGGCCTGGCTGCTGCCGTGGTACGTCACCGCGTTGCTGCCGCTGGCCGCGATCGGGATGAGCCGGGCTTTGCGGGTCGCAACCATGCTGCTGACCCTCTACGTGATCGCCACCCGCGTCCCGTTTCTGATGTAGCGCCCGATCGGGGCCCGCCGGTCATTCCCCGCGTGCCCATGCCGCGATGTCCTGGGCGACGCGTGTCCCGGACTGTGAGATGAGGTCGTTGTGTCCGGCTGCCGGCACGATCAGCAGGCACTTCGGGTCGGGCGCGGCATCAAACAGCGCCCTGCCGTGCTCGACCGGCACGATCGCGTCGTCCGCGCCGTGCACGACGAGAACTGCGGCGCGCAGCCGGGAGATCGAGCGCAGGCTCGGGTAGGCGTCGGGAACGAGCGCCGCCGGAACGATCCGGTAGTGCTGGCGGCCCATGTCCCGGATGCTCGTGAAGGCCGACAGGAGGACGAGGCCGGCCGGCGGGTGCGCGATCGCGAGCTCGAGCGCGATCGCGGCGCCGAGCGACTCGCCGAGGTACCACACGCGCGCGGGATCGACCTCGGCCTGGCGCAGCAGGCATGCGCGCGCGGCGCGAGCGTCGCGGTAGGTCCCCTCCTCCCCGGGCCTGCCACTGCTGTGCCCGTAGCCGCGATAGTCGAACAGCAGCACGTCGAAGCCCACCGCGGTCAGGACGGCGGCGTGCAGGACGCGGTCGCCCACGTTGCCGGCGTTGCCGTGGCAGAGCAGAACGTGGCCGAGCGCGGGCGCGCGCCGCTGGACCCACCAGCCGTGCAGCCGCTCGCCATCCGTGGTCGCGAACTCAAGGTCGCGGTAGGCGAGACCGGCGCTCGCGGGGGTCTGCGCGATCGTCCTCGACGGGAAGTACAGCAACGCGTTGAGCAGCGGGCGCATCGCCCCATCTTCCCCGTGTGCCCGCTGACGCGCGGGGGCTGCGCGGCCGGTCGGCGCGAAGCCACTTGACAGGCAGGCTGATCTTCCTCTGCCCTCAGGTCGCAGGCGGCGCGGCGCCCGCGGAGCACCTGATGGGACACGGGCCGCCGGATGGGTCTGCATCGCGCTGCTGTGCGGCCGGGCGCGGCCGCGCACCGGCGCGTGCCTACGTGCCGCAGAACGTGCGATACGGGCCGAAGCTCGGCGGGGCCGGTGCGGCGTACGGCTCCAGACCGGGACGTTCGTGAAACGGCCGGGCGAGCACGTCGAGCAGTCGCCAGAACGGTTGCAGGTCTCCGCCGCTTGCCGCGGTCAGCGCCTCCTCCACGTGGTGGTTGCGCGGGACGTAGACCGGATTGACCCGATCCATCGCGTCTGCGATCACCGCCGGGTCAGACGCCTGGGCCGATAGCTCTGCGTGCCAGCGGCCTGACCACGCGTCAAAGGCGGCGGGTTCGGCGACCAGCGAACGCGCGGGTGCGCCATCTCCGCGCGCAGACGAGGACAGCGCGCGAAAGAACCCGGTGAAGTCGACGCCCTGGCCCTGCAGCAGCGTGAGCAGATCGTCGATCAGCGCGTCGTCGGCTCGCTCGCCATGGGCGATACCGAGCTTGGCGTTCATCCCGTGGCGCCAGTGCTCCTCATAGCGCCCCGGGAACGACTGCAGCACCTCGCTGGCCATCGCCACCGCCGCCGGCGCCTCGTCGTGCAACAGGGGCAGCAACGTCTCGCCCAACCGCGCCAGGTTCCACTGCGCGATGAGCGGCTGGTTGGTGTACGCGTAGCGGCCGCCGTGATCGATCGAGCTGAACACGGTGGCGGGATCGAACGCGTCCATGAACGCGCACGGGCCGTAGTCGATCGTCTCGCCGGAGGTCGTCATGTTGTCGGTGTTCATGACCCCGTGGATGAACCCGACGAGCATCCAGCGAGCGATGAGCGATGCCTGCACATCGACGACGCTCTGGAAGAACGCGAGGTGCGGGTTCTCCGCCTCGACCGCGTGCGGGTGGTGGCGTGCGATCGCGTAGTCGGCGAGGCGCCGCACGAGCGTCTGGTCGCCGCGCGCTGCGGCGTACTCGAACGTGCCGACGCGCAGATGGCTCGCCGCGACACGGCTGAGCACGGCGCCGGGCAACAGCGTGTCGCGCGCGACCTGCTCGCCGGTCGCCACCACCGCGAGCGCGCGGGTCGTGGGGATGCCGAGCGCGTGCATCGCCTCACCGATCACGTACTCGCGCAGCATCGGGCCGACGGCGGCCTTGCCGTCGCCACCGCGTGCGAAGGGCGTGCGGCCCGACCCCTTCAGGTGCAGGTCGCGACGGCGCCCGTCGACGTCGAGCACTTCGCCCAGCAGCAGCGCCCGGCCATCGCCGAGGCGCGGCGAGAACCCACCGAACTGATGGCCCGAGTAGGCCTGCGCCACCGGCGATGCGCCGTCGGGCGTGGCGTTGCCGGCCAGGACCGCGACCCCGTCCGGCGCGCTCAGCGCCTCGGCATCGACACCCAGCTCGGTGGCCAGATCCGCGTTGAGCGCCAACAGCCGCGGCGCCGGCGCCGGTATCGCCTGCCATGGCTCGTACAGGCCTTCGAGCTCACGAACATAGGAGTTGTCAAACGCGAACAGCGGACTGGCGGCGACGCTCATCGCTCCAGGCTAACGACGCCCGCCACCAATCGGGCCGCACCGGTCTGCGCCGCCACGCGCCCGACATCGTGCGGGCGCCATCACGATCCGCCCAAGCCGTGAGCGGCGGCGTCTGCAGCGGCGGCCCGCTGCTCGACCTGAGAATCGTTGGGTCGGCGTCACGGCAAACGACACCAGTCGGTGATCTCGGGCGAGCAGGACGTGGCGTAGGTCGCGCTAGCGACCGGTTACTGCGCGGGGACGTCCGTGTTCGGGCGGTCGCTAGATCGCTCGCCCTGCGGCTCGATGGCGTGAGGGTCGAGCGCCTGCGCGGCCTCAAAAGCCTGGCGCGCGCGCGTTGGGTTCGCGCAGCGGGTTTCGGCTGCGGCGAGCGCCAGGGCGAGGGCGATCGCTTCGTGCTCGTCGGCGGCGGAGGCGGGCGCCGGAATCCGTTCGGTGAGCGGCGATGCGCCCAGGCTGGGTGGCCGCGCTGTGGCGAGGTACGGAGCGAGGTAGCGTCCGGCGATCTTCTCGGGCGGCGACCACAGCGCGTGCGAGGACGCCTCGCTCTGGCCAGAAGGGCGCGACTGCAGGTATAATGGCGCGCCGCTTGTCAGCAGGCGGCCGCGCAGCACCGGACGAAACGGCTCGGCCTTGACATCGGCGCCGCAGGCGGCGGCGATCGCCTGGGCGACGGCGTCGGCCTGCTGCGTCGTGAGGCCCCCCTGGCGCAGCGGAAACGACGTCGCCTCCCCCGCCGCGTACACGTGGCGCTGGCCCTCGACGCGCCCATGCAGGTCAACGGGGATGAAGCCGAGGCGATCGGTGGGCAGCCCGGGTACCGGTTGCGCGATGACATCGGCCAACGTGACGATGTGGTCGGCGGTGATCATCCGGTCGCCGGCGAGCCTGAGGGCCCCGTCGAGTACCTCGCGCGGCTGCGCGTGCGTGATCAGATCGATGCCGAGCGCGTCGAGCGTCGGGGCGATGGCGTCGCGCGCGGCCGGACCGAACAGCTCGAGTGGCTGCTCCTCGGGCGTGACCATTCGCACGGCTGCTCGCGACCCGTGCTCACGCAACTCCGCGGCCGTCAGCAGCGCCAGCTCGTACAGCGGAAGCGGCCATATCGACGGCGACGGCAGGGTGAAGGCGATCGTGACGTCGCCGTCGCGGGCCTCCGCGACGATTCCCCGTAGCTGGCTCGCCGCGTCGCTGTTGGTGCCGAACGTCAATGCTCCCGCGAAGGGCTGCACGCGCCGCGCCCCGGTCGTGATCGCGAGGATGTCGTAGCCCAGGCGGCGGCCGTCGTGCGTAAACGCGACCTGCTCGGCGACGTCGAGTGCGATCAGTGAGTCGATCACAAGCTGCGCGCACTGGTGCTCGGCGATCTGCGACCACGCGTAGCGCTGGGCGCCGCCGCGCTCGAACGGCTCGGCAACGGTCATGGCGGGCGGAGCGAAATCGGCCTGCGCGCTGAGCAGCGTGATGGTGACGCGGCTTGCCGCCAGTACGCGCAGCGCGAGCAGCAGTTCCAGCGCGGCGACCCCGCCGCCGACGATCAGCACCCGTGCCGGACGTTGGTGCGCCGCCACGGCGCCCGGATCGATGTCGTGGTCGGTCAGCATCGTCCAGTCAACCTTACGACTGCGCGTCGAGCGTGCCAACGGGATCTCCCGTAGTCCAGCGTAGTTTCCCGCGGCCCCGCGTCCGCGTACGCGCCGGTGCCGCGGTCGAGCGTGGTCGCGAACGGCTCGGGGACGGCGGGTCGCAGGGGCACTCATACCCGTGTGGTCATGAGACGGGTGCGACACCGCGCGCTCCATGCGCCGCCTCACCGGGCAGAAGCTCCCAGATTTCGCCGGCAACGCCCCAAGAAACCGCCGCGGCCTGTAAGCATGGCGCACAGCGTCCGAGCTCCCGGTCGCCGAAAGTCCTGTGGGGAGGCCAGACGCATGGAGAGCGGCGATCGACGGCAGCTGTTGGTTTCCAAGGGCTGGGTGCAAGCAGTCCTGCTGGTCATGCTGTTCGGGTTCTTCGTGCTCGGGCTGCTGGCCTACCGCACCTACCAGGCCAAGCCGCCGACGCCACAGCGTGTGGTCGACCCGCAGGGACAGGTGCTGTACACCGCCGCCGACGTCCGCAAGGGCCAGCAGGTCTTCCTGCACAACGGACTCATGGAGTACGGCTCGGTGTTCGGCCACGGCGCCTACCTCGGGCCGGACTACACCGCCGACTACCTGCGGCGGTCGGCGAATTTCGTGCGCGGCTCGCACGGCGGGCCCGGATCCGACACCGCGGGGCGGCGCACGATCGAGGACTTCCGCACGAACCGCTACGACGAGCGCAGCGGCACCCTCACGCTGACCGCCGAGCAGGCCGAGGCGCACCGCCAGCTGATCGGCCACTACTCGCGGTTCTTCTCCGAGCCGACGACCAGGCACGGCCTGCGCAAGAAGGCGATCACCGACCCTACCGAGCTCGCCCAGCTCACGGCCTTCTTCGGCTGGACGGCATGGGCGGCGTCGGCCGAGCGCCCCGGACACAACTACACGTACACGAACAACTGGCCGCCCGAGCCGCGCGTCGACAACACGCCGACGGCGAACGTGGTCGTGTGGTCGGTGCTGTCGCTGATCGCGCTGCTGGGCGGGATCGGAATCCTGTTCGGCGTCTTCGGCCGCTGGCGCTTCCTCGGCTGGCACGGCCGCGAGCAGGCGGCGCTGAGCTTCCGAGCCCCGGGCGACGTCGCGCTGACCCCGGCGCAGCGCGCGTGCGCGTGGTTCTTCTTCGTGATGGCCGCCCTGTTCTTGCTGCAGACGTTCGTCGGCGCCGCGTCCCAGCACTACCGCGCCGAGCTCAGCAGCTTCTTCGGCGTCGACCTGGCCTCGCTGTTCCCCTACAACCTCATGCGCACCTGGCATGTCCAGCTCGCGCTGTTCTGGGTCGCCACGTCGTTCGTCGCCGCCGGGATCTTCCTCGCGCCGATGATCGCCCGGCGCGAGCCCAAGCACCAGGGCAAGCTCGCCTACGCGCTGCTCGGCGCGCTCGCCGTCGTCGTGTTCGGGACGCTGATCGGGTCGTTCCTGGGCGTCCACGGCGTGCTGGAGGGCGCGGCCACGGAGTGGTTCGGGCTGCAGGGCTTCGAGTACCTCGACCTCGCGCGGATCTGGCAGGTGCTGCTGTCGCTCGGGCTCGTCGTCTGGGTGGTCATGCTCTGGCGGGTCATGCGCAGCCGGCTGCGCGTCGAGCACGCGGGCAACATGCCGTGGCTGTTCTTCCTCGCGGCGTGCGCGATCCCGGCCTTCTACGCCGTCGGCCTGATCGCGCGCACGGGCGACCACTTCACCGTCACCGAATTCTGGCGCTTCATGGTCGTGCACCTGTGGGTCGAGGACTTCCTCGAGCTCTTCACCACCGTCATGGTCGCCTACCTGTTCGTGCTGCTCGGGGTCGTGCGCGAGAACGTCGCCCTGACGGTGATCTACCTGGACATCATCCTGTACTCGTTCGGCGGCGTCATCGGCACGATGCACCACCTCTACTTCTCCGGCGAGCCCGCCGAGCATCTGGCGCTCGGCGCCTTCTTCTCCGCCGCCGAGGTCATCCCGCTGACCTTCCTGACCGTCGAGGCGTGGAGCTTCCTGCAGCTCGGCGCCGCCCAGCAGTCCAAGACGGCGACACCGTTTCCGCACCGCTGGGCGGTCATGTTCCTCGTCGCCGTCGGCTTCTGGAACTTCCTCGGCGCCGGCGTCTTCGGCTTCTTGATCAACCTGCCGATCGTCTCCTACTACGAGATCGGCACGGCGCGACCGCCAACCACGCGCACGCGGCGATGATGGGCGTCTACGGCATGCTCGCCATCGGCCTAGCGCTGTTCTGCCTGCGCTACCTGATCCCCGCCGACAAGTGGCCCGAGAAATGGTGTCGGATCTCGTTCTGGTCGACGAACATCGGCCTGGCGTGGATGTGCTTCGCCACCCTGCTGCCGCTCGGTATCGCCCAGCTCTACCAGTCGGTCAACGTCGGCTACTGGGAGGCGCGCGACCTGAAGTTCCTGACCGAGGACACCAGCACGCTGCTCGAGTGGCTGCGCCTGCCGGGCGACATCGTGTTCATCGCCGGCGGCGCGATCCCGACGCTGTACATCGCCTACCTCGGCATCCGCCACACCGTCACGCGGACCACGCTCGAGGAGCCAGAGGACATCCTCTTCACGGAGGTCGCCGTGCCGCACGGCGCGGCGGGCACCGACGAAGCCAGCGCCGCGAGGGTGACGTGAACGCCGAGGTCGTCCTCGCCGCCGCCTACGCGAGCGCGCTCGTGCTCGGCGCGTTCGGGCTGGAGTGGCTGTCGGCGCACACGCACCGGCGCGCGCTGCGCTACCGGACGGCCGGCTTCACCTACGACGCCGATCACGACCACTGGCGCTGTCCGGAGGGCCAGCACCTCTGGCCGCACGAGTTCGACGACGAGCTGCGCCTCGTGCGCTACCGCGCGCAGGCGCACATCTGCAACGGCTGTCCGCGCAAGGAACGCTGCACGGATTCCGATCGCGGCCGCGAGATCGTGCGCCCGCTGGATCCCTGGCCGCACTCCGAGGCCGGGCGCTTTCACCGCGGCCTCTCGCTGGTGCTCGACGCGCTCGCGGGGCTCATCGTGCTCGCCGCGGGAGTCCGCCACCACAATCCGTCCGAGGTTGCGCTCCTGCTTGGCGTGCTCGTCGTCGCGGCACTCGCCGCGCGCTGGCTCGTGCGCGACTTCCGGGCCCATCCGGCGGGATTTCCCGAACCGACGGTCGCCCACGGGCTGGGCTTCTCGGCAGCCGGTTCCGGCGGCCGGCGCACGCGCAGCCGCTGGGCCTCGCAGAACCGGACCGGAGAATGACCACCGCTCTCGTCGTCGCAGCCGTCGTCGCGGCGCTGCTCGGCGCCGCGTTCGTCAGCTGCAAGGTCGTGCGCGAATACGAGCGCGCCGTGGTCTTCCGGCTCGGGCGCGTGCTGCCGATCAGGGGCCCGGGACTCGTCGTGCTGATCCCGCTCGTCGACCGCATGGTGCGCGTCGACCTGCGCACCGTGACGCTCACGATCCCGCCGCAGGAGGTCATCACCCGCGACAACGTTCCCGCCCGCGTGGCCGCCGTCTACTTCCGCGTCGTCGACCCGGGCGCCGCGATCACCGCGATCGAGGCGTTCGCCCCCGCGACCTCGCAGATCGCGCAGACGACGCTGCGCTCCGTGCTCGGACGCGCCGATCTCGACGAGCTGCTCGCCGAGCGCGAGCGCCTCAACGAGGACCTGCAGAAGATCATCGACGAGCAGACCGAGCCCTGGGGCATCAAGGTCTCGATCGTCGAGATCAAGGACATCGAGATCCCCGAGGTCATGCAGCGCGCGATGGCGCGCCAGGCCGAGGCCGAGCGCGAGCGGCGCGCGAAGATCATCAACGCCGAAGGTGAGTACCAAGCCGCCGAGAAGCTGGCCGACGCCGCAGCCATCATTGCCCGCGAGCCCTCCGCGCTACAGCTGCGCTACCTGCAGACCCTGCTGGAGATCGGCGCCGAGCAGAACTCAACGATCGTGTTCCCGCTCCCGCTCGACATGCTCGCCCCCTTCCTCGCCCGCGCGACGGTCGAGGGTGCCGAAGCCGCGCGCAGCGGCAACGCCGATGGCCCAGCTCCCACGACGGCGAGGCGCGAGCCTGATCGCAACGATGCGGCCGGACAGTGACGGGTGATGCGTGGTCATGCGCTGCGTGAGTGCCGATCTCCTTGGGCGAGGTACGGCCCGAGGTGGCGGGCGACGATCTTCGTCGGCGGGTCCCACGGGCAGACGTCGCTGACGATCGAATTCACGCCTTTGCCGTCGATAAGCTCCGCCTCCAGGAACAGCGTCTGCTTGCCGGTCAGCAGCATGCCGCGCAGCACCGTCGGCTGCGGCTGCGGGTCGATCGCGGCCCCTGCGCGCGCGGCGATCGCCGCGGCGACGATATCCGCCTGCTGAGCCGCGAGCCCGCCGTGCTTGATCGGAAACGATGTTGCGTCGCCGGCGGCGTAGACGCCATCAAGCCCGCGTACTGCGCCGTCGTCGGTGACCGGGATGAAGCCGTGCGGGTCAGACGGCACGCCGGTGATCTTGGGCCCCTCGAGCAGCGGCAGCGCGACGATGCGCCCCGACCGCAGCTGGCTCCCGCTCGGCTGCAGCACCAGCTGCCCGCGTGTGACCGTCGCGAACGAGGAGCCGTGGAAGGTGATCCCGGCGTCGCCCAGCAGCTTGGACAGCTCGGCGCTGACGCTCGATCCGAACAGGTCCAGCGGGGCGCGCTCGGGCCCGACGATCGAGATGTCGACCGTGGCGTTCATATCGTTGGCGCGGTGGGCAGTCTGCAGCGCAAGCTCGTAGAGCGGCATCGGCCAGAGCCCTTGCGCGGGTGCCACGAACGCGATCTCGGTCGTGTAGCCCTCCTCGACGTCCTGCACGAGCCCGCGCAGCGTCGCGCCGAGGGAGCGATCGTCGATCGTGATCACGCCCTCGAACGCCGCGCGAAGCTGAGTCCCGGTGGCGATGACCAGTGCGTCGTAGCCGATCTCCTGGCCGCTGCCCGTGACGATCCGCCGCGCGGTGCTGTCGACGCTGGCCAGCGCAGCGGTCACATGGCGCGCACCGAAGTCGTGGGCGATCGCCACCAGCGCGATGTGCCGCACCTCCGCGATGCTGAACGGCTCCGCGACCGCCATCGGGCGGTAGTGAAAGTCACGATCCGGTGCCAGCAGGGTGATGTGCATCTCCTCGCCTGCCAGCGCGCGCAGCGCCATCATCGATTCCAGTGCCGCCACGCCACCGCCCGCGATGACAACGTGAAACGGCTGGGGCCGCGCGCTCATGAACAGCGGATCCTAGGCGCTGTGGCGCGCGGCGTCCCTGCCGCGCGCCGACGTGGTGTCGCTCCCCACGCTGCGCCGCGAACGCGAGACTTGGCTCAGCGTGAGGGGCGCAGGGGCTCCGGCGGCGCGTAGCGCGTGAAGGCCGGCGTCATCGGGGCGTCGGTGAACGTCCCGAAGTCCAGGACGAGCTGGTATCCGGGTCCGAGCCCGGCCACCTGCTCGTTGAGCCGGTGCGGGCTCGTGTTCGGCCAGCGGCCCGACTCGATGCGCTCCAACAGCGTGCCCATCATGACGATCTCGTCCGCGGCGCTGAACGAGCAGTGCCCGCCGCGGTCGACGTAGAGCTGGCGCAGCCGGTTCGCCTCGCCGGAGCGGCGAACCTGATCGGCGTACCAGCTCTCCTGGTCGGGCACGGCGCCACCGTCACCGGTCGTATGCATCGTGACGACGGGCACCGGGGTGCGCCCGGTCGGCACGCCGTAGCGCTGGATGAACGCGACGGCCTGGTGGTCCGGGGCGATCCGCGGCGCCGCCTGGAGGCGCGCCAGGTCGCGGTGCAGGTCCAGGCCGGCGGCCCGGTAGGCGCGGCGGACGATCGGGGTCAGGCTGGAGCGCGCGAGCTGGCGGCGGTAGTCGACGCCGACGTTCCACACCGGGTTGCCGCCGGCCCGGCGCTCGAGATCCGCGCGCGAGACCGGGCCGAGCCCGACCGTGTACGCGTTCTGGATCCAGGCGGCCTGCTGGCGGATCCACTCGTCCAGGTCGGTCGGCCGCGGGTCGTGCGAGGCGTACCAGCCCTGCACGTTGTTGAACGCGCCCGCCAGCGCCAGCCGCGCGCGGCCCTGCGGCGTCGTCAGCGCTCGCTCGATCGCGGCCACGAGCGCCTGCTGAGCGGCCTCGGGATCGCGGGCGCGCACGAGCTCGATCTGCTCGCCCGGGGCGAGCAGCGTCTTGACGGCGAAGTTGATGTCCAGGACGGCGTTGAACGTCCCGAGCGGATCGTGAGCGGAGCACATCGTCGCCGCGCCGTCGAAGCGCTGCGGGTTTCGCTCGACGAGCAGGTCGGTGATCGCGGCACCGAGCGACTGCCCGGTCGCCACGGTGCGCCGCGGCTTGCCGACGTTCGCCTCGAACCAGTCCAGCAGCGCGATCTGGTCGCGCAGCGCGTTGTGGATCTGGTAGCCGATGCCGTCGTCCTGAAACTGCGAGGCGGCCATCGCGTAGCCGTGCTCCAGCAGCCAGCGCTCGGTCTCCGAGCGGTCCGGCGGGCGGTTCGTCAGCCCGACGCTGAAGTCCGGGAAGTCCTTGGGGAAGTAGCCGTGGCTGTAGAGCACGAGCGTGCCGTTCCACTGCTGCGGCACCTCGACGCGGTACTTCGCGCCGCCGAGCGTGCCGGTGTAGGTCTGGCGCCCTTCAGCCGGCGGGAAATGGCAGACGCGGATCTGCAGCCCCGTGTCGTCGGCGAGGCGTTGTAGCTCGGTCTTCCACAGCCGCAGGCGGTAGCCGTTTGAGCCGCCACAGTCGGCGGTGATCGTCAGCGTCGTGGCGTGCGGGTAGCGCTCGCGGCCGAGGTGGCGCCTCACCAGCTGCAGTGCGCTGCCGTCGATCCGGCCCTCACTCATCCCGTCCTCCACCCGCGCCCGCGCCTCACAGCGATGCCACCTCATCGCCGACCGCCTCGGGCGCGACGGTCTGCGCGATCAACGCTGCCAGCAGCGCCATCGCCCTCTGACGCTGCTCGGCGCCGACCAGCTCCCACAACGCCACCGCGGGCGCCGGACTCTCGGCCAGTTCCAGACGCAGCTGCACTCCTCGATGAGCAGATCGACCGCCTCTCCGAAGCGATAAAGCAGCAGCTTGGCCCTCGGTCAAACCGGGATCGAGCTGGCCAGCACGATCACCGGCGTCGCCGAGCGCACGGCCGAGGTCATGGTGGCTGAGATCGGCACCGACATGAACGCCTTCCCGACCGCCCGGCACCTGGCCTCCTGGGCGGGGCGCTGCCCCGGCAACGACCAATCCGTCGGCAAACGACGCTCCGGCCGCGCCCGCAACGACAGCAAGTGGCTGGGGATCGCCCACGAAGAAGCCGCGCTGGCCGCGATTCGTACCAAGAACACCTACCTCGCCGCGCAATACCAACGCCTGACGGCCCGCATCGGCCACGACCGCGCCCTGGGCGCCGTCAAGCACGCGATGCTGATCGCCTACGGGCACATCTTCAGCACCGGCCAGACCTACCACGACCTCGGCGGCGACTACTTCCAACGCCGCGACCACCAACGCGCGCCAAACGCCTCGTCGCCACACTCAAAGCCCTCGGCCACCACGTCGCCCTCACCCCAGCCACCACTTGAGCCCAGGAGCATTTCCCATCAGAGCGAGGCGCACGCCGCGCCCCCGGCTGGGAGGCGCGTGGCGCGCCCCCGGCAGTAGCCTTACGCCATGGCCGTCGCCACACCGCCCGTCGGCGCATCCAACGCTGAACTCGTCCGCTGGTCGTTTGGGCTAATCAACGCGCGCGACGTGGAGTCGATGCGTCAGATGTGGACCGAAGCCACGATGGAGCGCTTCCCATCGGGTACCAACCATGGCGCCGACGCGATGGCCCGTTACTTCGAGGTGCTGTTCGCCGCGCTGCCCAACCTGCACATGCGGGTCGTCGCGGTCGCGGAGAGCGGCGAGGACGTCTTCGTCCACTGGCACCTGACGGGAACGCACAGCGGCGCGCCGTTCGAGGGAATCGAGCCGACCGGCCGCGCGGTGGCGATCGACGGGATGGACCATTTCGTCATCCGCGACGGCACGGTCGCGACCAACCTCGTCGTGTTCGACCAGATGCAGTTCGCCCGCCAGATCGGCATGCTGCCACCCGACGGCTCGGCCGCCGACCGCGCGACGAAGGCGGCGTTCAACGCCAAGACGCGGCTGCTGTCGCGGCTGCGCGGCCGCCGGCGCCACTAGGCCGCAGCGCCCACCCGGCCATGCGCTGGATCGTCGACGGCATGAACGTCATCGGCACGCGTCCCGACGGCTGGTGGCGCGACCGGCACGCGGCGATGGTGCACCTCGTCGACCTGCTCGAGCGCTGGTCGGCGGCCGGCGGCGACGACGTCACGGTCGTCTTCGAGCAGCCGCCGCGCCCCCCGATCCGCTCATCGGTCGTCGAGGTCGCGCACGCCGAGCGACCGCGGCGCAACTCCGCCGACGACGAGATCGTGCGCCGCGTGCGCGCCGATCCGGATCCGAGCGCGGTGCGCGTCGTCACCTCCGACGCGGTGCTCTCCCAGGTCAGCGCAGCCGGCGCGAGCGTATATCCGTCGTCGACCTTCCGCGCGGAGATCGACGAGTCCGGCCGGTAGCGTCGTGCGGCCGCCGGCCGTGCCGCGAAGATCGCGACAGCGCTCCTGATCTGCCGCGGCGTCAGTCGAACACGTCGATCCAGGTGAGCACCTGCCCGCCCGGACCGATCGCGAGAGGCACCGCGCGCGTGCGCCGGCGCTGGCTCGGGTGCGACAGCAGCGCGGCGCGCACGACCTGTGAGATCTCGCCCAGGGCGGGGCCCTCCGGAGGCTCGTCGACGCGCAGCACGATCCCCGTGGACACGAGGTGCACGGACGTGTCGAACATCGACGTCGACGCTGGCTCGCGCAGCTCGACCGCGTAGCCGCGTTCGCGCAAGCCGTCGGCGACGCTTGGCGCCAGCAGCTCGTCGCCTCCTGTGCTGTTGTCCACCACCAGCCGCATTCCCCTACAGGATGCCACGCAGGTCAGCCTGGCGGATGCGCCCGACGGCGCGGCGCAGGCGCTCATACGGGCTGCTGGGCGACAGTGTCGACGGCCGGGCGGGCCGGCGCGGACGGCGCGCCGCGGGCGCGGCGGCGGGGCGCCGCGCCGCGCCCAGGACGGGACCCAGCGTAGGCCGGATCCCGATCTGCCCGGCGAGGAGGCCCGCGAGCAGTGAGCCGAGGACGAGCGCCGCGGCGGCGATCAGCTGCAGGCTCGTGCCGGCACGAGCCAGCTTCTCCTCGGGCCAGTGGCGGTGACGAGGGCCGTCAGGCCGACGTCCGCGATGGCGCCGAAGAAGAACGGCAAGGCCGCGACCCAGCGCGGCGAGCCCGGCCGCGATCGGCAGCGCGCCGGCGGCGAACGGCAGCAGCAAGGCGGACAGGGAGACACCGAGGAAGCCGAACGCGGTGAACGTGCGCGCGTCGACGCGACCGGCCAGCCGTGCGCTGACCGCAGCGACGGCGATCGCGGCGACGCCGGCGAGCACGAACAGCAGCCCGTAAGTGCGACGAGCACCTCATGCTCGCGCCGCCGGCGCTCCTGAGCGGTGCTGCGATCCCTGTTCAGTCCGTTGTGCGCCCCCTCCTCGACGAAGACGCGCGCGGGATTCGACGGCGCGCGCCTCGAAGGTCCCGCCGGCGCTGCTGGGTTGGATCGAGCGCACGATCTCGTAACCGTGCAGCACGACGGATCCGCGCGGCGCCGCCACGGGGTCGGGTGCCAACGGGTCGCCGACGCCGTCGGGCAGGACGAACGACGGGCTGCGCACGTCGACCGCGTCGCGCCCGCCGCGTCGGCACGAGCAGTTCCTGCGTCCCGTTGGGGCGGCGCCGGGCACGCGAGCGCAAGGCGCCCCAGCGGTAGTGCACGCTGCGCGAGTCGCGGTAGCGGCGGTCGGTCAGGACGTACGGCCCTGCCTCGTCGGCGAGCGCCGCCGCCAGCCTGTCCAGCAGCCGACGCGCGGTCGCCTCGTCGGCCGGATAGGCGGCGCAGAGCTTGCGTGACTGCTGACGCGGACCATGCTTGTGGTGCAGATGCAGGAAGAACAGCTCGGCGTGCAGATGCTTGAACCGCACCCGCTCCGCGAAGCAGGCCTCCGCGAGGATGTCCAACACGTCCGGGGCGCGGTCGAGTCGAGCGGAGAGGTGGACCTTCCATCCCTGGTCGGGCGTGACGACGTCCGGTGCATCCCCGTCGTCCAGATGTCATGGCGGTGGGCGACCCAGCCGCCGGGCACCGACGACGGCGCGAACACGCGCCCCGCGTCGGCGACCTGCGACAGCGGCGCGTAGAGCTCCGGATCGGCCTGCGCGTAGGCGAGTGCTTCCAGCGGCGAGACATCTTCGCGCGCGGGCGTCACCGCGCGTCGTGCGCTGGGCTGCCTCTCGTCGCGGCCGGTTGCCATGCCGCAACCATCGCGGCAAGCGGCGCTCCCCACATCGGGACGCGCCCCGAACGTTCGTCATTCGCCGCAGAAGCGGGCACCGGAAGCTGCGCCCTCGGCGCCGCGTGGATGCGCCGCGATGAACCGCCGGGACCAACGCTGCGCAGAGGAGGAGGAAGGGTGGCGGGTCAGCGGGCCCGCCGCCCTTCAGTGCTCAGGGCCGGTGGGTAGTGTGCGGGCGATGGTCGAAGGGGTCGCCCCGGACGTCTGTGACGGCATGACCCCGGTGGGCCGGCGAGCGCTCTATGAGCTTGCTCTGGCGCGGGCGCGAACACCGCTGTACGTCAAGAGCGCGCGGACGGTCGACGCCGTGCTGAGCAGGGGGCGCGTGCCCGGCGGGCGGCGGGCCATCTACGACGAGCTCGTGCGGATGGCCCGCGACTGGGAGCTGCGCCATCCGCTCGTCGACGGGCAGGGCCACCTCGGCTCGCTGGACGGCGACGGCGCCGTGAGCGCCGACTACGCCGAGATGCGCCTCGGCCCGCTCGGCGACGAACTGCTGCGCGATGTCGGCGCGGATGTCGTGGAGGCCGTGCCGGAGGCGCTCGCGAGCGCGGAGCCGCGCGTGCTGCCGGCGCGCTTTCCCAACCTGCTCGTCAACGGCTCCTTCAGCGTGGCGACGCGCGCCGCGTCGTGCATCCCGCCGCACAACCTGCGCGAGGTCGTCGACGCCGTGATCGCCTACATCGACGATCCGCAGATCGACACGTGCGGGCTGATGCGCCACGTCCCCGGGCCGGACTTCCCGACCGGCGGCGTCGTCGCCAACGGCCCCAACCTGCACGACGCGTACGCGGCCGGTCGCGGACCGCTCACCGTTCGCGCTCGGGCGCAGGTCGAGCCGGCCGGGCAGGCGCACGCGATCGTCGTCAGCGAGCTGCCGTTCATGGTGAGCAAGGGCGGCCGAGGCGGGCTGCTCGCCACGGTCCGCCGCGCCACGCGCAGCAGGAACGTGCACGGCATCCACGCGATCGAAGACCAGTCGGGCGAGCGCGAGGGGCTGCGGATCGTCATCGAGCTGAAGCGCGATGCCGACCCCGCCACCGTCCTCGAGGAGCTCTACGAGCACACGCGGCTGCAGACGACCAGCGAGCTGCACCTCGTCGCGTCCGTCGGCGGCCAAGCGCGCACGATCGGCCTGCGCGACGCGATCGCGCACTACGTCGAGCACCGCCGCGACATCGTCGCAAGCCGCACCGGGCTGCGGTCGCAGGACCGCGTGCTCGACATCGTCCGCCGTGACCTGCTCGAGATCGCGGCCACCCACGGCGACGACCGTCGCACGGAGCTCGGCTGACTCAGGCGGAAGGCCCCTAGATGAGTCGTTCCACGGATCGGTTAGGCGTAGTAGGCGGTGAGGTTGCGGGGCGGGCGGCCGAGGCGGTGATTGAGGGCGATCGCGGCGGTCAGCGCGAGGAACTTCGCTGCGAGGCGG
>Ga0136614_10000535_pt1 | contig 19181 bp, 19 predicted proteins | sample AntDrymUQ2792106_2_FD_106643 | JGI IMG/M metagenome (GOLD analysis project Ga0136614, IMG submission 106643) | Polar desert sand microbial communities from Dry Valleys, Antarctica - metaG UQ279 (21.06) | ecosystem: Environmental > Terrestrial > Soil > Desert | place: Antarctica: Dry Valley... | reverse complement strand
GAGAGCCGCCGACGGGCGATGGCGTTGCGCGAGGAGTACGACGCCGTCCTCGTCGGTGCCGGCACCGTCCGCGCGGACGACCCCCGGCTCACCCGGCGGCTCGGCTGGAACAAGGCGACCCCCCACCGGCGCGTGATCCTGGACGGACGCCTGCGGGTTCCGATGTCCGCGCGGGTCCTGAGCGACCCCGAGGGGGTGATCCTCGTCACGGCGGTCCCTCCGGATCACCCGCGCGCGCGGGCGCTCACCCGCCGTGGGGTCGCCGTGTGGAGCCTCCCGGGCCGCGCGGCGCCCCGAGTCTCGCTCCGACGCCTCCTGGCCCGGCTGGGGAGGAGCGGCGTGACGAGCCTGATGGTCGAGGGCGGCGCGAACACGCTCGGAGGGTTTTTCGAGGCCGGGCTGGTGGACCGGGTCGCGGTCTTCACGGCGCCGCGGGTGCTCGGAGGAGACGCCGCGCCCGGCGGCGTCGGGGGCGCGGGGGTCGCGCTCGCCCGCGCCCGCAGAATCGTCGGCGCGGAGCTGGAGGCGGTGGGCGAGGACTGGCTGATCACGGGTCGGGTCGCCCGGCCGTAAATCGCCCGCTCCCCTCGCTGGTAACGTCGCGCCCATGTTCACGGGCATCGTGCAGGGGACCGGGACCGTTCTCTCGGTGAAGCGCCTGCCGCGCGGCGGAGCGCGGATCCGCGTGCGCTCGTCGGCGCGCGGGCGCCGATACGCTGCGGGGGAGAGCGTCTGCGTCTCCGGGGTGTGCCTGACCGCGCTCGAATCGGGAGCGGAGCTGCTCGCCGACCTGTCGCCGGAGACGCTGGCGCGCACGAACCTCGGATCGGCTCGCGTGCGATCGACGGTCAATCTCGAGCGGAGCCTGCGCTGGGGTGATGCCCTCTCCGGGCACTTCGTCATGGGACACGTCGACGGCGTGGCCCCCCTCCTCGCGGTCGCCGCCGCGGGCAATGCCTGGACCTACCGCTTCGGCATTCCCCGGGGTCTCGGCCGCCTCGTCGCCGAGAAGGGGTCGGTCGCGCTCGACGGCGTGAGCCTGACCGTCTCCCGGCGCTCCGCGCGGCACTTCGACGTGGCCGTGATCCCGGAGACGCGCCGGCGCACGACGCTGGGCGCGGGAGCGCCGGGAACCGTCTTCAACTTCGAGGCCGACGTCTTCGCGCGGTACGGGAGGCGGGCGGTGGTCCGGGCGCGGCACGAGGCGCGGCGCCGGACATGATCGTCTACGAGGAGGGTCCTCCCGTCGTCCGCGTCGGCGAGTGCGACGTCGGGGGGAGGCGGGCCGCGGCGCGCCTCCTCCCCTACGGCGGCGACACCGAGGGCACGGGCTGCCGGTTCGACCCCATCGAGCGTGTCTTCCAGCTGCCGCAGGCGGACGCGATCGTGGCCGCCGGCCCCCACAGGCGGGAGACGTGGCGGGGAGCGATCGCCCGTGTGCCTGCGGGTCCCCTCGTCGTCGGCCCGTGCCTCGCTGCCGAGGAGATCCGGGGCGCCTACCGCGCCGCGGCGGAGGCCGCGGGCGAGTCAGGTCGCGGCGTCTATCTGCTCGACCCCGAGCCGGCCTTCCTTCCCGCCAATCGGGGCGCCGCGATGACCGTCCTGTTCGCGTGGGGCGGGGACTCCGAGGCGCTCCGGGAGAGGGTCGCGGCCGCGTCGGACCGCGGGCTCTCGAGCGGCGTTCTGCTTCCGGCCGTCCCGGGCTGGACGGCGGAGCCAGGCTTCCTTCGGGGCCTGCTCCCGCCGCTCGCCGACGCGGGTTGCCGCTGGGTCGCCGCCGTGCCGCCGCGTCATGACGGCGAGGCCCGACGGCGTCTCGTGGCGGTCCGGGAGGACGCCCCCGGCTTCTTCGAGCGCGTGCATCACCTGGACTGGGAGGCCGCGCTGCCGGAGGCGCTTCGCGTCGTGCGCCGCGCGGTGGCCGACGCCGGCCTCGGGGCGTTCCCCCCGCGCCCGTCCGGCGCCGCCGAGCCGCCGGGCAATTCCCAGGCGGCGTCCCGTCTGGAAGAGCGGGCGGCGTCGGCGCCCGACGATCACCGCGTCGCGCTCCTTCACGCCGCCGCGCGGTGGATCGACGAGTCGGGATGGGACCTCCGCGCCGTCCTCGCCGAGGGGAACTTCCGGAAAGTGTTCCCGTTCGCGACCGAGATCGCGGCGGAGGCGGAGAAGGCCCTCTCCCGAGGGAACGCGTGATCGAGCCCGCGGGCATCTACGTCCATCTTCCGTACTGCGCCGTCCGCTGCGGCTACTGCACGTTCTTCGTGGAGACGGACGACTCGTCGCGCGCCGCGTACCTGGGCTCTCTCGAGGCGGAGGCCGCGGGCGTGGCGGAGTCGGCACAGGGGGCGGCCTTCGACTCGATTTACCTCGGGGGCGGCACGCCGTCGCGGATTCCCGCGGCGGACATCGCGCGACTCCTCCGCGCGATGCGCGCGCGGTTCGCGGTCGCCCAGGGCGCGGAGGTGACGCTGGAGGCGAACCCGGAGGATGTCGAGGCCCACACGCTCGGCGCGTGGCAGGAGGCGGGCGTGACGCGTGTCTCCCTCGGCGTCCAGTCGTTCGCGGACGCCGAGCTCGCGGCCGTCGGGCGGGCACACGACGCGCGCGCGGCGCTGCGCGCCCTCGCCATCCTGTCGGACGCCCGGGTGAGTCTCAACGCGGACCTCATCCTCGGTCTTCCGGAGCAGACCCCGGAGACGTTCCTGGCGAGCCTCCGGCGGCTCCTGGACCATCCCGTCGATCACGTCTCCGTCTACCTTCTCGAGGACAGCCGGGAAGTGGCGGAGGATCGCCGGGGCCGCCCGGAGCGCTACCTCGGGGATGACGCCCAGGCGGCGTTGTGGCTCAGCGCCGGGCGCCTGCTCGCCGAGCGGGGGTTCGACCATTACGAGGTCTCGAACTGGGCCCTGCCGGGCCGGCAAGCGCGCCACAACCGCAAGTACTGGGATCGCGTCGAGACGGTCGGCCTGGGCGCCTCCGCGCACGAGCTCTGGGGCGGCCTCCGCCGGGCGAACGTGTCTTCCCTGCCGCGCTACGTCTCCGAGCTCGTGTCCGGCCGCCGCCCTACGGTCTTCGAGCGCCGGATCGACGACGAGGAGTCGGAGCGGGAGGCAATCATCCTCGGGATGCGCAAGGCGGAGGGTGTCCCTTCCGAGGCGGTGAGCGACTACATCGCCAGGCAAGCGGACGCGCGGCTCGCCGGAGACTGGCGCGCGTGGACGGAGGCGGGTCTCGTCGCGGAGCGGAACGGCCGCTCCGCACTGACCGAGCTCGGATTCCTCGTCTCCAACGAAATCCTCTGCCGGTTCGTGTAGGTGCACGCGTGGTCCGCGCGCCTCTTCCCGGTAAAATCCGCCGTCCCAACCGAAGTAAAGGAGCCCGGATGAAACCCAGTGTCTCGAGTCGGATCCTGCTCGGCCTCGTTCTGTTCACCGCGCTTGCGGCCTCCGTGCACGCGCAGAAATTCTCCAGCGCACACTGGAAGTTCAAGACGCTCGTCGAGGGGAGCGGGAGCGGCCAGGACGTCGGTGCGGAAGGTGAGATGTGGCTGAAGAACGGAACAACGCGTATGAAGTCGGAGATTCACGGCATGAAGTCCAACATGATCGTCGCCGAGGGCGCGATCTACCAGTGGATCGACGGGCATCCGACCGGGATGAAGATGCCGAGGGGCCCGAAGACCGCCGCCTCGTCCCCCGATTACGTCAATATGGACATCCGCGCGAAGGGAAAGAAGATCGGCACGGAGACGATCGATGGGAGCGTTTGCGACGTCTACCTGCTGGAGGTCACGGAGCACGGGCAGAAGGCGAAGCACACGGGTTGGCTCCGCCGGGACAAGTCCGGCTTCCCCGCCAAGTGGGTCGTCGAGGCTGGCAACGCGAAGACCACGACGACAAACCGGGACATCGAGATTCCCGCCACGGTGCCGGAGTCGATGATGACGCTTCCGACGGACGTCAGATTCCAGGACATGGCGGAGATGATGAAGACCATGCCCCGGCAATGACTCGGGCGGGGACGGCGCCGTCCACCGAAGGTAAACCTTCCGGCAGGAGGCAGCGCCGGGGTCGGCCCGGCGCTAACCCCCGCCCCGACGTAGTTCCGGCTAAATAAAGAGCGGCGCCAGCACGAGCGTGATCGTCGCGAGCAGCTTGATGAGCACGTGCAGGGAAGGCCCGGCGGTGTCCTTGAAGGGGTCGCCGATCGTGTCGCCGACGACGGCTGCCTTGTGGGCGGGCGATCCCTTCCCGCCGTAGGCTCCGGTCTCGATGAACTTTTTCGCGTTGTCCCACGCGCCCCCGGCATTGTTGAGGAACGTGGCGACAACGATCCCGGCGATCGTGCCGACCATGAGGAATGCGGCGACCGCCTCGGCGCCGACGCCGAACTGCTTGAAGAAGAGGCCCACGGCGACGGGAGTGCCGACCGCGACGAGCCCGGGCAGGATCATCTGGCGCAGCGCGCTCCGCGTCACGATGTCGACCGTCCTGCCGTAGTCGGGCAGCTCGGTCCCCAGCATGATCCCGGGCCGCTCCTTGAACTGCGCCCGCACGTCCTGGATGACCACGCCCGCCGCACGCCCGACGGCCTTGATCGCGAGGCCCGAGAAGAAGAACACGAGCATCGCGCCGAGGAGCGCGCCCAGGAAGACTTCGGGCTTGGCGATGTCCACCGCGAGGAGCGGGGCGCCGTAGTTCTTCAGCTCGTCCAGGTAGGCGGAGAAGAGCAGGAACGCCGCCAGGGCCGCGGAGCCGATCGCGTATCCCTTGGTCAAGGCCTTCGTCGTGTTCCCGACGGCGTCCAGCCGGTCCGTCTTGCGCCGGATCTCCTCGGGCTGCTGTGACATCTCCACGATGCCCCCGGCGTTGTCCGTGATCGGCCCGAACGTATCCATCGCGAGGATGTAGGCGGCCGTCCCCAGCATCCCCATCGTGGCGACCGCAGTGCCGAAGAGGCCCCCGCCCGGAAGCGCCCACGCGCCGATCTTGAAGGACGCCAGGATCGCGGCGGAGATCGCGAGGACCGGCATCAGGGTGCACTCGAAGCCGATCGCTATGCCCGCGATCGCGTTGGTCGCCGGGCCCGTCTGTGAGGCCGCGGCGATCTCCTGGACCGGGCGGAATCGATACTCCGTGTAGTACTGCGTGATGTACACGAAGGCGACCGACGTCAGAACTCCGATCACGCCGCAGAGGAAGAACTTCCACCACGCGTCCGGGGCATTCGGGTTGGCGAGGAGCCAGCGGGTGGCCACGAAGAATCCGGCGATCGCCAGCGCGGCCGCCACGTAGTAGCCGCGATTCAGCGCGGCCATCGGGTCCCTGTCCTCGCGCGTCCTCACGAGCAGGATGCCGACGATCGACGCGAGGAGCCCGAACGCCCGGGCGACGAGCGGGAAGAGCATGACCCCGACGATGCCGGCCGAGAAGCCCATCCCGGCCCGCTCCGACGCGGCCGCGAGCGTGGCCCCGAGGATCATGGCGCCGATGTTCTCCGCGGCCGTGGACTCGAAGAGGTCGGCGCCGCGGCCGGCGCAGTCGCCGACGTTGTCTCCGACGAGGTCCGCGATGACGGCGGGGTTGCGCGGGTCGTCCTCCGGGATCCCCGCTTCCACCTTGCCGACGAGATCCGCGCCGACGTCAGCGGCCTTGGTGTAGATGCCGCCGCCGAGCTGAGCGAAGAGGGCGACGAAGGAGGCCCCGAATCCGTACCCGACGATCAGCAAGGGGATCTGCGCCTCCGGAACGTCCGTGAAGCGGCTCACGAGCCAGTAGAGCCCTCCCACTCCCAGAAGCGACATCGCCACGACGAAGAGGCCCGAGACGGCGCCCCCGCGCAGCGCGGTGCGGAGCGCGTCGTTCAGAGACGTCCGCGCGGCGGACGCCGTCCGGATGTTCGAGCGGATCGAGATCCACATCCCGACGTACCCCGCGATCACGGAGCAGGCGGCGCCAAGCAGGAAGGAGAGGGTCGTCCAGAAGGCCAGACGGAGAGCCGTCGGGACGGGATCGAACTCATGGTGCGTCCGCACGAAGCCGTACAGGAAGAAGATCAGCCCGGCCAGCAGGAGAGCGAGCAGGGCGATCGTGCGGTTCTGCCGGCGCAGGAAGGCTTCGGCGCCCTCCTTGATCGCGTTGGAGATCGCCTGCATGGCGGGCGTACCCGTGTCCCGGCGAAGGACCCAGCGCATCAGGTACCCGGCCACGAAGAGGGATCCGACCGAGAACAGCAGGATCAGGGGCAGGGCGAGGTCATACGACATGCGACGATCTCCTGTTTCGCTTTTTTGGTCCGGCCGATCGCCGGGTCTCCCGGCCGCCTCCACCGGCGACGGACCCCGTGGGAGCGGCGAAGAATACCAGAGCGGCCGGGCCGCGCGCCGCGGGGCCGGGAGCTACTGCGTCGGCGCCGCGGGGGCGGGGGCTTCCAGCGGGGCGTCCGCGCCGACGGGAACGGTCTCGAGCACGATGCCGAGGTTTCTCGCTCCCGCGCCGCGCACGAGGTCCATGATCTCGATGACGCGTCCGTAGCCGACGCCGTCGTCGGCGGAAAAGAAGACGGTCTTGTCGCGCCGGTTCTTGAGGATCTCCGTCAGCCGAAGGCCCAACCCCTGCTGGTTGATCTGTTCCTTGTTGAGGAACAGCTTGTTGTCGGAGGTCACCGAGACGATGAGCTGATCTATCGTGGGTTGCGCGACCGCGGCGTCCGCCTTCGGCGGCACCTTGACGTCGTACCCCATCTGGAGCAAGGGAACCGCGATCATGAAGATGATCAGCAGAACGAGCACCACGTCCACGAGGGGAGTGATATTGATCTCGCTCTTGGGGCCACCGCCGATCGTGGGCGCCATCGCCATGGGGGCGTTCTCCTTTGCCGTTCCGCGCGCTTAGCTCGTCGGCTTGTCTTTCTTTTCCGCGATGAGACCGACGTCCTGGAACCCGGCGTCCTTCGTCATCCGCATGACCTTCTTCACCTCGCCGTACTTCAGCCGCTTGTCGGCCTTGATGACGAGCTCGGTCTGGGGGGAGCGCTGGTACATTTCGTCCAGGTTCGTCTGGAAGTCGGCCGCCGGGAGCCACTTCTGCTCGACGTGGTAGCGGGGTGGATCGCCCCATTCCACGGAGATGAGCTTCTGGTTCCCCGTCTCGGGCATCTTGCCCGGGTCATTAGTCTCGGGGAGCTGCACGCTGATGCCCTTCTGGAGCATCGGCGTGACGACCATGAAGATGATCAGAAGGACCAGACAGACGTCGACCAGAGGCGTGACGTTGATGTCGCTCTGAAGCTTCCCGCGGCCACCGCTGCCGGCCATCGCCATGGTTCAGATCTCCTTGAAAACCGGGCCCCGCTAGGACGCGGGCATGCCGAGTTGAACTCCGGCGCCGCGACGCTTGATGAAGTAGTCGATCAGCTCGGAAGCGGAGTTGGACATCTCGACCTGAAACCGTTCGACCTTGTTGAGGAAGAAGTTGTACATGAACACGGCCGGGATGGCGACGCCGAGCCCGAGCGCCGTCGCGACGAGCGCCTCCGCGATGCCGGCGGAGACGGCGCCGATGCCGCCGGAGCCGGTCAGGGCCATGCCGCGGAACGCGTTGATGATGCCGATGACCGTCCCGAAGAGGCCGATGAAGGGCGCCGTCGTCCCGATCGTGGCCAACCCCGAGAGGCCCTTCCTCATGTCGGCGGTCGTCATGAGGGCCTCGCGCTCGATCGCCCGCTCGGCCGCCTCGATCATGTCGTGGCCGGCGACGGCCGCGCCGCCGGTCGCCACGTCGTGCTGGAACTCGTACAGACCGGCCGAGACCACGCGGGCGAGGTGACTGTGCTTGTACTTCTTTGCCGAGTCGATCGCGTCCTGCAGCTTGTCCTGCTTCAAGTGCCCGGTCACCAGCCGCGCGAACGCCAGCGACTGCTTGCGCGCCTTGCTGAAGAAGATCAGTCGCTCCAGGAAAACGGTCATCGAGTAGATCGACATGATCACGAGGATGACGATCACGCCCTTGTTCAAGATCGTCATCTGCTGCCAAAGGTGGCCGACATCGAAACTCATGCGAGACTCCTTCTCAAAGTTTTACGCTGCTCCGCGTCCTTCGCTGCAAGCCCCGTCAATCGCCGTGCTCCGCGCCGAGCCCCGAATCCTAGTGCAAGTTGAAGGTCACGGTCACCGTGAGGTAGACGCGCACGGCCCGCCCGTTCAGGGTGGCCGGCCGGTACCTCCACTGCTGCACCGCCCTCTGAGCGGCCGAATCGAGCAAGGGATTGACGGACTTGAGCACGCGGACGTCCTCGACGGCTCCGTGGGCGGTGATGATCGCCTCGAGGATGACGACGCCTTCCATTCGTGCCTTGCGCGCCGCCTCCGGGTAGCTGGGCTCCACCTTGTTGGTCAGCTGCGGGGCCTTGACCTCGCCGCCGACCCGGAGCGGCTCGTCCCCGACGCCCGGCCCCGTTCCGCCCGGGACCCCTCCGAGTACGCCACCCGGCACGCCGCCGGGCACTCCGCCCTCGACGCCCCCTTCGACCCCTTCGCCCTCCGGCAAAGTCTCTTCCGGGGCGGACAGTGGAACGGGAACGGTCTCGGGAATGATGGTGGGCGCCTGCATCTCGGAGGATCGGACGGGAACCGGCTTGGGCGTCTCGGGCTTCGGAGCGGCCGGCTTGGGCGCGGCCGGCGGAGGCGGCGGAGGAGGCGGGGGAGCCGCCGCATAGAACGTGACGGGAATCGGCGGCTCCGGAACGTCCTCGACGAACCAGATCGAGGCGCCGAGGACAGCGCCGAGCACGAGGACATGGAGCACGATGGAGACCGGAAGGGAAATGACCTTCTTCGGTCCCCTCTTCTTCACTTCATTCGAGGATTCGATCAGGACGTCTTCGAACATTGTGGTCCTCCCCTCCCAAAGACCCCGGACCTAGCCCGCCGGTTCCGCCGGGGTGGGCGTCTGGGCGGCCAACGCCTTCTTCCGTATCTCCATGGCCTGCTGGCGGTACCGGTCCGCCGTCGCGATGTACTCCTGCTGCTTGAGCGGATCGATCTCCATCTTCGCCTTCTCGCGGTAGAGCAGGTTGATGTACGAGAGGGCCTCGAAGTAGTCCGGCTTGAGCTCCATCGCCTTGTTCAAGGCCTGAAGACCCTGATCCACGATCCGCGCCCGCTGGGCCGGATCGGTCTCCGGATAGTTGTACGAGCGGTCCCAGGCCTGCGCGCCGATGAGGTGGTACATCTCGGGTCTGTTCTCCGGCGGCTCGGCCTCGATGCGCCGCTGCAGCCACTGCACGCCCTGGTCCCAGTCACCTCTCTTGAAGTAGATGGCTGCCATCGACCCCATGGCCCTCGTGTCCTTGGGGTCCTCCTTGATCATCGTCTGGTAGAAGCCGACGGCGTCGTCGAATCGCTCCGTCGCGAGGTACATCGAGAGGAGCACCTCACGCGCCTTGCGATCTTCCGGGAAAGCGTCCACGTACTGTTTGAGGTGCTCGATCGCTTTGCCGGCGATCTCGAGATCCTTGGCGTGCTTGGAGCCTGGCTGGTACATGCCCATGTACGCATAGCCGATGCTCTTGTGAAGGCGCTTCCCGCCCGGGTCGAGGCGCAGCGCCTCCTGGTAGCTCGCGAGCGCCGTCTGATACTGCTGCGCGCGGGCGAACTCGTTGCCCTTCTTGATCTCCTGCTTGGCCTTCAGTTTGTTGCAACCCGAGATTGCCACCGTCAGGAGGACGAGGGCGGTCACGGCCGCGCGCTGACGACGCATCGACATGCTGAAACGCTCCTTGCTCGTTGCTTTCCCACCCGGGGGCCGGGGGCCCGCCCGACCCGGAGGCCCGAATTCTGTTGAATTCGCCGGGACAAAAGCAACAAGCTTTTTGTCGCACGACGCGGGGCATCGACGCGGTCCGCCGAACGGCTCGCCACGCTGACCCCTATGGCCTCCCGCTGCGCCAGGCGGGGGAATAATCGCCTCCCACGGGGGGATTGCTGTTTGGAGGAGGATTCCTTGAAGAGACTTTCCATGCTCGCCACGGCCTTGCTGGTGCTCGCATCGGCAACCGTTTACTCGCAGCAGCCCGCCCCGGCGAAGCCTCCGGCCGCGGCACAGACGCCGGGCCCCCAGCAGCCGATGGCGCCGGTCTCGGAGAGCGTCGAGGTTTCGGTGACGAACATCGAGGTGATCGTGACCGACTCGAAGGGCAACCGGGTGACGGGCCTGACCCGCGGCGACTTCGAGGTCCGGCAGGACGGCGTGCCGCAGACGATCACCAATTTCTACGCCGTCACCGGCGGCAAGGTCCTGCTCGACGACGGCAAGACCGTCTCGCTCGAGGAACCTTCCCCGGCCGCCGATCTCCCGACGCAGCTGAAGACGCGCTACGTCGTCTACATCGACAACCTGAACATCCAGCCGCAGAACCGGAACCGGATGTTCAAGAGGTTGAAGGAATTTCTGCGGGAGGCGGTGGGCCCGCACTCGGAGGCGATGGTCGTCACGTACAACCGCTCCCTGAAGGTCAAGCAGCGGTTCACCTCGGACGAGGACGACGTGCTGGGCGCCATCGAGCAGACGGAGCTCGACACCGGGGGAGGGACGACGCTGGGCTCCGAGCGCCGCGACAACCTGAGGCGCATCGACGAGTCGCGGTCGCCCTCCGAAGCGGTCCAGATCGCGCGGATGCACGCCCGCTCTCTGCGCAACGACCTCGAGTTCGCGGTCGACGCCATCAAGAACACGCTGAATGGCCTCGCGGGGGTCGAGGGTCGCAAGGTCTTCATCTATGTCTCGGAGGGCCTGCCGGCCACCGCCGGCGCGGAGCTCTTCGACGCCGTCAACCAGAAGTTCCGGGAGGGGAGCGCCACACTCGAGCAATTCGAGTTCGACATGAACACCCGCTACGCGTCGATCGTCCAGGCCGCGAACGCACAGGGGGTCACGATCTGGCCGCTCGACGCGACCGGGCTCGCTGCGGACGATCTCGTGTCCGCGGAGAACCGGACGATCGAGGCGCGCCCGAACTCGTTCATGATGCGGCAAAACGTTCAGGCGCCCCTGCTGATGATGGCCGAACAAACGGGTGGGATCGCCGCCGTGAACACGAACGACTGGAAGAACAACCTCGACGAGCTCGCGCGGGACTTCTCCAACTTCTACTCGATCGGATACCGGAGCACCCGCGCGGCGGTCGACCGTCCGCACCGCGTCGAGGTGACGGTCAAGCGGAAAGGGCTCAAGGTCCGCGCGCGCAAGGGATTCCTCGAGAAGACCGTGGAGACGCGGACCGCCGAGGCGGTGGAAGCGAGCCTCTACTACCCGCGGGAGGACAACCCGCTCGGGATCGTTCTCACCGTCGGCGACTCGAAGCCATACGACAGGGAGAACTACGTCCTCCCGGTCCACGTTTCGATCCCGCTCTCCAAGCTCGCGCTCGTCCCGTCGGGTGAGGTCTACCAGGGCAAGTATTTCCTCTACCTGAAGATTCTCGACGTCTCGGGCAAGAGCTCGGACATGCAGATCCAGACGGGCAGCGTCACGGTCCCGCTGAAGGAGCTCGACAGCGCGCAGAAGAAGAGCTGGAGCCACGCCCTGCAGCTCATCGTGATTCCCGGCGGGCAGAAGCTCGCCATCGGCGTCCGGGACGGCGTTTCGAACCAGACCTCCTACGTGCAGAAGAACCTGTTCGTCTCGGTGCTCCCCAAGGAGGCGCGCAAGGGATAGGGGCGGAGTCGGCCGGCCGCCCTCCGGACGGGCCGCCGAGGGGATAATCAAGGGGTGGATTCTCCGTGCGCCCTCGTCCTCTTCGCGCGGGCGCCGGAGCCGGGGCGGGTGAAGACGCGGCTGGAGCCGCTGCTCGGCGCCGAGGGTCCTGCGCTCCTCTACCGCGCTTTTCTAGAAGACGCGGCGCGGAACTATCTCTGGGACGGCGAGTGGAGGAGCGTTCTCGCGGCGGATCCCGGGGCCGATCACCCGCTCCTCACCGCTCTCTTTCCTCCGCCCTGGCGGCGGGAACCGCAGGCGCAGGGAGGCCTGGGAGACCGGCTGGAGGCGGCGTTTCGCCGGGAGACCGGCCTCGGCGCGGGCTACACGCTCGCCGTCGGCTCGGACCATCCCACCCTGCCGCGCGCGCTCCTGCGGTCGGCATTCGCGGCGCTGCGGGACGGGAGCGAAGCCGCCATCATCCCGGCCGAGGACGGGGGGTATTGCGCGATCGCGCTGCGCCGTGGGGTGGACCCGGCCGCCGCCTTCACAGGCATTCCCTGGTCGACGCCGGAGGTCATGGAGCGCACGGTCGAGCGCCTCCGCGGGAGCGGAGCATCCGTCGCCATGCTCGACACGTTCTACGACGTGGACCGGCCGGAGGACATCGGCCGTCTCTCCCGCGACCTTGCGGCGCGGAACTCCGGGGCCGATGACTACCCCCGCGCTACGGCGCTGGCCCTGCGCATGCTCGAGCAGCGGGAAGCGCCGCCGTCATGATTCCGGTGCTCGACGCGCGGGAGATGCGCGCGGCCGACGCCGCCGCGATCCGCTCGGGCGTCTCCGCCGATCGCCTCATGGAGAACGCCGCGGCGGGCATGGTCGGCGTCCTCCGGGAGCGCTTTCCCGGATGGCGGCGCGTCACCGTCGCCTGCGGCCCCGGGAACAACGGCGGAGACGGCCTCGCCGCGGCCCGGCTGCTCGCCGGGCAAGGGCTCGGCGTCGCGGTCTTCACGCTGGCCGACGCGGACGGGTACCGCGGCCCCGCGGCCGCCAACGCGCGCCGGGCGCGGGAGGCGGGCCTCGAGCTCGTCCCGATGGCCGGCCGGCGGGGCACCCTCGCATTCCGCCGCGCCGTGGAGGACGCGGACGGCCTCGTCGACGCGCTCTTCGGCATTGGTCTCTCGCGGCCGCTGCGCGGACAGGCGGCCGGCGCCGTCGAGGCGATCAACCGCGGCGGACGGGACGTCGTCGCGGCCGACGTGCCCTCGGGGCTCTCGGCCGACACCGGGGAGATGCGCGGCGTTTGTGTGTGCGCGCGCCTCACGGTGGCCTTCGCCGCCCTGAAGCGCTGCCATGTCTTCCATCCGGCACGGGAAGCGTGCGGGGAGCTGCGCGTCGTTCCGATCGGGATCCCGCGCGGGATCCTGCGGCGCGCGCGCCGGCTGACGCTCGTGGAGGCGGCGGACGTCCTTCGCGCCCTCCCCCGCCGCCGGGGCGACACGCACAAGGGGGACTTCGGCCGGGTCGCGATCTTCGCCGGCTCCCGCGGAAAGGCGGGAGCGGCCGTCCTCGCGGCGCGCGGCGCCCTGCGCGCCGGAGCGGGTCTCGTGACCGTGTTCTGCCCCGCGTCGCTCGAGGAGACCATCGTCTCCGCACTGCCCGAAGCCATGACGCGGGGCCTGCCCGAGGAGGGGGGGGCCTTCCGCGACGCGGCCGCGGTGGAGGCGCTCGCCCTCCTCGAGGGCTTCGACGCCGCGGCGGTGGGTCCCGGGATCGGAACCGCGCCGGGCACGCGGTCGTTTCTGCGCCGTCTCCTGGCGGCGCGTCTTCCGCTCGTCTGCGACGCGGACGCGCTGAACGCGCTGGCCGGGCGCCCCGGGATCCTCGCGCGCCGCCGGCACGCCACCGTCCTGACGCCTCACCCCGGGGAGGCCGCGCGGCTCCTCAACACGTCGGTGGCGGCGATCCAGGCGGACCGCATCGGCGCGTCCCGGCGCCTCGCGCGGCGGTCCCGATCCCTCGTGGTCCTCAAGGGGGCCGCGACGCTGACGGCCGCGCCGGAGGGCGCGGTCCGTGTGAACCCGACGGGATCCCCGCTGATGGCGACGGGAGGATCCGGCGACGTGCTGACGGGCGCTCTGGCGGCGCTCCTCGCGGGAGGTCTGCCCGCGGTCGACGCCGCGAGCTGCGCGGTCTTCCTGCACGGCGCGGCGGGAAACGCGCTGGAGGCCTCGCTGGGGGACGCCGGCCTGCTCGCGGGGGAGCTCGCCGACGCATTTCCCCGGGCGCGTGCCGCGCTGCACTCGCGAGGGGAATCGGGTTGAGCGGGGAGGGGGACGGGGCGCCGTCGTCGTTCCTCTCGGGCAGCGAGGAGGAGACGGAGGAGTACGGCCGGCGCCTGGGGGACCGGTTGTCTCCCGACGCCGTGGTCTATCTCCGCGGCGAGCTCGGCGCGGGGAAGACGGCGCTGGCTCGCGGGATCGCCGCGGGTCGCGGCGCCATGCCGCGTCAGGTGGCGTCGCCGACGTTCGCGATCCTCCACGAATACGCGGACGCCGCGGGGGCGATCGTGCTGCGCCACCTGGACCTGTTCAGGCTGCGCGACCGGATGGATGAGCTCGAAATCCTGGGGCTGCCCGACTCCGTGCGAGGCGCGCCGGTCGTCGTGGAGTGGCCGAACGGCGCCGTCGGCGCGGCCCTTCCGGCCACGCTCGAAATATCGATCGAGCGCACCCCGGAGGGCCGCCGACGGATCGCCCCGGTTTCCTGCGTCCCGGCGGGGCCCGACGTCGTCGGCTAGAAGGAGAAAACCAGGCCGACGGAGACTTCCCCGTTCGTGAGCCAGTCGCTGCGGTCGCTGTCGCAGTCATCGAAGAAGTCGTCGTCATCGCAGAAAAAGTCGTTGTCGTTGTCTTCGTTGTTGCCGAGCGACGTCGCGTACCCGCGCCCATCGAAGCGGAGCCCGAAGTTCGGCGTGAAGAAGGCCTTGACCCCGGCGCCGAGGGTGGCGGTGAACCGCGTCTCCTCGTCCGTGCCCGGGATGTCGGGGTCGAGCCGGGCCACGCCGCCACCGAGGCTGATGTACGGCACGGCGCGCCCGCGGCCGAAGTTGAACACCATCGAACCGAGGAGGTAGTCGATGTCCAGGTCGCCGAAGGACTCGTCGAATTCGTCGCCGAAGAGATCGTTGTCCTCCCCGGTCACGAAATCGGTGGCGACGTGCGATGCCTGCAGCTCGAGTCCGAGCGTGCTGTTGACGTTGTACGCGAAGCGGACGCCGTAGCTCGGCGCGTCGTCGGCGTCGACGTCGAAGGCGAAGAGCGCGGTCGAGCCGCTCTCGAACTCGCCCCCGAAGAGATAGCCGACGTAGGGGGAGATCTCGAAGGTCCGGTCCCGGACCTGGGCCGTCGCCGAGGAGGCCACGGCGGAGGCCAGGACCGCGAATATGAGTGCGAGGGATCGCGTTTTCATCTTTCTTCACTCCTGTGGCGAACCACCGTGCGGGTCGCGGGGCGGATCCCCGCGAGCTCTCACAGGAGTTCAATCAGCGTGCCGCGGGAAAGATTTCCGGGAAGGGCGCGCGGAGGGCGCGCCCGACGTGTTAGCGGCGCGGGCGGAGGGACTTCTCGAGCAGGCGCTTCCAGCGGTCCTCGATGTCCGCGGAGTAGCCCACGGCGCGATCGATCAGCACGCGATCGGGCCCGAGAATGAAGGTCGACGGGATCCCGAGGGCCGTCATCTGCCCCGCGTCCTCGGGGCCCGCGTAGTAGACCGGCAGCGAGATGTTGTAACGCTTCAGGAAGGGATCCACGCGCCGCCGGTCGGCGTCCACGTTGACGGCGAGCACGACGAAGTTGCGGTCGGTGTACTTGTCGTACATCCGCTGCACGACGGGAAGCTCGAGCCGGCACGGCCCGCACCACGTCGCCCAGACGTTCAGCAGGACCACGTTGCCTTTGAGCTGGGAGAGGCGCACAGAGCTCCCGTCGGCGCCCACGAACTCGAGATCGGGAAAACGGTTGTCCGGTTCCTGAGCCCGAAGGGGTGCGGCCAGGAGGGCCACGCAGGCGAGCGCCAGGGAGAGTGATCGCATCGGTGTGCTCGAACGACGAACCGAAAGCCGAAATTTCAAGATGGTCTAAGAACCTTCAGAATCATACGCTTTCCGAAGCCCCCCGGCCAGCGGTCCGCCGCTCCGGGCCGCGCGGGAAGCCGGTCGGTGCGGCTGGTCCCTGGCTCGGATCGGGGCGGCCGGCTCTGATACAAGTGGCCCCATGCCCGTTCCGCGGACTCTTGTCCGCGTCTTTCGCGGAAAACGCGTCGAGTCCGAGCACCGCGGCGACGTGGCCGTCGCGGATGACGGGGAGGATCTGGTCGCGTCCTGCGGCGACCCGTCCCGCCGGGTCTTCGTCCGCTCGGCGGCGAAGCCCTTCCAGGCGCTCCCGTTCCTCGAAGCCGGCGGCGCGCGCCGCTTCGCGCTGGACGACGACGAGATCGCCCTCATGTGCGCCTCGCACGGCGGAGAGGAGCGGCACGTCCGCGTCGCCCGGCGCCTCCTCGGCAAGAGCGGCTTCCGGGAGGGGGCCCTCGTGTGCGGGCCGCACCTCCCCCTTCACGAGCCGACGGCTCGGGCGCTCCTGCGTCGCGGCGCCCGCATCTCGCCGCTCCACAACAACTGCTCCGGCCAGCATGCGATGTTCCTCCTCGCGTGCCGTTTCTTCGGCTATCCCGCCCGCGGGTACCACGAGGCCCGTCATCCGCTGCAGGAGCTCGTGCGGGAGCGCATGGCCCACTACGCGGGCGTCGCCGCGAGCTCCCTCGAAGTCGCCGTGGACGGCTGCGGGATTCCCGTCTTCTACCTTCCCCTCGCGCGGCTCGCGCGCGCCTACGCTCGCCTCATGGGCGGGCGCCGGCACGGCGAAGTCGCGGCGCATTTTCACGCCCGGAGGCGCATTCTCCGGGCGATGTGGGCGAGCCCGGGGATGATCGCTGGCACCGGGCGATTTACGACCGAGCTGCTCGAGGCGGGCAGGGGGCGCTGGATCGGCAAGGAGGGGGCGGAAGGGGTGTACGCCATCGGACTCGAGCCGCGCGGGAGATCACTGCGCGCCGCGGGCGTCGCGTTCAAGATCGAAGACGGCTCCTCCCGGGGCCGCGACGCCGTCAGCTACGAGCTCCTCGATCGCCTCGGCTACCTCGACCGGCGCGCGCGGAGCCTGCTCGCCGGGCACGAGGCGATCCCGCTGCGCAACGCGTCCGGGCAACTCGTGGGCCGCATCGCGGCGAGCGTTCCGCTCCGCCGGATGCGCGATAATCGGCTCGCGTGAAAAGGAGGCTCCTGGCGGGAGCCGCGGCGGCAGCCACCGTCGCATGCCTGGCATGCGCGACGAGCCGCCGCGTCGTTGCCTCGCTGACCGCCAACTGCAGGGAGGTGCAGCCGGGGGTGGCCTTCGAGATGATGCGAGACAACCCGAACATTCTCGCCCTCGACGTCCGGCACGCGGGTGAGATCACCGCCGCACGTCCAAGGCTCCCGCGCAGCCGCAACATCCCCCTTTCCGAGCTCCCGCGGCGCTTCGGGGAGCTCGCGGCGTGGCAGAAGGGGACCATCGTGATATTCAGCCGCGACGGCGCGGACGCCGCCTCCGCCTGCGAGTTCCTCGCGCGGCAGGAATTCCTGTACGTTTCGCACGTGACGGGAGGCGTCGAGGGATGGGCGCGTCGCGGATTCCTCCGCCCCGCGGCGCCCGCGGCCGATCCTTGACCTACCGGAACCTCTCCGCCTACCTCGCCGCGCTCGAGGCCGATGGGGACCTCGTCCGGGTGAGCCGAGAGATCTCGCCGGTCCTCGAGATCGCCGAGATCGCCGACCGCGCCGTGAAGGCCGGAGGGCCGGCGCTCCTGTTCGAGAACGTGACGGGCTCCCGCATGCCGGTCGCGATCAACCTGTTCGCGTCGCCCCGGCGCATGCTCCGCGCACTCGACCTCGCCTCCTATGCGGAGTGGGACGAGCGGCTCGATTTCTTCCTCGACCCAAAGCCGCCGGACGGCCTGCTCGACAAGCTCAAGGCGCTGCCGCGATTCGGCGAGCTCGCCCAGGTCTTCCCGAAGACCGTCCGGTCGGGTCCCTGCCAGGAGGTGGTCGAGACCGGCGACGAGGTCGACCTCGGGCGCCTTCCCGTCCTTCAGTGCTGGCCGGAGGACGCGGGGCGCTTCATCACCCTCCCGCTCGTCATCACGAAGGACCCGGCGACCTCGAAGACGAACGTCGGCGTCTACAGGATGCAGGTGTTCGACGCGCGCACCACCGGAATGCACTGGCAGAAGCACAAGGACGGCGCGGGCCAGGCGCGCGGCTACGAGCGGGAGGGGCGGCGCATGGAGGTCGCCGTTGCCATCGGCGCGGACCCCGCCACGGTCTTCTCCGGGATCGCGCCGCTCCCGCCGGGAATCTCCGAGTTCCTCTTCGCGGGATTCCTGCGCGGCGAGGCCGTGCCGCTCGTCCGCGCGAAGACAATCGACCTCCTGGTGCCGGCGGAAGCCGAGATCGTCCTCGAGGGTTACGTCGAGCCCGGGGAGCGCCGGCGGGAAGGGCCCTTCGGCGATCACACGGGGTTCTACTCCCTGGCCGACGACTTTCCCGTGTTTCACGTGACGGCCGTGACGCGCCGGCGCGCGCCCGTGTACCTGACGACCATCGTGGGCCCTCCTCCGATGGAGGACGGCGCCATGGGGGAGGCCGTGGAACGGCTCTTCCTGCCTCTGGTCAAGAAGACGATTCCCGAGATCGTGGACATGCATCTCCCCGTCGAAGGCATCTTCCACAACCTCATGCTGGTTTCCATCCGGAAGCGGTTCCCCGGGCACGCCCGCAAGACGATGCACGCGATCTGGGGCACCGGACAGATGATGTTCACGAAGACGATCGTGGTGCTCGACGCCGACGTGGACCTCCGAAACCCCGGGGAGGTCGTCTGGAAGGCGTTGACGGCGATCGACCCGGAGCGGGACGTCGAGATCGTCCGCGGCCCGGTCGACGAGCTCGACTTCGCGGCGCGGCTTCCGTGCTACGGCAGCAAGATGGGGATCGACGCGACGCGCAAGTGGAGGGAAGAGGGCTTCGAACGAGCGTGGCCCGCCGAGATCCGCATGACGCCCGAGGTCAAGAGCCGGATCGACGCGATCTGGCCGTCGCTCGGCATCTCACTGCAGCGACAGCGGTAAGACGGCCGCTTCCGGAGCGCCGGTGCTACAATCGGCGGCCCTCATGCGCGTTCTGATCGTCGACCCCGACGCGGACTCCCGGGACGCCCTGCGCCGCACCTTCGCGGATGCCGGAGACCAGGTGCGCGGCGTCGCGACGCTCGCCGACGGGGAGCGACAGCTCGCGGAGTTCCAGCCCGAGGTCGTGATCGGCGCCCTCGAGGGCGCCGATCACGACCTCGGGCTGGAACTCCGCGAGCTGTCGCTCCCCGTCGGCGAGCG
>Ga0136614_10000533_pt1 | contig 19204 bp, 16 predicted proteins | sample AntDrymUQ2792106_2_FD_106643 | JGI IMG/M metagenome (GOLD analysis project Ga0136614, IMG submission 106643) | Polar desert sand microbial communities from Dry Valleys, Antarctica - metaG UQ279 (21.06) | ecosystem: Environmental > Terrestrial > Soil > Desert | place: Antarctica: Dry Valley... | reverse complement strand
TTCGGGCTCGAAATGTCGCCATTTGAACGGGGACTTATTTTGTTTCAAGGGGATCATTCCCGAAGAGTGATAGACGAGCTAAAGAGCGATTATAACCAGAGAGTTAATTCCTGCAACACAACCCTCAGAAGAAACACGCCGGGCGTACCGCAGGGCCGTCTCCGAGTTCTTCCAATTCGTCAGCATGAAGCACCCGTCGGAGGTTGTACCCGCAGACGTGGTGCTCTGGAGGGACCGGTTGCGCTCGCAAAAGAAGAGTGCTGCGACTGTGGCCTTCAAGCTCTCGGTCATCCGCTCCTTCTTCGAGTACCTGAAGGCGGCGGGGGCCGTCCCCCTGAACCCGGCCTCGACGAAGCTAGTCTCCCCGCCCGAGCTGCCGGCGGAGCCTGCCGGGCGGGCACTGTCGGCCAAGGAGGTGCGCTACCTTCTGTCGGGGCCGGACAGGGGGAAGCCGGAGGGGGCGAGGGACTACGCGCTGATGCTGGTGACGCTCCGCCTCTCCTTGCGGGTCTCCGAGGTCTGTAGCTTGCGGGCCTCATCCCTGAAGTGGAGCCACGGGCGGTGGACGCTACGGTGCAAAGTCAAGGGGGGGAGGGAGGAGGTCTGGCCGCTGCCGAAGGACGTGAAGGAGGCGATAGACCACTACCTGAAGCTGGATCGGAGGCGGAGGGAGATCGCGCACTCGGGCGGCGATGACGCGTACCTCTTCCAGCCGCACACGAACTACCGGACGCTGGACTTCGGCAAGCCGCTCTCGACGAGGATGGTGCAGAAGATCGTCAAGCGGTGGGCCGACTACTCTCGGATAGGCGACCTCTCGCCGCACGACTTGAGGAGGACGGCCATCACGCGGGCGCTGGAGAGCGGGCTCAGCTACCGGCAGGTGCAGATGATGAGTAAGCACAAGGACCCCAAGACCGTGATGAGGTACGACCACGGGCGGGAGAACCTGGAGCAGAACGCCGTCAACTTCCTCGGGTATGATGAAGAAGAAAGCCGTCCTGCGGCGGAGGGAGGATCATGATGAGGTCGTGTTCTAAGTTTCGACACGCCCGGCAGTCGTGGGCCGACTAAGGTCGCGGGCGTCAACCGCGAGCAGCGTCGGCAGGAGCGGCGAATGAGAAGAAGCAAGCGGTGAAAGCGTCTGCCCGCGGACGCCCCTACGCGCGGAGAGGTGGCGGCAGCGGTCTTGTTCCGGCGGCCGAGAGGGATGTTTCATTCACAAGATGGAAAAAACTGAACGGATTATAAACCCGCAATGGGCGAGGCTAAACAGCGGTTTGCCATACCTCGCGTGGGTGATCGCACTGGTCGCCACCGTCGGGAGCCTGTTCTTCAGCGAGGTGATGGGACTGCCGCCGTGCGTGCTGTGCTGGTACCAGCGCATCGCCATCTACCCGCTGGTCCTGATTATCGGGACCGGGATCATCATGCGGGACGGGCGGATGAGGAATTACGCGCTGCCGCTCTGCTTGTCGGGGCTGGCCGTCTCGGTCTACCACAACCTGCTCTACTACGGCGTCATGCCCGCAGGCATCACCCCCTGCGCCCAAGGCGTCCCGTGTACCGAGAGGCAAATCGAGTGGCTTGGCTTCATCACGATCCCCCTCATGGGGCTCGCGGCGTTCCTCGGCTTGACCTTGTGCCTGCTGTTGTATAAACCGGCACGGGAGAAAGAATGACATGCGCAAAGAGATCAAGATTCTGGCCCTAATAGGGGTGCTCGTCGTGGTCGCCGCCGTCATCGGCGCGAATTACTACCGGGAGTCGGCGCAGAGCAAGCGCAGGCCGACCGCGACGGCCGACAACCAGCTCGTCCGCCCTGACAGCCCGTCGCTCGGCCCGGCGGACGCCCCCGTCACTTTGGTTGAGTTCCTGGACCCGGAGTGTGAGTCGTGCGGCGCGTTCAGCCCGGTGGTGAAAAAGATTCTGAAGGACTACGGCGGCAAGGTGCGGCTCGTGGTGAGGTATATGCCGTTCCACCCGAACTCCAGGCTCGCCGCGGCGTACACGGAGGCGGCAGGCGAGCAGGGGAAATACTGGGAGATGCAGGAGGTGCTCTTCCGCCGCCAGCCCGAGTGGGGCGAGATTCACGGGCACGGGGCGCAGGCCGCAGCAGCGGCGCGGCGCGAGCCGGCCCCCGTCCTCTTCGAGAGGTACGCCGCGGAGCTGGGGCTCGATGTGGACAGGGTGCGCGCCGCAGTCGCCGAGAACCGCTACGCCTCGAAGGTCGAGCGGGACATGAAGGACGGTCAAAGCCTCGGCGTCTCGAAGACCCCGACCTTCTTCGTCAACGGCAGGATGTTGATGCGCTTCAGCCAGCAGGACCTGAGGTCCCTCATCGACGAGGAATTGAAGAATTAAGAGTATGACAATTCCGAGCCGCAAACTGCCGTTGTCCACCGTCGCCGCCGCGGCGGTCTATCAGCGGGTAAGCGAAGAAGCGACGGTCTCCGCTTCTGCAGCTACCCACCCACGCACGAGCGCGTCGCCCGGCTGCGCGAACTGGCGCGTACTCGCCCGGTCGGCGCCGGCAGCATGTTCGGCAGGGTAGAGGCGTAAGAGCCTGTGAAGTTGCTTTAAAAAGAGTGTGCGGGCCACGCCCGCACACTCCGAGCGTCAGATTATGGAGGGCTGGTGCAAAGCGGAGCGCTCTCATGTCCCGCTCAACCGCGAACGGTTATGGGTCGCACCAACATGAATGAAGACTCGCGGGTGATGGTGATCCTTAACTCCGCGGCGGGGACGAAGAAGCTCGCCGGCGGCGAAACAATCGAGGCACGACTCGCGGAACTTTTTGCCAGAGGCGATGTGGATGCCCAGATCGCCGTCGCGGGTGACGGCGATGAACTCGCGGTTCTCGCCGAACGCGCGGTCAAGGAAGGTTATGCGGTGGTCGTCGCCGGCGGCGGAGATGGCACTGTCAACCTCGTCGCCTCGAAGCTCGTCGGGAGCAGGACGTGCCTCGGCGTCCTGCCGTTGGGCACGCTCAATCACTTCGCGAAAGACTTATACATCCCGCTCGACGTTGAGAGCGCAACACAGACGATCATCGACGGGCACACGGCGCAAGTTGATGTCGGCGAGGTCAACGGGCAGATTTTTATCAACAATTCGAGCATCGGACTCTACCCGAATATCGTGCGCCACCGCGAGCGGCAGCAGGAGCGTCACGGCCGGGGCAAATGGTTTGCGCTCGTCCGGGCGGCGTTCAGGGTGTTGCGGCGTTACCCGTTCTTGAGCGTGCGCCTCACGGCGGACGGCAGAGAACTGACGCGGCGCACGCCGCTTGTTTTCGTCGGCAACAACGAATACGAGATGGACAGTTTTCAACTCGGCGCGCGTTCGTGTCTGAATAAAGGCCAACTGTCGCTCTACGTCGCGCACCACGTCAGTCGCGCGAGGCTCTTGCAACTCTCGCTCGCCGCGCTGTTTGGCTGGTCTCCCGGCGAGGCTCCGGACTTCGATCAATTGTGCGTCAGTGAATTGTGGATTAAGACGGGCCGCCGGCGACTGCTCGTCGCGACGGATGGGGAAGTCAACGTCCTGCCAACGCCGCTGCATTACCGCATCCGCCCCGGTGAGTTGCGTGTGTTAGTGCCTCGGGGCGAAGATGCCAACAAAGGAGAAACCTGAACTGTGCGGATTCTCGTCCACCTCTCCGACATCCACTTCGGGCGCGTCGATTACCAACTCGTCGATCCGCTCGTTCAGTTCGTTAATGAATTGAAGCCTGCGCTCGTCGTCGTCTCCGGCGATTTGACACAGCGCGCACGCGCTGAACAGTTTAGGGAAGCGCGCGCTTTCCTCGAACGCCTGCCACGGCCGCAAGTCGTCGTCCCCGGCAACCACGACGTGCCACTCTACAACCTCCTCGCACGTTTCCTGACGCCGCTCGATAATTATCGCCGCTTCATCTCCGACGACCTCGCGCCCTTCTACAGGGACGATGAGATCGCTGTCATCGGCATCAACACTGCGCGGTCGCTGACCTTCAAGGGCGGCCGGATCAACGAAGAACAAGTTGCCTTGATCCGCGAGCGGATGTGCGCGCTAAAAGAGGGGATGACGAAGATCGTCGTTACGCACCACCCGTTTGACATTCCGCCGGGACACGACGAGGACGACTTGCTCGGGCGCGCTGAGATGGCGATGCAAACGCTCGCCCGCTGCGGCGCAGATGTGCTGCTCGCCGGACATATTCATCTGAGCCACATCGGCCACACCGCCAGTCGTTACCGCGTCGAAGGGCATTCAGCGTTGGTTATCCAAGCCGGAACCGCGACCTCGACGCGCGGCAGAGGAGAGACAAACTCCTTCAACGTCATCCGCGTCAAACACCCCGGCATTGAAGTCGAGCGCGTGACGTGGCATCCCGCGACAGGGAATTTTATTCCGGCCCAAACCGAACGCTTCCAACATTCGCCGGATGGTTGGGTGCGCCTCGCCGATGCACCTCCCACGGTCGCTGAAACTATCGCGAGTGTCGCAGACGACATGTCTACTCCTGATAAACCAACGCGACGTTAGAGAAGCGCTGGCAATCCGTCACCGGCAGCATTAAGGTTTCTTGCGGTTGAGAGCTAACATAGAGACGATAATATTAGTGACGAGACGGGCATCCGTTTGGATGCCATCGTCTTGAGCGTCCGCGCACTTAGTGCGGCGGATGAGGATGCGGTTGAACACGTGTTCTTCGGGAAAAAAGAAAGGCAAGTGAAAATAATGAGTAAACTTATTAGCATGCACGAGGCACGAACCGCGCTCAATCGTGACTACGAACTCAGAGAATGGGCAGAGGAGTGGCTGAAGAGTAAAGAACGGGCCGCACAGCAGGTAATGAGCGACGATGAATTTGAGAAGCACTGGCCCTACGTCCGTCCGGAGAGGATGCACGAGGGGGCCATCGAAGCGGTTGTCGCGTATCGACAGCGCAACGAAGAGCATTGATATACTTGAGTGGGAACTTGAGGGTTTCAACTTCATCATTGATGAAGGCACGACGATTCGTATCGAACTCGACAAGTCCTGATCAACCGTTGTTGCCGCCGTTCGTTAGCCCGTAATCGCAGCCACAATAATCATCGCAATGCCGATAATGACAGAGCCAATGACAATGGCGAGAGCAATGTTTTGATCTTCTTCAATTTCCTTACGAAGGGAGAAGGGCGTCACTTTTCCCATTAGGAAAAAAGCAAGTCCAAAGAGCGCTAAGCCAATCACAGTGAAAGCGGCGACGTTTAATATCGCTTGGGGCAAAGACATTGTCTGTAGAAGCATTGTGATCTCCAATTAAGATTTACGCAGAAAACGCTTTTCTTCATTATTCTAAACTCATAATTTTTGACGCGAAGCATTCTTATTTAACCTAGCAAGCGCCTTCGTGATTTCAGCTCAAGTCAGCACGCGCAGGTAACTCCAACCACCCGTCAGCAGATCCGTTTCCGAGAGACCATCTTCGTTGTTGCCGGGAATGATGAAGACGCCGTCGGCCATGATTGCTTCAGGATTGATGAGCAACAGTCCGCGCACCAATTTGCCTATCGTTCCGCTTTGCCAATAAAGCGTTTCGTCATTGATCTCCGCCGGCGGAAATGGCTCGCTCAGATTCAGAATGATAGTCACGGCGACATAATCTTTTTTGTTTGATAATCGGTAGGCGCCATCCACCGCGCCGTCCATCTCTTCGCTTTCGGTCGCGGTGTTGGCGGAAAGCTCCGCCGCCCAAGATTCAAACTCTGCTTCTGCTTCTGCGCGCCCGCTTTTGTAGTCCCAAAACGCCTGACTCCAATAAGCTTCTTGATCGAGCAGCAATCCTACCACGCGCTTGAGGTAACGCCGTTTGGCTTCCGTGTCTTCGAGCGCGCCGTCTGGATCGGAAATCACCTCGGCCAGACGCGCGCGCAACGTGTCTTCGCCAAAGGCATGGACGAGTATTTGCAGCCCGAAAAAATAGATTTCCGGCTCATCATTTCCCCAGATAGTTTGCAGCCAAGACCTGCGCGTCATCTTCATCTCCAACTGCATTTCCGTAGCACCAGTGAGTCAGCCAACATCTTGCTCGCCGCTCGCCTAATAATTATCCACTGTATCCGCCGCCACGCCCAAATGACCCTGACCGGCCCGGAGAATAAAAGCCACTTCTTCCCGCGCGCGTGCCGACGACATTGCCCGAAGGGGCGACACGCACGGTCGTGCGACCAAAACCGCTCGGCTTGCTGCGACCGACACCGGCGACGCTTCTGCCGCCAATGCGCGTGCCGGAAAACATTGTAGGACGCGGAGCCGGGAGATATTTCGGCGGTGAGAGCGGAGGAGAAACAGACGGCGCGCGTCCGCTGACATATCCGGGATACCGATTCGCATATGAGGGGCGGGGATTATAGAAAGGATACGAGTAGAAGAAAAAGGGATGAAAGGCAGGGCTTCCGCCGTAATAGTAATGGCGTTCCTGTTCGGTGCGGGTACTGCCGTCGCTCCATTCGCGCTCTACATTTTCATCGACGGGAACAAAGTCGCTCATCGGCAACAAGGCCACACTCAAATTCTTGTTTTTGTACTCCACAAAGTCTTCGTTAAGATCATCGAGTTCCTCTGTGCGCGTGCGGTCAGGCATTACATAGATAACAGATTTAACATTCATCTCCTGAAGTTTTTGGGCGGACGGCAGCTTCGCTAAGTATCGATTATCGAATTGCGTATCCGCGTCCTTGTATGCTTCCAATCGATTGGAGTCAAGCAGAAATACCGGTGCGGCAGAGGCTGTCGCCGCCATTTGTTTGGCTTCGATCTCACCGGCGTAATAGAGCATCGCCGCCAACGTTTCATGTGAAGGCACGACGCCGAGCGGGTGCGGAAAGTTGTCGAAAGTGATAATCAACTGTGCCACGTCGGCCAGTCCCGCACCGAAAGCGACGCTGTCGCGTCCGGGCAGGTCAACGATGATCGCTGTCTCCCCGGCATTTTGCGCGTTGGCGAGAAAATCCTTAGCGACCATCTGCCCGCGCCCGTAAGATTCTTTCATACCGGGCGAAAATATCGGGGCCAGTTGCTGACGCAATGATTCGTACTGGAGCGACTGGACGAGCGTCGGCACGAAGAACGGCAACCATGCTTGCGCCTGCGGCTGAAAGGCGTTGAGCATAGCCGACGGCTCCAAGTATCTCTTCCAAGCATCATGCTGTTGTGAATCCAGCGTCTGCATGTGAGGCAAAATTAACTTCTTTTCTTCAGAGCCGATGTTCCAGCCTTGCGCTCGCTGCAAATCGAGCGAATCCTTATCAACATCCGTCGTGTCGTCGCGCGTCGCCAACCAGATACCGCCTCCGGCCAGAGCGATTGTCGCGGCAGCAGCGCCGCCGACAATGAATTTTCGACGCGATGTTTGCCACCAAGCTTTTGGCTCGCCCGCGTCAACCCGCTCCCGCCGGTTGATGCGACTCGCGCTCGCCAACTTTTTTCCGCTTTTATTCTTATCCATTCAACTGCCCATCCCTTGCCGCGCGACGAAGGTCGGGACTGTCACCGCTCCGTACCCCGTACTCTGCCGCGATAATCGCGTGAAGTATCCGCCAGCGCTGCCGCCTAATAAATACACGCCGTAGTTCGCCAATCTTCCGCTTGCGTCAGCCTTAACTTGAAAGAATCGCTGGACGATGAACTGTTCTGCGCGCGCTTGCTCTAAAGTCTTTTGCCAAACATCCTTGCTGACGAAAGGCCCGCAAATTGTTTCTTCTCCTTCGCACCCGTAATTGCTTTTGATGACCCAGCCATCCTGCTCAATGCGTAGTTGTTGCAAATCGACGCTCGTCATGCGAAAGGTTTCCGGAATGTATTGACGAATCCAAGCGCGTGCGCGTTGCGAAAAACGCTCCTGCTCCTCCCAAAAGAAGGCCAGCGACAACTTATTTTGCGTGACGACCGAACCAAAAGGATTGACCACCGTGACCTCACCGTTCAACTCCGCCGAAAGCAGTGCGCCGAGCGCATTGTATAACGGTTCGGGATCAGGATAATCCGGCGCATCCTTCCAGACCGGGATGCGCTCACCCCACCAATCTGTTTTATAGTGGCGCACAATCAAATCTACGCGCACGCCCAGCACCTCGATTCCGCGCGACGTCCGCCGCAAATTAAACGGCGAACCGCAAACGACACGGATGCCTGCCGCTTCTAACCAGCGAGTCAAGAGCGTTATCAAAGCCAAATCTTCGGTCAGCTCTGTCGGGTAAATGATTCCCACTGTCGCCAGAGGCCGATCCGTAGTCTTGGCATGGCTCTTCCGCAGCATCGCCACATAACGCGCTTCCATACAGGCGTTCGGATCGTCCACTTCGCCTTGCACATTGCTTTGGGCATTATGCAGCAAGCGATTGAGCAGCACCGCTTCAGGCTGGCCGGATGGCGTATCACTGTTCAGTTCGCAACAGGTGATCCGATTGTCTTCACAAATGAAGAGATCGGCGCGCGCCATGCCGTGCCAGAGGCTGCCCGCCGCTTCCCACATTGCTTGCTGACAAGTGGTCAAATGATAAAAGTCAGTTAGCAGTAGTGGATTCGCAAACAGAATATCAACCAACTCTTGATGCACATAAGCGACGCGCTCGGCGGCTTCGGCTAATTTTCGTGCGTGCCGCAGCGGGAGGATGACGCCGCGCATCCCGAAGCGTTCGCAACCATCAAACCAAGGATCGGAGAGGACGCCAGTTTCATAGATAGCGCGCGCAAAGGCTGCGTAATTCGCGTATCCTGCTTCAATCGTATCCTTGAGCATCATCGCGCCCTGCATTGCAAACCCTTCAAAATAGCTTAGTCGTCCGCCGCTTCGTGCGAGAGAAAAATGAACAGCGAGTTTCCGATCTTGATCTGCTCTGCGTGTTTGAGAGCCTGCGCCGTCACGAGGTTATCGTTAATGAAAGTCTTGTTGTAGCTGTACAGATCATAAAGCTTGAACTGGCCTGCCTCCTGCTTTAAGAGGCAGTGGTGTCGCGAAACGGAGAAGCCGTTGATCGTGATGTCATTCTTCAGGTCTCTACCGATGGAGAACTCGCCATTCGCGACATTGAAGGTTGACAACATTAACAGTCCGGAGATGGCTATTAGTCTGGGCTTCATGTCAATTCACACGGCGGGGATGGGGAGTTGATTATGGCAAGGGTTAGGTTTGCTTGCTCTAGGCAAGGTTAATTCGGGTTACTGTGAAGGTGCCGAACCCAAGCTAAAGGTTAAATAGTGACTTTTCAGAACATGCCCCCGAAGAAAGAATTTACCACTTTTCAAGGGTACAAGCAGTGTTTGTGATGACAATCATTCCTGCTATATGGAAGCTACACCAAGAAGTGGATCAGAGACGAATGCAAAATGATGATAACCGAGAAACTGTGAAGGTGGAGTTGAAGCGTGCTTAGTGCAGAAGATTATGCGGAAGCGTGTCGGCGGTACAGGGATAAACGGACGAAGTTACCTGAACGCCAGCGTTACCATGCTCTGATTCTCGTGACACAAGGTTATCACTACCGCGAGGTCGGGCGCATTCTCCTGGTGGATGAAGAATCAGTCAGCGGATGGGTGACTCTCTACCAAGCGCATGGACTTGATGGTTTGAAGAATCATCCGGGTTGGGGCGGCGAACACCAGCAGCGGTTCTTAAACGCGGAACAACTTGAAGTGCTGAAACAGAGTCTTGCCGCCGAAGCAATGCCGGGCACGAAGTTGGGCGGCGGGTGGACGGCCAAGGCCATCAGGAAGTTGATTCGTGACGAGTACGGTGTTAGCTACAGCAAAAGCGGCGTGCGTAAACTGCTTTGTGAAATCGGGTGGAGTTACCAGCGTGGACGTAAGCTCTACATCCGCCGCAGTGCAGAAGAACACGCACGCTTTGTGTTAGAAACAGAAGAAGTCTTAGCCAAATATGCTGAAAGCGGTGCGCCGGTCGTGCCGTTGGCTGGCGATCAAAGCAAGGTTTATTTGGAAGCGACACTGGCCCGACGATGGAATCCGGTGGGGCAGCAGCCTTTAGTCGCCGACGGTGCACGCCAGAAACAAGCTGAGAACATCTACGGAGCGATTCATCTCGGGACGGGAGAAGAAACCACTACCTTCTGTATTGACTGGCAAGACTCGGACGCTACCATCGCGTGGTTAGAGTTGATGTTGGCACAGCACGCAGAGGGGCAGATTCTACTCTGGATAGACGGGGCGTCACATCATACGAGCGATGAAGTGGAAGAGTGGTTAGAAGCGCATCGGCGCATTCATATTATTCACTTCCCGGCCTATACACCAGAAGAGAATCCGAAGGAAGCGACATGGAAGCAAATGAAAGAAGAAGTCTCGCACCATTGCTGGCATGAGACGATGGCAGATTTACGCAAAGCAATCAACGACTACTATCAGAGAACGAAGCAGCACACGGTCAACTTCCTTGAGAAGTTCGGTTATGGCTGGAGTGATGGAAGGCTCTATGCGCTTTCCGGGTGAGAATCCACTTCTTGGTGTGCGCGGCATATAGAACACTCTTGTCATACTCCTCCTTCGTCTTCATAGCTAATGAAGTTGACGGCGTTCTGCTCCATGTTCTCCCGCCCGTGGTCGTAGCGCATCACGGTCTTCGGGTCGCGATGCTTCGACATCATCTGCACTTGCCGACACGTCAACCCGCCCGCCAACGCCTTGGTGATGGCCGTGCGCCGCAAATCGTGCGGCGAAAGGTCGCCGAGGCGCGCGTACTCTGCCCGGATGTGTTGCAAAAATTAGTTTGAGGCGCACGAAGGTGTGAGTGACCCAGCACCTATGCAGCAACCCCGAAGAGACTCTCAACGAACTTCACTTGGCCCATCGAATCTCTCCCGTCCAACCTTTTGACTTGCCCCTTCCTCATCATGTGCATGGCCTCGACTCCCTCCAGCGTCCGCTCGGCAGTGTGGAACTAGCGGAAGCATTGCATCGCCCGCCACCTCCTTCTGACGAAGCGGTGGTCCTGTTCGACGATGTTCGTCAGGTATTTCGTCCGCCGAAGTCGGCAATCCTTCGGCAGCACTTTCTCCTCCTGCGAGCCGGCGAACGGGTCAGGATAGGAAGCGTGTTTATCGACAGAGATCGAGAACGGGAGCCTCCTGTGGTCAGCCTTCATCATCTTCTTAAAGAACCGTTTTGCTGAGGAAATGTCGCGTTTCGCACTGAGCATAAACTCGATAGTGTTGCCTTTTTTGTCGAGCGCACGATACAGGTATTTCCAATCTTTACCCATCTTGACGTAAGTCTCATCGATGCGGTAAGAGGCACCGCGAGTTTCAGGTGTGGTCGCATCCTCTTGTTGATTTCGGGAGCGTATCGCTGGACCCATCTCCACACTGTGGTGTGGTCGACGGAAAGATCGCGCTCTCTCATCATCTCCTCAAGGTCACGATAGCTGAGTGCATATCTGCAATACCAACGGACGCACAACAGGATGATCGTCGATTCATAGTGTCGCCATTTGAACGGGGATGAGTTTCGCTTCACAGCTGATGCCTCGACGGGGTTGCAGGATGACACAGAAGTGCGGAGTATACCCAAGATCCAAAGTTTGCAACACTACCCTAAAAAGACCTCCGGGAAAAAGTCATCCACCGGCATCGGCACGAAAATCACGGAGGCGGTGAGCAAAGCGACGAACGCAACTACGAGTGCCGTCGGCGGAGCCGTCAAGAGCCTCGTGAACACGGTAACACCGTCAACGGGTAAAGGAAGCCGCAAGTCCAAAAGGTAAGAAGTTTTAGGAATAAAACTTCAAGATTAGAGCGGCAAGTTCTTCCTTCGATCATTTATTCCTCGCCGCTTGCTCGCGCGTGATCTCAGCTCGACGCGCATCGGCGGCATTCGCGGCGTCCGACACAGTCTCTGCCGCCGCGCTCTGCACCGCCGTTGTTGTTCCTGTCTCGGCAGGGATAGTCGCGGGTGCGGCGGACGCCGGGGCGAGGTAGAAGTCGGAGCGCAGGTAGAGTTCATCGAAGAATCGCAGCAAGACCTTCAACACTCCCAGAACGGGGATCGCCAGCACCAGCCCCAGCAGCCCGAACAGACTGCCCGCGACGAGCAGCGCGATGAACACCAACATCGGATGTAGTTCCAACTTGTTGCCGATCAGTCGCGGCGTGAGTACGTAGTCTTCAATGGGTTGCGCGATGAGGAAGACTCCGACCACACCTAAGAGCCGCAGCGACCCTGCGCCGTCGAGCGCCGCGAAGCCGAGCGCGAGGATCATCCCGCTAATAACGCCTAAGTACGGGATGATGCCGATAATACCGGCGATCAAGCCGATAGCTGCCCACAGCGGCACGCCGAGGATTAGTAAGCCGACGGCATAGAAAGCGGCTAAGACTAAAGCGATACTGAAGCGTCCGCGCACGTAGCTGCGAACGACATCGCCCACTTCATCGAACAGTCGCGCTCCGACGCCGCGATGCCGTTCCGGGACATGCTCCTCGACAAAGCGGCGCAGGTTTGCCATGTCCAATAACAGGTAATAAACGAAGAATGGCACGATCAGCAGCCCGAGAGCCGCCGAGCCGAGGTTGACGAGTCCGAACAATCCTTGCGTTAAGTATCCACCGAGGCGCGAGGTGATGGCGGACGGGTCTTGCTGGAAATTGTTGATGAAGCCTTGCAGCCGCGCGAACAATGTTGGACTCAACCGCTCGCGGGCGATGTCGAGAAAGCCTTGCACACGACTGCCCGCAGCGCGCAGCGCGAGCGGCAGCTTTTCCGCAGACTCGATGAATTGCTCGTAGATGCCCGGCAGCAAGAGGACGAAGATGAGCAGCACCGCCAATGTCGTCGTCAGGAGTGTCAGCAACACGGCAGCGTTGCGCGTGCGACCGCGACGTTGAAACCAGTCGGCGACCGGCTCCAACATGAAAGCCAGCGCGAAGCTGACGAGCAGCGGCACCAAAATAGGACCGCCAGCGAACACCACCAGCACGATCAACAGTAACACCAGCAGCGCGACCGGCACATAGCGCGCCCACCAGAATTGAGGGTTCGCCCGCCGCGTGGTCGGATTTGAATCCATAGTCCTCTCCCGTCAAATTGCGTCTATAACGACGAATGACGATGTTCAGCGATGAACACCTCGGACAAGCGATTTCTTCATAACACATTCACTTGAAGAATAGCTTGTCCGAGTCTGTTCTTCACCCATCATCAAATCTGAAACACGACCCGATCTGTTCGAGGGCCTCGAAGGCGTTGCCGTGCCGCAAGTACCACTTGATGCTTTCCAACTCTTTCAAAGCAGCGACCCGCGATTCACAATTTTCATCGCTAAGTCCTTTAGCAAACTGATTCATTACTATTAGGCGCATTGTGATGTGAAGCCAGTCAACAAAGCCAATTTGAAATGTCAGATTTGAGATCGCGCCTGCCAGCCCTCGCCTGCGCGGCGCAGAAAACTGTTGACGCGAGGCGAGCAAATCACTACAAGATACTTCCTTCGGTCAGACAACAAACCTGCCGGACACTGCTCAGAGCCGTCGCGTTCCACTATGCCGCCGGGCGTCGAAAATTTCAGCTGGAGTCCAACCCATGCGAAGGATCGATTTGAAAAAGGCGCAGGCAGCGCGGCCCAGTACGATCCGCGACATCAACCGCCAGATCGTCCTCAACTACGTGCGCGACCGCGAGCCGATCTCGCGCGCCGACATCGCGCGAGAGACGGATTTGCAGCGCTCGACCATCTCGACGATCGTCGAAGACCTCAAAACCCTCGGGCTGATTGAAGAGATCGGCGAGGGCGAATCGACGGGCGGGCGCCGCCCCACGCTGTTGCGGTTGCGCGCGGCGGGCGCGACAGCCGTCGGTGTCGATCTCACGCCTTCCGGGACCACGGTCGCGGCGAGCGATCTGGCGGGCCGCGTGCTGGATCGTGAAGAGCTTCCGAGTAACGTCGAGCGGGGCAAGCTAATCGAGTTGATCTGCGATGCGATCCGGCGGCTGGCGGCGCGCAGCGGACACCGGGGCGCGGTCGAGGGCGTCGGCGTCAGCCTGCCGGGGCTGGTCGATCCACTGACCGGGCGTGCCATCTACATCCCGCACTTCAAGTGGCGCGACTGGCCCATCGCGCAAGAGATCGAGCGCGCGACGAGCCTCCCGGTCACGATCGACAACGACGCCAACGCGGCGGCACTGGCCGCGCTCTGGTTCGGGCGGCCGGAGATTTCGGAGGCGCGCGACTTCATCATGGTCTTGGTGGCCGAGGGCGTCGGCACGGGGATCGTCTTCGACGGGCAGATTTACCGGGGCGAACGCGGCGCGGCGGGCGAGTTCGGCCACATGATCATCGGCGTCGGGACGGACGCGCCGGTCGCCTGCACGTGCGGCAACCACGACTGCTGGGAAGCCTTCAGCTCGGGCCGCGCGGCGGTAGCGCGATACTTGCGAAAGATTTCCGTAAGCGACGGCGAGGTGGGCCGATCAGTCGATCTCGGCGGGGTGGTGGACCGCGCGCTGGCCGGCGAGCAGGCGGCCGTGGACGCCCTCACCGAGACGGCTCACTACCTCGGCATCGGCATCTCGAATCTGATCGCCGGCCTCAGCCCCGAGGCGGTCGTCGTTGGGGGACCCATCGCGCGGGCGTGGCCGCTCGTCGAAGACGCGCTCACCGAAACCATTCACCGCAGCATCCGTCGCGGGCTGCCCTCGGCGCGGATCGTTCCCTCAATCCTCAGCGATCAGTCCACGCTGCTCGGCGCGATTAGCCTCGTCCTCGCGCGCAAGTTCGCGTTATCGAACTGGGCATAGACAGCGGCCCGCGAGCTGACGGCTCCTCTTCAGGAGTCACGTTAGGCGACCATTTTAAGTATTGCTATCGCACGAACCTTTCACACCCATTTGAACCGGGAGGCCACCGTTGAAAAGTAATCTACTCCTTAGTCGAGCAGTCGCCAGCTTGTTGTTGTCAGTGCACGCTCTGGGCATTCACGTAAGCGCGCAAACCGCCGCGCCGACTTCGGTGCTGGTCCCCTGTTTCGCTCTGCGAAAGAGCGGGCTAGAGATGGAGCGCCCGACTCGCGCTGGCGTCTTCTTCGACGTGGCCGGGCGCAGAGCTGCTGCCTTCGGCTATGAGCACCGACCGCTCGAAGCGTGGGTCTATCCCATGAAGTTGCTCGACAATTTCGAGTTGGCCTTTAATATCGAAGGCTACCCGTTGTCGTTCTCGTCGGCTGACACACTGTCGCGCATTAACGTGCGCCCTGAAGCCACGACGTTCACTTACACGCACGCCGCTTTCACCGTCCGCCAGATTGTCTTCGCGCCAATTGACGAGCCGGGCATTGTGATGCTGCTCGACATCGAGAGCGCGCTGCCGATGACCATCACAGCTTCTTTCCGCCCGCGCCTGCGCCTGTCTTGGCCTGCCGGACTGATGACCGGCACTCTCGGCTGGGACGACAAAGCGCACGTCTATTACCTCACCGAAGAAACGAACCGTTACGTCGGCGTGATCGGCTCGCCGACGGCGCGCGATATTTCGGTGATGCCTTATCAAGAGGAACCGCGCGACGTGCCGGCGCGCTTTGTGATCGAAGTTCCGGCGGAAGCGGCGAAGACTTCCTATGTCCCCATCGTCATCGCCGGCGGCGTCGAAGGACGAGAGAAAGCGAAAGCGGCATACGACCGCTTGCTCGGCTCTGTGCAACAACTCTACGAGCAGAACGTCGCTTATTACGAACGACTCGGGCGAGAGACCGTAAGTTTAACCACGCCCGACGAGCAATTCAACACGGCCTTTGCTTGGGCGAAAATCGGCGTCGATAAAGGCATCGTCACGAACCCGCTGTTAGGGACGGGGCTGGTCGCGGGCTACCGCACGTCGGGCGAATCGGAGCGTCCGGGCTTCGCTTGGTTCTTCGGTCGCGATTCGCTATGGACGGCGCTCGCGCTCAACTCTTACGGCGACTTCCGCACGACGCGCGACGCGCTCGCCTTCCTCAAAAAATTTCAACGCGCCGACGGCAAAATCCCGCACGAGATTTCGCAGAGCGCATCACTCATTCCGTGGTTCACGGATTATCCGTTCCCGTGGGCCAGCGCCGACGCCACGCCGCTCTACGTGATCACGCACGCGGATTACTGGCGGATGAGCGGCGACCGAAAGTTTTTACAAGACAATTGGGAGTCAATCACGAAAGCCTACCGCTTCACCGAAGCGACCGACACGGACGCGAACGGACTCGTCGAGAACACGAAATTCGGTCACGGCTGGGTCGAAGGCGGCGCGCTCTATCCCCCTCACGAAGAGATATACCAGCAGGGCATCTGGATCGAAGCCTCGCGTAATCTCGCCGAGATGGCCGGGGTGTTGAACGACGCGGAGCTGAAGACGCGCGCCCTGCAAAATGCCGAACGCACGCGCGCCGCGACGGAGCAGACCTACTGGCTCCCGCAACGCGGCTTCTACGCTTATGCCACCAAACGCGCGACGGCGGAAGCGCCAATCGCCGAACCCGGCCCGCACCGCGCGCGGCGGCAAATTCGCTTGAACGAACTGAAAGACGCAACTCTCTACGATGAAGACACGGTGTTGCCGGCGGTGCCGCTCTGGTGGCGCACGCTCTTGGACGAGCGCGCGCAGAGTGAGATCGATCATCTCGGCAGCGGCGCGCTGGCGACCGACTGGGGCGCGCGGATCATCTCGAACGAAAGCCGCCTTTACGATCCGCTCTCTTATCATTACGGCTCGGTGTGGCCGCTTTTCACGGGCTGGGCCAGCATGGGCGCTTACCGTTATGGTCGCCCGCACGTCGGCTATCAAGCATTAATGGCAAACGCCTTGCTCACTTACACGAGCGCACTTGGATACGTGACGGAATTATTGTCCGGAGACTTCAACGCACCTTTTGGCCGTTCATCTCACCATCAAATCTGGTCCGAGGCGATGGTTATCACTCCCGCTATGCGCGGACTGCTCGGGATTGAAGTGACCGCGGGAGGCAAAGAGTTACGCTTTGCGCCCCAGTTACCGGCGAACTGGAACCAAGTTGAAGCGCGGAACGTCGCAGCAGGCAATAAGCGCCTTGATCTCAAGCTGGAACGTGGCGCAGGAAACTTAACGGTCAAGATTACCCGACGAGGTACGGCGACATCCAACGACGCAAATGGCAACGACAACGCTGTCAGAATCACCGTTGCGCCAGCCTTCCCGCTTGACGCGCGACTCCGCGCCGTGAAAGTTCAGGGGCGCCCCATCAAATTTGCGAGGAAGAGCATTGGTGATATACAACGCGCTGAAGTTACCGTTGATGCCAACCAAGAAACTATTGCGGTCGTGTATAGTTACGACGAAGGGACAGACGTTTTCGCTGAACAGGAAATACCCGCGCCGGGCGCACAAAGCAAAGGGCTGCGGATACTTCGCTCACGCGCCGATCAGAATGCTTTGCATTTGGTGCTAGAAGGGATCGGCGGGCAATCCTACGCCTTGAGCGTGCGTACTCCGCTTCAGGTTGGCGAGGTCAGCGGCGCCAGAGTGGAAACAAGTGCGATTTCCGCAACGCGTTTGCTAGTTGCCTTCGATGGACCAACAGACACTTACGTCCGGCGTGAGTTGACTATCCCTCTTCGGAGAAAAAAAAGATAAACGGGTTGGTTACGTGAGCAGAATTACCAGCGCCTGATAAGTGACGCGGAAAAACCAAAATGCCGGAAAGGAAAAACCTCCGGCAGCTTGGATCAACAGTTTATAGATTGCTCGATCAGTCCATTATTCAAAAATGGGAAGGAGTAAGAAACACCTATGAGAAAAACACTACTCATCCTCTTCGTTTTGCTTTTTAGCCTCGATACTTTCGCTCAAGACCGGGGTCCCCAAGCGGTCAGCCCGCTTGGGGTGGTCGACCTACAGTCTCCGGGTGGAAAACTATCACTTTCTGTCGGGTTGAGTAGCGACGGTGAGCCTACCTACAAGCTTTCCTTCGGCGGAAAACCGGTCGTTCAAAAAAGCAAGCTGGGGATTGAATTGAAAGAACTGCCCGCCTTTACGAGAGGCTTCACCATCGTCAAAGCCGACCAAACCCAGAAGGACGAAACCTGGGCACCGGTATGGGGAGAGGAAAAACAGATACGTACCCATTTCCGAGAACTGGCAGTCACGCTTCAACAAGCGTCCGTCAACAACCGAAGGATGATTATCAGGTTCCGCCTTTTCGATGACGGTCTGGGATTTCGTTATGAATTTCCCGAGCAGAACGAATTGAAGAATTTCATCGTTGCGGATGAAAAGACCGAGTTTAACCTGACGGGCGACCATAAGACTTTCTGGATTCCGGGTGATTACGACACGAACGAGTATGCCTACTCAACCACCAGACTCAGCGAGGTAGATGCAACGAAAGGTAAGGCCGCCCAAGAGATTGCCTTTCGCTGGATCATCGCGGCCAATGCCGTCCAGACACCCTTAATGATGAAAACTTCTGACGGGCTATACATCAACATTCACGAAGCTGCTCTGGTTAATTACCCGGCCATGAACTTGATGGTGGATAAACAGACGTTTGGACTGTCATCTCATTTAGTGCCCGACGCAGTCGGCAACAAGGCGTATCTGCAAACCCCGGCTAAAACTCCCTGGCGCACGATTGTGGTGAGCGACAAGGCGGCGGACATTCTGGCTTCCAGACTCATTTTGAATTTGAGCGAGCCTTCTAAAATCCGGGATGTGAGCTGGATCAAGCCCCAGAAATATGTGGGGATTTGGTGGGAAATGCACATCGGCACAGGCAGCTGGAATTACGCTGACGTGGGAAACATCAAGTTAGCTGAAACAGATTGGACAAGCTTGAAACCAAATGGCAAGCACGGTGCCACCACCGCCAATACAAAGCGGTACATAGATTTTGCGGCTCAACACGGCTTTGACGGTGTACTGGTGGAGGGTTGGAATGTCGGCTGGGAAGATTGGTTCGGTAACTGGAAAGAAGATGTGTTTGACTTTGTGACCCCCTATCCCGACTTCAATGTCACCGAACTCCAAAGCTACGCATCCGCAAAGCGCGTCAAACTTATCATGCACCACGAGACTTCAGCCTCGGTGACAAACTACGAACGCAGGTTGGACGAAGCCATTCGCTTCATGAAGCAACACGGATACGACTCGGTCAAAACAGGATACGTGGGCAGGATAATTCCCCGGGGCGAGCATCATGACGGTCAATGGATGGTCAATCAC
>Ga0136614_10000532_pt1 | contig 19216 bp, 20 predicted proteins | sample AntDrymUQ2792106_2_FD_106643 | JGI IMG/M metagenome (GOLD analysis project Ga0136614, IMG submission 106643) | Polar desert sand microbial communities from Dry Valleys, Antarctica - metaG UQ279 (21.06) | ecosystem: Environmental > Terrestrial > Soil > Desert | place: Antarctica: Dry Valley... | reverse complement strand
GCCTTGCCTTCCGGCCGGTACAGCGCCGGGTCGCTCACCGAACTCGCCCTCGCCCGGGCCGTGGAATGACCCGGACCCCGCTCACCTCCGCCCAGTCCGCTCCTGTTGTGTGCTCCCGGCCGGAGGCGAGCTCATGAAGGCAGGTCTCGCCTGCCTGCCGGACTTCGAGCTGCCGGCCGGCAACGTCGCGACGTCGCCGCCAGAGGCGCGCGGCATCGCCCGGGACGGCGTCCGGATGCTCGTCGCGGCCGCGGGTCAACCACTCGCTCATCGCCTCGCCCGTGACCTGCCGGGTGTGCTGCGAGCCGGTGACCTCGTGGTGGTCAACAGCTCGGACACGCTGCCGGCCGCGCTCACCGGAGTCGGCCGCGACGGTCAGGTGATCGAGGTCCACCTGTCGACCGTCCTCCCCGGTGGGTCGCCCAGGGACGCGCTCGCTGACACCCGGTCGGCCTGGACTGTCGAGTTCCGCATCCCCGATCCGCCGGCCAGCCAGCAGACCGACGAACCTCGGTACGGCGAGGTCGTGCAGTTGCGCGGTGGTGGCCTGCTCCGGGTCATCGACAGCTACCCCGGCGGTCGCGAGCGGTCCCGCCTGTGGGTGGCCGAGATCGGCACACCGATCCCGCTGCAGCGCTGGCTGACCGAGCACGGGCAGCCGATCCGGTACTCCTACGTCGGCTCGGCGTGGCCGCTGTCCAGCTACCGGACGGCGTACGCCGGCACGCCGGGCAGCGTCGAGATGCCCAGCGCCGGTCGCCCGCTGACGTCGCGGCTGATCCGCCGGCTCGGGCTGCGCGGCATCCAGGTCGCCGACGTGGTGCTGCACTGCGGTGTCTCGTCGGCCGAAGCGGGCGAGCCGCCGTACTCCGAATGGTTCTCGGTGCCGGCCGAGACGGCGCGGGCGATCGCTGAAACACGGCGGCGCGGTCGGCGGGTGATTGCCATCGGTACGACGGTGGTGCGTGCGCTCGAGTCCGCGGTGGACGCTGACGAAACGGTTCACGAAGCCGAGGGATGGACGGACCTGGTCATCACACCTGACCGCCGAGTGTCCACAGTGGACGGTATGTTGACCGGCTGGCATGAGCCGCAGGCGTCGCACCTCATGATGCTCGAGGCCGTCGCCGGGCAGGACCTGCTGTGCCGCTCCTATGACGCCGCGTTGAGCGCGGGCTACCGCTGGCACGAGTTCGGGGACCTGCACCTGCTGCTTCCCTGAGGCAGGGCACGGCAGACTGAGGTGGTGTCTGTCGACCGCGCGCGTCGGGCCTGCTTTGCGATCGTCCTTCTGGTCAGTTTCGGCATCCTGTTCACCCCGGCCGGCGCCGTACCGTCGGCGCCGGCCGGCGTGGACACCGCGATCCACATCGTTCTGTTCACAGCGCTCACCTACACCGGCGTACTGGCGGGCCTGTCCCGCCCAGTGGCGGCGATGCTGCTACTGACCTACGCCGCGGCAAGTGAACTGATCCAGTCGCTGCCGGCGCTCAACCGGTCCGCCAGTCCGCGGGACTGGCTCGCCGACGCGGCGGGTGTCGGCGCGGGCGTCGCGCTCAGCCTGGCGTTTCGCCGAAGCTCACGCTGGTGGGCGAGTCCACCGTAACGGCTAGGCCGCGTCGACCCGGCCCTTGGCGAGCTCCTCGACGATGGTGCGACAGAACGCGGGCAGGTCGTCGGGATTTCGACTGGTGATCAGGTTGCCGTCGACGACGACCTCCTCGTCCACCACGTTGCCACCGGCGTTACGGATGTCGGTGCGGATGCTCGGGTACGACGTCAGCGTGCGGCCGCTCACGACACCGGCCTCGACGAGCGTCCAGGGGCCGTGACAGATGGCGGCAACCGGTTTGCCGCTTTCGACGAAGTCACGGACGAAACCGACCGCGGCTTCGTCGAGCCGCAGGTGGTCCGGGTTCACCGTCCCGCCCGGCAGCACGAGCGCGTCATAGTCGCCGACCGTGGCCTTGGAAACGACGCTGTCGACAGCGAACTTCTCGGCCGGTTCGATGTCATGGTTCATGGCCTGGATCTTGCCGGGCTCGATCGAGAGCAGATCAACCTGCGCGCCCGCATCGGTCAGCGTCCTGCGGGGATCGACGAGTTCCACTTGCTCGACCCCGTCCGCCGCGAGGATGGCTACCTTGAGACCCTGCAACTCGTTGCCCATCTGACTTCCTCCCACTGGTTCCTGCGGACACGCTTCCGGCGTACCCCTGCCTTCTCTCGGGTAAACGCCAGCAACAATGTGCTACAAATAGCATGTGACGAGCGTCGGGGTGCGGGAGCTGCGGCAGCGGGCCAGCGAGTTGCTGCGGCTCGTCGCGGCCGGTGAGACGATCGAGATCACCGATCGGGGCCGGGCGGTGGCCATCCTCGCGCCACTGCCTGCGGGCGGGGCGCTGGCTCGGCTGCGGGCGGCAGGAGATGTACGGCGAGCCGATCCCGAGTCGCAGGAATTTCCTGACCCGCTGGAGCTGGCGGTGGGGCAGGAACTCCCGTCCGAGACTCTTGCCCGGCTGCGCCGTGATGAGCGCTGAACGCGCCACTTATCTGGATTCCTCGGCCATTGTCAAGCTCGCTGTGGCCGAGCCCGAGTCGGCCGAGCTTCGGCGTTACTTGCGCCGTCGACGGCCGTGGGTGTCCAGCGCCCTGGCGCGGGCTGAAGTAGTCCGCGCCTTGTTGCCCGCTGGTCCTGCCGCGGTACGGGGCGGCGCGGCGGTCCTGGGTCGGATCGACCTGATCCGTATCAATGACCGGGTGCTCGACACGGCGGGGCGCCTCCTTCCCGTCCAGCTGCGCTCGCTGGACGCTGTACATCTTGCTACTGCCCAGCTTCTCGGCGATGACCTGGCCCGGCTGGTCACGTACGACGAGCGGATGGCTGCGGCCGCTGACCGGATGGGCTTGTCGGTGGCTGCGCCGGCCTGAATCAGCTCAACGCGGCTGGGCGCTGGCGCCGACGTTCGCATTGAGCCACCGGTCGAGGTCGGCGAGCTCGCGCCAGGCCTTTTCGACGCGCTGCTTGGCCCGCGCGGTGGGCAGCCAGGCCGCGGGTTCCCAGTGCCGATGGGCGATCAGCGTGCGGTGCTTGAGCAACTCGATCCGCGGATGGTCGGCGTCGTACCCGCGTGGCCTGGTCTTCAGCCGCTGCCCACCGACCTCCCAGCCGCTTTTGCGCAACGTCGTGACAATGCGCTCCAGCGCCCCTCCCTGGACGGCGTCGTCGACCGCTCGGCGCAGCCGGTCGACCTGGTCGGAGGCGGTGTCGTAGTAGCCGCCGGCGACCATGAGGCCGTCGGCGCTGAGCTGGACGTAGTAGCCGCCGGCACTGGCCGCGACGGCGGTCTTGTACGGCCGCTTGTCCTTGCTGAAGCGCACGTCCCGGTACGGCCGGTAGATGGTTGCCGGCCCGAACTCCGGCTCGAGCGCCGCGAGCATCGCCTGCATGGGTGCCTTGACGGAGTCCTCGTAGGTCTGCCGGTGGTTCGTCCAGTAGGTCTTGGAGTTGTCCGCCTCGAGGCCCTCGTAGAACACGAGTGCGGCCTCGGGAAACCCGGTGAACCTCATGCTGCCTCCTCGACCAGAGCGGTGTGCAGCCGAACCTCACGGACCGGGACGTCCGGGGCGTCGATGGTCCGGGTCCAGCCGTCCCGCCGCCAGCCGGCCGACTCGTAGAAAGAGACCGATGCGCGATCGCGCTCGAAGACCCACGCGGTGAGCCGTCGGGTGCCGTCTCCGCGCGCGTGATCGACCACGGCGGCGAGCATCCGGCTGCCATGTCCGCGCCGGCCCCATCGGGGCTCGACCAGCATGATGGCGATCAACGCGTCGGCGGGGTCGTCGGGATCGGGCTGCGCGGCGACGAATCCGACGATGGTGTCGCGCTCCTGGGCGACGAGCACCCGATGTCTGGGAGACGGCGGTTCGGCAACGGCGGAGTTCCACTGCGCCTGCGCCAATTCCGGCGTCAGGAGAGCGAGCGCCTCGGCTGGCAGGAATTCGGAGTACGCCGTACGCCAGGTGTCGAGCTGGACGCGCGCGATCTCCGGTACGTCGGCAGCGCGGGCGGGGCGCACGCTCGCATCTGCCACGCGGGCAGACTACGTCGTGGGCTCGTTGACAGTCAGCCGCCGGCGGGTCACGGTTGGGCGACGGACGGCAGCGCGGACACCGCGCGGCACTACCTTCGACGTGGTGAGGGACCAGCCCGGCAGGCGGCACCGCGGGCTCATCGCCGCCGCCACCGCGCTGTTGCTCGGGTCGGTGACGCCGTCAGTCGCCACGGCGGAGGAGGCCGGGCCGCCGCTGGGACCGGTCGTCCTCGTCGGTACGCCGGGCCTCACCTGGACCGACGTCTCGGCCGGCAACACGCCCGCGCTGTGGTCTCTCCTGACCACCGGTGCGATCGGGACGCTGACGGCGCGCAGTGTCCGCGCATCCGCCTGCCCCGTCGACGGCTGGTTGGCGGTGTCCGCGGGCCGCCGGGCGGCCGATGCGCCGGTCGGCGCCGACCCGGCGCTGTGCCGAGGACCGGAGGAGCCGGTGGACGGCGCCTTGGCGCGCTGGCCGACCTACCGGGAGGAGGCGGCGGACTCCGGCTACGACGCCGAACTCGGGCTGCTCGGCGAGGCGCTGTCCGACGAACGGATCCGTACGACCGCCATCGGACCCGGGGCGGCGATCGCCCTGGCTGACCGGGACGGCCGGCTGCAGAACTACGAGTTGCGGCCGGCGGACCCGGACGAGCTGGCGACCCTGGTCGCCGACGAGCTCCGCGAGGCCCTCGTGCTCGTCGTGGATGCTGGCGGCCTCAGGGACCCCGCCGACGTACCGGCCGACGACCCGGCCGCGGCCGGTCCGAGCCGATCCGAGCAGGCCGCTGAGCTCGACCGCCGGGTCGAGGCGGTCCTCGCCGGAGTGGGGGAGCAGGCCACCGTGGTCGTCGCCGCCCTGGCTGACGGTGGGGCGACGCCGCGAATGGGCCTGATCGCGGCGCGCGGACCGGGTCTGGACGGGTACGCCGAAGCTCTGCTCACCAGCGCGTCCACCAGACAGCCGGCGATCACGCAGACGCTCGATGTGGCTCCGACGATCCTGCGGCTGCTCCGGATCAACCCACCGGCGTCGATGGTCGGGTCACCGCTGGACGCCATCGGTGGTGACAGTGCGGCCGCCGATCGGCGCCGTACGGTCCTGGGCGTCTCCGCCGCCTCGGACGCGGTCCAGCCCGTCGTTCCGTGGGTTTTCCACCTGCTCGTGGCGCTGAACCTCGTTCTGTACGCCGCCACCGGGCTGGCCTGGAGCGGCCGGAGACAGGATCCGGAGCGGGTGGACGCCTTCTTTCGCCGGGTGCGAACGCCGTGCATCGCACTGGCCTCGGTTCCGGTCGCGACGTTCCTCGCCGATCTGCTGCCGTGGTGGCGATGGGGCGGAGCGGTCACGCTCGCCGCCGTGACGCTCGCGGCTGCCGCCGGAATCACGGCGTTCGCGCTGGCTATGCGTTGGCCCTGCCGTGAGCTGGCGCCGTTGACGTTCGTCGGTGGGCTCACCGCCGTCGTACTGGCGGTGGACGTCATCACCGGAACACGGCTGAGCATCGCCGCGCCGTTGGGACTGCAACCGCTTGTCGCGGGCCGGTTCTACGGCTTCGGCAACGTCCAGTACGCGCTGTTTGCAACGGGCTGCCTCCTTGTCGCTGTTGCGTTGGCGCACTCGGCAGCGCGAAACGGGCGTCGCCTCGCCGCCGTGTCGGCAGTGGCCGCGGTCGGAGGTTGCGCGGTGATCCTCGACGGTGCGCCCGGGCTGGGGACCGACCTCGGCGGGCCGCTGTCGATCACGCCAGCGTTCTTCCTGCTCGCCCTGCTGGCCGCCGGTGCCCGGGTCAGCGCCGGTGGGCTGGCCGCCGCAGGCGTGGGCTCCCTAGGCATCGTCGGGGGGCTCGCGGTGGCCGACTGGCTGCGCCCGGCCGAGCAACGGACGCATTTCGGCCGATTCATCCAATCCCTGGTCGACGGCGAGGCGGGTGCCATCGTGTCCCGCAAGCTGGCGCAGAATCTGGCGATCCTGGTTGGGAGTCCCCTTACGCTGTTGGCGTTGGGGGCGGTCCTGCTCACACTCCTCGTGCTCGTTGCCCCGCGCCGGTGGGGCGGGCCGGCACCGGTGTTCGAGCGGGCTCCGTTGCTGCGGGCCGGGGTGTTGAGCCTGTGGACGATGCTGGCCATCGGTGCGGCGATCAATGACTCGGGAACCGCCGTACCGGCGATGGGTGCGGCGCTCGCGATGCCGCTGTTCATCGCCGCGATGGGTACGCCGGACCGCGATCGGGGGCTAAGACCGGCTCGGCAACGCGTTCCAGCCGCGGGCGGGTCGCAGGTCCAGTAGTCCGCGCGCGGCCAGCGCGCGGGCGACGTCGCGGTACTGCCCCGCGCGGTGCAGCCGACCGGCGAGGTCCGCTCCGCTGACCCGGTGAAACAGCTCGCACGGAACCTCCGCGACCTGGAAGCCGCGCCGCAGCAGGTCGATGGTCAGCCCCGTCTCGACTCCCCATCCGGCGGCGAGCGGCGCCGCCGCGTCGAACGCCTCCCGGGTCAGGCAGCGGATTCCGGACAGCGGCTGTGCCGGAGTCCAACCGGTGGCTCGGACGATGCCGGCGCGAGCGAGGGCGACGACTCTGCCGTGCCCGCCGGCGACCTGCTGCTGCCGGGGCAGCAGTGCGATGGACATGTCGGTGGCACCGGTGAGTACCGGTTCGATCAGGGGGGCGCTGTGTACGGCGCTCTCGGCCAGATCCGCGTCGACGAACAGCATTGCCCGGGGCAGCGATCCGTCGGCCGCGCGCAGCCTGTCCAGGCGCGCGACGATGTCGGCACCGGTCTGCATGGCCCGCGCCTTGCCCCTGTTGCGTTCATGCACGACGACGGTCGCGCCGGCGTCGCGGGCGACCAGCCGGGTGTCGTCGGTACTGCCGTCGTCCACGACGAGCACGATGTCGACGCCCGCGATGTCATGTGCGGATGCGACGGTCGCCGCGATGCGCGCGGCTTCGTCCTTGGCCGGGATGACGACAGCGACGCCGACTGCCTTCGCCGCCATGACGACATCTCCTCGTCACCGCCGAGGTCGCCGGACATCGGCGCCGGGAAGCTCCCGGCACACACAACCACGCCCAGCGCGGGAGACGGGTCACGGTCGGGACGCGTTTCGATCACCACTCGGGTGCCCGTACCCGTCGAGTCGATATCGCACCTGGGGCAGCGACCAGCCGTCCCTCGCCCAGTGTTTGCGGCCGCCGTCGAGGGAGAAGCCACGCCGCTCGTAGTAGGCCCGCGCGCTCGTGTTGGATTCGAGCACCCACAGCACGACCGGCCCGAGGCCGAGGGCGTGCAGCCGTGCCAACCCGCCGGCCAGCAGGGCGGAGCCGAGCCCAGCGCCCTGTACTTCCGGCAGGACGTAGAGCGCCCACACCTCGCCCATGTGGGCGGGCATCCCGTCGTCGCGAACCCGACCGAGGCTGACGAAGCCCACGACGCGGGCGTCGACTTCCGCGACCAGCTCCTCCCCGTCGGGGAGCACCGGATAGTCGGGGTAGCGCTCGCGCCACCGCGCCAGACTCGCCTCGGGGGACAGGCCGGCGAGGTAGCTTCTCGGCACGATCCCGGCGTACGCCGATTTCCATGTGATCGCGTGCACCCGGGTGACGTCGGGCAGGTCCCCGGCCGTCGCAGGTCTGATCAGCAAGGCTGGCCCCGGGTAGGCTGTGCCCCAGGACGAATGACCCCATGATCGGTGGTCCTGGTCTTCCTAGCCGTTGTCGCGCTCATCATTGTCTGGGCCCTGTTGACCTTTCGCGACCAGCCGACGCGACGTCGGAGGAGCGCCGATTACTGACACCAGCACACCGAGAACCCCGACTACATGCCCGGCAGCGGCGGACGCACGTAGGCCAGAGCGAACTCCCCACCCGCGTCCCCCAACATGTCCGACAGCGACTGCCCGTAGGAGCGGTCCACCACGAGCAGGTACGACGGCTCACCGGCCTCGTCGTCCCTGATCACACCGACGCTGAGACCGCCGACCACGCTGCGAAACACCGCACCGGTCGGGGTCACATCGTCGCTCAGGTCGATCGGACACAGGCGCGACAGCAGCTCTGCCGCGTCCGTCCCAGTCAGCCGTAGTACGGCGTACCCGTGCGTGACGTCGATGACCGAACGCAAGCCGTCGTACGGCCTGCCTTCGAACCGATGTACGACGTCGCCGGCCGAGTCCGGCGATGCCAGCACCAGCCATTCGCCGTAGCCGTAGCCCACGACGAGCGCACCGGATGGGTCCCTTGTGGACAGTCCGAAGTGGACACCCATGCTGTCGCCAAGGTCGGGCGAGGCGCGCACGAGCACCTTCGCCAGCGAAGAGGAGTCGACCAGGCTAGGCACGCAGCCGCACTCCCTCCGGATCGACGTGTGCGAGTTGCGGCAGCACCCGAGCCTGCAGCGAGCCACCACCGGGCAACCGGACGGTGACCGTCGTACCGGCGGTGGACAGATGGGGGGCGACCAGGCCCAGGCAGACCGCTCGATCGAGCGTCGGCGACATCCGGCTGGAGGTGATCCGGCCGACGATCCGGGTGCCGTCCTCGACGATCTGGCTCGCCTCCGGCGGCACGACGGCGCCGTCCACGGGCTGCAGGCCGACCAGGCGCAGGTGGTCGTCGCGGATCTGCTGCCAGAGGAGTTCCGGTTTCCCGACGAAGTCGGGCTTGTCCAGCTTCACCGCCCAGTCCAGAGCAGCGCCGTACGCCTGGGTCAGGCCGTCGGTGTCCTGCCCGACGATGAGGTGGCCCTTCTCCAACCGGAGGATCCGCTGTGCCTCGATACCGAACGGCCGGACGCCGAGGTCGGCCCCGGCCGCCAGCAGCGCCTCCCACACCAGCACGCCGTGTCCAGCCGGGACGTGCACCTCGAAGCTGAGTTCGCCGGTGAAGCCGATCCGCCACACGACACAATCGGCGATCCCGCCGACCGTGCCGGTGCGGACCCGCATGTAGCCGAACGCGTCCGGCGTCAGGTCCACATCCGTGAGGCGGGACAAGAGGTCGCGCGATCGCGGGCCGGCGACGTTGATGCTGGCGTAGTTGGCGGTGACCGGCGTGACGTGGACCTGCCAGTCGCGGCGCTCGGTCTGCAGCCAGCGCTCCATCCAGTCATGCGCCGCGTCCGCGCCCGAGGACGTGGTCGTCATCAGGTAGTGCTCGGGACCGAGCCGCCCCGTGACGCCGTCGTCGAGCACGACGCCGTCCTCGGCGCACATCACGCCGTACCGCACCGAGCCGACGGCGAGCTTTCGCCACTTGTTGACGTAGAGCAGCTCCAGCAGGTCCGGTACGTCGGGTCCGCGCAGGTCGAACTTGCCCAGCGGGGTCACGTCGATGATTCCGACGTTCTCGCGGACGGCGCGAACCTCCGCGGCCGCGTCGCCGTAGTGGTCGGGCCGGATCCAGCTGCCGGCGTACAGGGGCGTCGCCCCGTTGGCCTCGTGCCATGCCTGCAGCGGGGATCGGCGCAGCAACTGGTGCGACCGGCCGGCGAGCGCGCCGAGGCTGACGGGGACGTACGGCGGCCGCCCGGTCGTCGTCCCGGTCGCAGCGAACCCCGCCCCGGATGCGGCGGCCACGGCCGCGATGCTGTTGACCGCCTCGAGCTTGCCCTGCGACGGCCCCATCGTGGCGGTGGTGTAGCGCTTGGCCAGCTCGAGCGAGTCGTAGCCCTCGTGGACCGCGGACTTGAGATCCTTTGCGGACACGTCCTCGGAGAAGTCGACGATGCCGTCCGTCCGCCCGAGGAACAGCATCGGGTGCTCGGCCGGGCGCAGGTCCGGGATGTCGACGGCGAAACTCTCCGGGGCAGCCGCGACCCGAGCGTGCGGGTTGCCTGCGGCCAGGGCGACGGCACTGCGCGCGGCGCGCCGCGCGGCTTCGCGGCCCACCGCTGTGGCGTGGTCGAGCAGCTCGTCCAGGGACCCGTCTCCGACGATGCCGCCCGTCGCGGACACGTCGTCGGGCAGGCCGACGGGCACAAAGCGGGCTGCCTCGGGCCGGAACTCCGCGCGCGCACCCGACACCGTGGCCAGCGTGAGCGGCGTCGTCCAGCCCACCGCCGTCACCACGAGGTCGCAGTCGACGACGGACCCGTCGGAGCACTCCACGGCGCGTACGCCGGACCGCCCCCGGATCCGGGCGATGTCCTCGCCCTGTCGCGCGTCCAGCACCCGCGCGACCTCCACTCCGGCGCGGGTCAGGTCGGCGACCGCCGCGTCACCGGAGGCGTTGGCAGTCAGGACGACTGCACGATCGCCCGGCCGTACGGCGTACAGGTTGACCAGCCGCCGGACCGCGGTGGACAGCATCACGCCGGGCAGGTCGTTGCCGCCGACGACGTAGGGGCGGTCGAGCAGACCCGGAGCCAGGATCAGGTGTTTGGCTCGGGCCTTGACCAGCCGCTCCCTGAAATGAGGGGTGGCGCCGGGCGCCGATCGCTGCAACACCGACACCCAGTTGCCGTCGTACCGGCCGGTGACCACCGCGTCGGTCAGCACCTCGATGCCGGCAGCATCTACTGCGGCCCGAAGGCTCTCGAGGTCGGAGGACTCGCCCCACCGGAGGTGGCCGCCGAGGTGGTGTTCCTCCTCGACCAGCAGTACTCGCGCACCCGCGTCAGCCGCCGCAATTGCCGCGGCCATCCCCGCCGGGCCGCCGCCGGCGACGAGCACGTCGGGGTGGACGTAGCGCTGGTCGTACCGGTCGCCGTCGGCCGCCGTGGGTGCATGCCCGCCGTGGGCGAACCTCGCGAGCACCCCGTCGTACGCCGGCCACAGCCTCTGCGGCCGCATGAATGTCTTGTAGTAGAAGCCCGGGCCGAGGAACCGGCCGACCAGCTGGTTGGCCGCCTTGACGTCGAAGCGCAACGACGGCCAGGTGTCCTGCGAGGACACCGACATCCCTGGCCGCACCAGCCGGTGGGCGGCGCGCACATTCGGTTCGCCGTCGGCGGTGACCATGCAGTTCGGATCGTTGAAGTCACCGGTGAGCAGGCCCCGCCGGCGGTGGTACTTCAGGCTGCGGGAGAACACCCGCTCACCGGAGGCGGCCAGCGCCGAGACGATGGTGTCCCCGTCGTACGCCGCAAAGGGGCTCGCATTCCAGCGAAAGGTGAAGGACCGGCCCCGGTCGATGACCTCACCGGGCTGCGGCGAGAGCCGGTGCGAACTCATCGAGTGCCCTCCGTGCGCGCCAGGACTGCGGTCTGCACCTCGTTGCTCACGGTGTCCCGCCCGACGTAGAGGTACTGCCGGCAGCCCGAGCGGTGCAGCCACAGCTCCCGGGCCTGCCCGGCGGGATTGGAGCGCAGGTAGAGGTAGTCCCGCCACTCCTGTGGGCTGGTCCGCGCGGGGTCGGGCCGCCGCCTGGGCTCGTCGACGTACCGGAACTCCGCCGCGTCGCGTGGCCCGCAGAGCGGGCAGGAGATCATCACGCCACCCACCACTCCCGGGCCCCATTCCGCGCGATCATGACGTTTCGGCGGGCCGAACCTGGACAAACTTGGCGAACCGGACCACATATCGTCATGATCGGCGGGGAAGGGGCGTCGACGGCGGGGGTCATCAGTGGCCCACGGCGGCGGCGCCGCGTTCGCCGACCAGCCGGCCGTCGGCGAAGCGGGCCAGGTCGAAGCCGGCGATCAGCTCCGGCGTCTTGCCGGTCGCGATCAGCTCGGCCATTGTCTCGCCGGCCACCGGGCCGGCCTTGAAGCCGTAGGTGCCCCAGCCGACGTCGACGAAGAACCCCTCCACCGGAGTGATACCCATGACGGGGGAGAAGTCCGGGGTCATGTCGCAGAGGCCGGCCCACTGCCGCAGCAGCCGTAGCTGCGCGAGGGCAGGCATCAACTCCAGGACGTGACCGGCGACGCTCTCGGTGAACTGCAGCGACCCGCGCATCGAGTACGACGGGTACGGGTCCACCGCGGCCCCGAACACCAACTCCCCACGGGCGGTCTGACTGACGTACACGTGCAGCGAGCCCGACACGACGACGGTGTCGAGGAACGGGCGTACCGGCTCGGTGACCGCTGCCTGCAACGGAAACGTCGTGACCGGCAGCGCCACGCCGGCCATGTCTGCGATCAGCGTGGCCCAACCCGCGGTGCAGTTGACGACGACCGGTGTGGAGATCGCTCCCCGGCTCGTCTGCACTCCGCGCACCGCGCCGCCCACGACGTCGATCCCGGTGACCTCGGTCGACTGATGCAGGTGTACGCCGAGCGCGTCCGCGGCCCGTGCATAGCCCCAGACGACCGCGTCGTGGCGGATGGTGCCGCCCGGCGGGTGGTAGAGCCCGCCCAGGATCGGGTGGTGCGCGTGCACGGACATGTCCAGCTGCGGCACCAGCCGGGCCACCTCGGCCGGACCGATCACGCCTGAGTCCACGCCTTCGAGCGCGTTGACCTCGGCCCGCCAGCGCATCGTCCGCAGCGAGGCGTCGCTATGGGCCAGAGTGAGGTGCCCACGCTGGGAGAACATCACGTTGAAGTTCAGGTCGCCGGACAGTTCCTCGTACAGCCGCACCGACCGGTCGTAGAACCTGACCCCTTCGGGGGTGAGGTAGTTCGAGCGGATGATCGCGGTGTTCCGCCCGGAGCCGCCGCTGCCGAGATAGCTCTTCTCCAGTACGGCGATGTTGCGCATACCGTGGTTTCTGGCCAGGTAGTACGCCGTAGCGAGTCCGTGCACCCCGCCGCCGACCACCACAGCTTCGTAGCTGCCGGCGAGATCGCGGTGCTGCCACACCCGCGGCCAGTCCGCGCGGGTAAGACCCTGCCGAACCAGGCTCAGCGCGGAGAAGCGGGCCAACGGACGGGCTCGTAGGCGTTGCCGCTGGTGGGACGCCGTCGCCATGGAGGCAAGGTAACAGGGGCGACGCGCGATGAGCGAGAGCAGCGCCCCAGGCGTCCCTTCGGTGCGGCTCAGCCAGCGACGCGGGGGGACAGCGCCACGGTGTGGCCCAGCAGCTCCTCGGCTCCGGCGCGCATGGCGGCGGCGTCGAAGCGGGCGGCCGGGCCCTGGAGGCCGAGGATCGCGACGAGCGCGCCACGGCTGTCGAGCACCGGCGCCGCAACGGCGTTCAGATCGTCCTCCCGTTCGCCGACGGCCTGCGCCCAACCGCGGGCGCGGACGACGGTGAGCTGGCGGGTGAGTTCCCGCCGGTCGGTGACAGTCCGCGTGGTAAAGGAACTAAGCGCTCCTTCGGGTGCCCGCCCACCGTGGGCCAGGAAGACCTTCCCGGTTGCGGTCGCGTGCGGGACGCTCGGCCGGCCGATCTCGGCGACGCTGCGCACGGAGGACGGGCTCTGGACATAGTCGACCGTCATCGTGGTGTGCTCGCCCGGGATGGACAGCGTCGAGGTCTCGCCGGTGGCCTCGGTGAGTGCGAGCAGGTGCGGGCGGACCACTTCGCGCAGGTCCACCCGGGCAAGCGCGGCGTTGCCGAGCTGGACCAGCCGCAGTCCGAGCCGGTACCGGCCGTTGTCCGGCACCCGCCGGACCAGCTCGTCGTGGGCCAGCGTGGCCAGCACCCGGGAGACCGAGCTGGCGTTGATGCCGGTGAGCCGGGCCAGCTCGTTCGTGCCGAGATCGCGTGGTGACTCGGCGAGCGCGGTGAGCACCGCAACAGCGCGGCCCACAGTCGCGATGTGACGCTCGCCGGAATCGCCGGGCGCGGCCGGATCGCCGACCCGCTCGTCATCGTCGGTTGTCGCGGTCGGTCGGACCATGTAGGTTGCCCTCACTTGAAACAGCGTTGCCGAGGAGGCAACAGTGTATGGGAATCTTCCCCCCGCTGTCCGGTACCTGATCGTCGGTGCCGGGATCCATGGACTGTTCACCGCATGGCAGCTGGCCGCCCAGCTCCGCGCGAGCGGGCTCGGGGACGGCAGCGACGTCGTTGTGCTGGACAAGACCGGAGTGGGCGCGGGCGCGTCCGGCATCGCCTGCGGGGTGATCCGCAACAACTATTTCCAACCCGCCATGCGCCGGCTGATGGCGCACTCGGTGTCGGTCTGGGAGTCAGACCCGTCTGACTTCGCCTACCACCCGGTCGGTTACATGCAGATCAGCCACGAGGCGATGCATGCCGACGTGGCCTCGATCTACGAGCAGCAGCAAGCCATCGGCTACCCGTCGACGTTCGTCGAGGGCGCTTCGCAGTGCCAGGCCTACATGGCTGGGATGTTCGACGACTGGCAGGCCGAGGGCATCACCAGCATCCTGCACGAGCACCGCGGCGGCTACGCGCACAACCTGGCCGCCCTGCAGGGGCTGGCGGCCAAGGTCGAAGCGGCCGGCGTACGCATCCTCGACGGCGTCCGCGTCACCGGCCTGGACCTCGCCGGGGGAGCGGTCGAGGCGGTGCAGACCGATCAGGGGGGATCCGCTGCGAGCAGCTCGTGGTCGCGGCCGGCCCGTGGACCCGTGACGTGTGGGCGATGCTCGACCTGCCGGAGCGGATCAGCGTCCGCGACCGCGCCGGTCGACTGCACGAGGATCGACCGATGTGGAGCTACTGGCTCGTGCAGGAGGGCACCCTCGAGGTCGACCCGCGCTCGTTCACTGACCGGGCCGGCAACCCGCCGCCGGTCGTGCACGTCGACACCGACGCTGCCCTGTACGACGAGGCGGGCGAGCTCGTGACCGATCAGCCGTGGGGCATCTACTACAAGCCGGACACCAACTTCGGCGGCGTCCAGGGCGGCGGTATGCCGCGGCGCGTCGACGAGCCCGTCATGGATGTGGCGGTGGACCCCTACGGGCCGGAGAAGTCGTCGTACGTCGTCGATGAGGCGTTCGGCCGGCTGTGGACGTCGGGTCTGGCGCACTGCCACCGACGATTCGAGAACAAGGCCGGGCTGTTGTCCCGTAGCCCGTCCGGCGGCATCGGCTGCTTCACCCCGGACAGCTTCCCGGTCTTCGACCGGTTCCGGCAGAACGCCTATGTAATCGCCGACTCCAACCACGGCTACAAGATGACCCGCGTCGGCGACCTCGTCGCCCGCGAACTGCTCGGCGACACCCAAGAGTTGCTCGAGCCGTTCCGGTTCGCCCGCTACGAGCGCGGGGAACTGCACCCCACCAGCCATTCCCCCTTTCCCTGGAGCTGAGATGACCGGATTGCTAGACCGCCTCCAGGCCGGACCGGTGATCTGCGCCGAGGGCTACCTGTTCGAGCTGGAACGCCGTGGCTACCTGCAGGCCGGCTCCTTTGTGCCGGAGGTGGTCCTGGACCACCCCGAGCAGGTCACCGCCCTGCACGAGCAGTTCGTCCACGCCGGGTCTGACGTCGTGCAGGCGTTCACCTACTACCTGCACCGCGAGAAGCTGCGGCTGATCGGCAAGGCCGACCTGCTCGAGCCGCTGAACCGCCAGGCGCTCAAGATCGCCAGCGAGGTCGCTCGCAGCACCGACACGATGCTCGCCGGCAACGTCTGCAACACCAACGTCTACGACCCGGTCGATGTCGAGACCCACACCCAGGTGCGAGCGATGTTCACCGAGCAGATCGGCTGGGCGGCCGAGGCAGGCGTCGACTTTGTGATCGGCGAGACGTTCCGCTACGCCGAGGAGGCGCTGCTTGCCCTGGCGGTGATCCGCGAGGCGGAGCTGCCGGCCGTCATCACACTGGCGGTGGGGACCGAGCCGACCACCCGGGAAGGATGGTCGCTGGCCGAGGCCTGCCGCCGGCTCGCCGACGCCGGCGCCGATGTCGTCGGCCTGAACTGCATCCGCGGCCCCCAGACGATGCTGCCGCTGCTGCCGCCGATCGTCGCCGCGGTCGATGTCCCCGTCGCCGCGCTTCCGGTCCCGTATCGCACTCACAATGCGGAACCGACGTTCCAGTCACTGCGCGAACCCGACGACGGCGGCCTGTTGCCGGACGGGCGCCCGTTCCCGGTGGCGCTCGACCCGTTCACCTGCAACCGCTACCAGGTTGCTGACTTCACCCGCCGCGCGGCCGAGCTGGGCGTGAGGTATCTGGGGCTGTGCTGCGGCGCCGGACCGCACCACCTGCGCGCCATGGCCGAGGCGCTCGGCCGGACCCCGCCGGCCAGCAAGTACTCCGCCGACATGTCCAAGCACGCGTTCTTCGGCACCGACGCGACGCTGCGCGAGCACAACCAGGCCTACCGCAACCGGCTGTGAGCGCCCGAAGGTTGCAATTCGGCAACGTGTTGCCACATGGCCATTTGTCATTGCCATATGCGCAACCCTCTGCCACAGTGCCCGCGATGGCCGTCGAGCGCTCACGAAGCCTGCGTCGGGCCCTAGGCCTCCTGCAGGCCCTCGGCACCGATGAGATCGTCGCGGCCGGGGGGTGTGGCGTTACCGAGCTGGCCGCGGTGACCGGCGCGGAGAAGAGCCAGGTCTCGCGGCTGCTCACCACCTTGGCTGGCGCCGGATTCGTCGATCGCGACGCCCGCACCCGCCGATACCGCCTGGGCTGGCAGGTGTTCGCGCTGGCCGCGCGCTCGGGCGACCAGAGGCTGCTCAGCGCCGCCGGCCCGGTGCTCGTCCGGCTCGTCCGCGAGATCGGCGAGAGCAGCCACCTGTCGGTGTTACGCGGCAACGCGGTCCTCACCGTGCTCACGCAGTCTCCGCCCCGTGCCCTCCAGGCGGTGTCCTGGGTGGGCCGGCTCGCCCCCGCCGCGAGCACCTCGTCGGGACGCGCCCTGTTGTTCGACCACGACCGCGACCAGCTGGCCGGGATGTTCGGCTCGGCGGAGTGGCAACCGCCGACCGACCGAGCACCGCGTGACGTGGACGACCTGCTGGAGCGGATCGCGCTGGCCCGGGTGACCGGTTACGCCCGTGTCGAGCAGGAGTCCGAGCCCGGCCTGGTAGCGGTCGCGGCCCCGGTGCGCGACGCCGGCGGCCGGATCGTCGCGGCACTGAACATCTCCGCGCCCATGTTCCGGCTAGGCCGCCAACTGAGCCGGGCCGGAGACGCCGTAGCGGCCGCTGCGGCCGAACTCACCACCGCGCTCGGCCGTCCGGCATTGATGGAGGAGGCACTCGCGTGAGGTTGACCAAGCTGGGTAGCCCGCGCGCCTCAGGCGGCTCCGCCCCTGTTGTGTGCGCACCGCCGGAGGCGCGCGGATGACGCTCTGGGAGTTCCTCGGACGCCGGTACGACGACATGCTCGAAGCCGGCCTGCAGCACATCGTCCTGGTGGGCGTCTCGGTGCTGCTCGCCACCGTCATCGGTGTGGCGCTCGGTGTTGCGACGTACCACACCGAGCGCCCGCGTGAGCTTGCGCTGGCGGTGACCGGCTCGTTCCTGACCATCCCGTCCTTCGCCCTCTTCGTCCTGCTCATCCCGCCGCTGGGGATCGGCTTCCCGCCGGTCGTCGTCGCGCTGACGATGTACGGCCTGCTGCCGGTGGTACGCAATACGATCACCGGGCTGCGTGAAGTCGACCCGGCCATCGTCGAGTCCGCGCAGGGGATGGGGCTGAGCCGGGCCCAACGACTGACCAGGATCGAGCTGCCGCTGGCCTGGCCGGTCATCGTCACCGGTGTCCGGGTGACCGCGCTGATCCTGGTCGGCATCGCCACCATCGGCGCGGTCGTCGATGGTCCGGGCTACGGCGAGTTCATCTTCGACGGACTTGCTCGCGTCGGCTCACCGGTCGCCATCAATCTGGTGCTGGCCGGGATGATCGGCGTGATCATCGTGGCGCTCCTGTTCGATACCGCCTTCAACCTCATTGGCAAGCTGACGACCTCGCGAGGTGTTCGATGACGACAACCGTTGACAGCAGCAAGCCCGGCCGGACCATGATCCGGTTGGAGAACCTCCGCAAGGAGTACCCCAAGGAGCCGAAACCTGCCGTCGACGACCTGACGCTGGAGATACCCGAGGGCGAGATCGTGATCCTGGTCGGACCGTCCGGGTGCGGCAAGACCACGACGATGAAGATGATCAACCGGATCATCGAACCGACGTCCGGACGGATCATCGTCGACGACAAAGACGTCACCCACGAGGACCCGGACCAGCTGCGCCGCCGGATCGGCTACGTCATCCAGCAGATCGGGCTCTTCCCGCACCAGACCATCGCCGAGAACATCGCCACCGTCCCGAAGCTGCTCGGCTGGGACGCCAAGCGGATCGACGCGCGCATCGACGAGTTGCTCGAGACCGTGAGCATGTCGCCGGCGACGTATCGCAACCGCTATCCCAAGCAGCTGTCCGGCGGGCAGCGCCAACGTGTCGGCGTCGCTCGGGCGCTGAGCGGTGACCCGGCCGTCATGCTCATGGACGAGCCGTTCGGGGCGATCGACCCGATCACCCGCGACCGGCTGCAGAACGAGTTCCTCCGGCTGCAGGCCGAGGTCCGCAAAACCATCGTCTTCGTCACCCACGACATCGACGAGGCGATCAAGATGGGTGACCGGATCGCGATCCTGCAGGAGGGTTCGCGGATCGCGCAGTACGACACTCCAGAGCAGATCCTGACCGCGCCGGCCAGCGACTTCGTGGCCGACTTCATCGGGGCCGGGGCGTCACTCAAGCGGCTGAACCTCAGCCGAGTCCGCGACATCGAACTCACCCAATGGCCGACCGTGGACCGCAGCGCCGACGGCGCCGCCGTACTCGAAGCGCTGCGGACCTCGGACAAGGGCTGCGCCCTGGTGCTCGACGAGCAGCGTCGGCCGTGCCGGTGGGTCAGTGCCACCGATGCCCATCGCGCCGACGGCAGGGCGCTGGACGAGATCGGCCTGCCCCCCGACGCCGTCGTGGAGCCGCAGGCCACCCTGAACGACGCTCTGAACGAGCTGATCACCGCGAACTACAGCGTCGCGATCGTCGTCGACGCCGCCGGCGTCTATCAGGGCATCGTCGACATCGACCACATCAACGAGGCGATCCGCGGCATGCGCACCGCCGCCCGCGCCAAGGCCCGCGCCGGGCTTGCCGAGGAGGCCGCCGATCCGCTGGTCAAGGGCGACTCGACGTGACAGTCGCCACCGAGGATTCGCTCGGTGCGGAAGCGACCGCCCCGCAGATGGCGATGGCGCCGGTACGCCGGGAGCGCCGCGGCCTGCGCAGCTACCTGTTCATGCCGGTGTTCCTGGCGTTGGTCTGCCTGGGGCTGTACCTGTACATC
>Ga0136614_10000531_pt1 | contig 19218 bp, 11 predicted proteins | sample AntDrymUQ2792106_2_FD_106643 | JGI IMG/M metagenome (GOLD analysis project Ga0136614, IMG submission 106643) | Polar desert sand microbial communities from Dry Valleys, Antarctica - metaG UQ279 (21.06) | ecosystem: Environmental > Terrestrial > Soil > Desert | place: Antarctica: Dry Valley... | reverse complement strand
TCCTTTGACCAGCGAAAATTGATCCATTCCCGCCTGAGTAGATGAGAGCGGCAAGAATTGAAATGAAGCGATTCAAACAGAGCTTCAAGCCGGGAGCACGATGCAACGCGCATTCTAGTGTAAGCATTCCGGCCTGAGCAATCCGAATAGTCCTCTGAAGAGCACACAGTCGACGCAGTTGTCGCCGCGTGGCCGAAGAACCTTAAGCGGTTAAGGACTCGTGTGTCTCCCGCGCGAATCGTTCGTCGTCCCGGCCGCTCGAAGGAGTGGTCGAGTCATGTTAAAGAAGATGCTCTGTGTCGCGGTTCTCTTTCTCGGCGCAACTGTCACGGAGGCTGCGCCTTCAGACCTCATCGAACTCGCGTTGACCGAAGTCGGCACCGGATCGGTGGAGGAGATGAGAAAACGCATCTTCAGTATTCCCATCACGGTGCTCGGCGCTGACTTTCGCTGGGAAGCCATCGAGAGATTGCCCGCCTCGATTCGTCAGCAAAGAATCACATCGGGGAGACTCCTCAGCCGCGCCGAGAAAATTCTTCAGCCCGTTCTCCAGTTGCACAAACGCACCGAATGCGTCGAGTTATTCCTTTACCGAAATGATAGCCCGCGCGCCGTCCTCTGGATGGGCTGCGTGCTGATTCTCTCCGACTCGCTGGTCGCGCTACTCTACGACGCGGAGTTGACGGGCATCGTCGCGCACGAGTTGGCTCACCTCTATTTTATGGATGCGATGGCGGCGGCCCAAAAAACAAACGATGAGCGCCGAATGAAAGTGATCGAGTTGAAATGTGACGCGGTGGCGATGCTGCCGCTGAAACTTCTCGAAGGCGACCCGACCTACTACATAAGGGGTGTGAAAAGGATGGCGAACCTGATGCGCAACGACAGTTTTTTCGGGCGTCCGGTACATTGCCCAATCGCAGTACGAGTTGAAGACGCACCCGAGCATCGTGGAACGAGCGCAGTTCTCGCAACGCTTCATCAAGTTGTTGGTGAGATGAATATCGCTCTGCCCAAAGTGACTCAAGTTTCCGGCGGTTAAATGGCTTGCTATCTGATTGTTGCCTTGAAGCTTTCAAGTTCACGACTTTATTTCATCATGATAGTGGCTCAGACGGGGAGACAAAAAAAGGCCGTGGATTGACGCGGATCAAAAAAACATTTGATGGAATCTGCGTGGATCCGCGTTCATCCGCGGCTCATTTCCCGGCCTTCGAGACACAATGCGTAACATCAATCATCATCACAGCAACGTTGCCGACGGCCTCTGATGTTGCCCGAAGATTTTTCTCTGACCCGTTCACGTTACGGGCCGGGCGGCACATTGAACGGCGGGCGCGAGAACGGCGCGGCGGCGGGTTCGTCGGCGGCGAGTTTCGCCAGCACTCCCTCGTGAACTTCGATGTCGCCGGCACGTTCCATCCGCTGTTGCACGTTGGCGAGGTAATCGGCGTAGACTTGCGTGCGGCGCGCGGTGAGCGCCTGATCGAGCAGTTGCGTGCGCTGCTTGCCGAACTCCGCCATGTCGGCCTCCGTGCGTTTCGTTGCGCCGACCACCACCCACGCATCGTTGATTTTGATTGGCGTCCGGCTGACCTCGCCGGCTTTCAGCGCGAGGATCGCTTCGTCGGCGGCGGGGCTGGTGCCGGCCTGGCCGAGCGGCGTGCCGAGCTTGTAGGCGTTGGCGGTCTCGGCTTTGAGGCCAAGCTTTTCGGCAGCCGCCTTCAGGCCACCCGCGCTGTCGGCACTCGCCGCAATGTCGCGCGCCGCCTGTTCAAGTTGCGCCTTCGCGCGTTCTTCGCGCACGCTTTTCAGGACCTGCTCGCGCACTTCCGCAAATTCTGGAACGCGTGGGTCGCGTTTCTCAACGAGTGTCGGAATCGCGAAGCCGTTCTTGATGCTCACGCGGTCGCCAACATCGCCGGCATTATTAAGCGGCTCGATGGCCTGCTCGAACTGCGGCGCGCTGCCGATCTCTGGCACTTCGTCGCCCGGCTTGACGAACGGCGTCTCGCGGATCATCTCGGCGGCGCTCATGTTGGCTTCGGCGGCCAACTCGGCGGCGACCCGCGACGGGTCCTTAACTTCCTTGAGGCGGTCGGCGGCGCGCTTCGCTAATTCGGCGGCGGCGCTGTAGGAGCGACGGTTGCGCAGCGAGACGAGTAGTTCCCGCTTCGCCTCGTCGAATGTTTTCTCGACCGTGTCGCCGCGCCGGAAGATGTAGTAAGCGTTGTTGTACTTGATCGGCTCAGAGACCTGCCCAGGCTCCATCGTGAGCGTTGTCTGGAGCGGGTCGTCGGGCTTGTTCGGATTCTTTTTGACGACGCCGGCGAGCGCGCCGCCACCCTTCGCCGTCGTCGGGTCTTCGCTGTTGCCGCGGGCGAGTTCGGCAAACGCCTCTTCGCTGACGGTCGCGCCCTGGCTGCGCGCTTGCTTGACCAGTTCGTCGGCCTTGGCGCGCACCTGTTCATCAAGGTCGGGTCGCGCGATTCGCAACACGATCTGTTGCACGCGGACGCCGGCCTGCTTGTTTTCCGGCTTCAGAGAGTCGAACTCTTTCCGCAACTCGTCGTCGGAAATCTGAATCTTCTCGCCGGCCTTCGTCTGGTCGATGAACACATAGCGAATTTTTTTCTGCGGCTGGTTGATGCGGAAGTTGTCCGGGTGCTCGTCGAAGTATTTCCTTAGCTCATCGTCCGACGGATTGATGGCTTTCGCCAGTTGGTCAGCGACGACGGGGACGTAAACCAGATCGAACACCGTGCTCTGGCGGACGTAATCGTCTTGTACCGCTTGATCGGAGACGCGCGCTCCGGCGGTGACAAACGCGCGCAGCTTTTCAGCGGCAATCGAGTCGCGAATCTGCCCCTCGAAGCGCGTCACGTCGCCGTACCTCGAAGTCACGAACTCTTTATAGCGTTCCATCCCGACGAACTTTCCGGCATCCGTGAACTGCTTAACTATCGCCTCGCGCACCTCGGCGTCTGAAGGGGAGAGTCCGAGCCGTGCGGCCTCGCGCGTCGCGATCCGCTCTTGAATCAGACTGTCGAGGAAGCGACGGTCGCCGCCAAGCATCGCCAGGTTGACCTGCCCGCCGTACATCTGCTGGACGTTCTCTTTGCGCAGCGTCAGGTCGGAGACCGTCACCGTGTCGCCGCCGACGCGGGCCAGCGCTTCGCGGCTCGTCGCGGGCGACGCGGTGGCGCTGTTGCGGTTCGGCGCGTAGAAAAAGATCAGGCTCAGCCCCATCACGAGGGCGAAGATCACAATGACGAGACTGCGCGTCCGCTCTAAGCGGCTAAATTGTTTCAGCATGCTGTATACCTTCCCGAGGTTAACGAGATGATCGCGATATGGAAGTCACAAATCGCGTTCGAGTCAGCGGCGGGCGTCAGTGACCGGTAATATTAACCGGCAGTCAACCGCCGGGACGAAAGTTTATGAGTGATTGATAGATCGCTCGCGAGAGAGGCCCTTCCGCAGAGAGTCGATTGTAGCGGAGACGCGGACGATGCGGCAACTGCGAACGGCGTGGGTCGGAGGTCGTGGGTCGGGCGTCGACGAGATTCCGAACCCGCGTCTTGAATTGTAAGTTGAATTGGAGGACAGGGGGTTTTAATGGCCTCCGGCCTCTAACCTCCGCCCTCTGATTTATGCTATATCTACGGCTATGTTGGAATACTCAATCTGGGCCTGGGTGGGTTTCGCTATTTTCATACTGCTTATGCTGAGCTTGGATTTAGGCATCCTGAATCGTAAAGCTCACGCCGTGACCTACCGCGAAGCGATGATCTGGAGCGCCGTCTGGGTCACGCTCGCGCTGCTTTTCGCCGCCGGGGTCTTCTGGCAACTCGGCCGCACGACGGGGCTGGAGTTCCTGACCGGTTACGTGATCGAGTTGTCCCTGTCGGTCGACAACCTGTTCGTCTTCCTTCTCATTTTCTCCTACTTCAAAGTCCCGGCGAGGTACCAGCACCGCGTGCTGTTCTGGGGCGTCCTCGGCGCGCTGGTGATGCGCATCCTGATGATCGCCATCGGGGCCGCGCTGATCGACCGGTTTCACTGGATCATCTATGTCTTCGGCGCGTTTCTCGTCTACACCGGCGTCAAAATGATGCTCCAGAAAGAGACCGACATCCAGCCCGAGCAAAATCCGGTGGTACGTTTCGTGACGCGCTTCGTCCCGATCACGCGCCATTATGAGGGCGAGAATTTCTTTACCACCGTCAACGGGCGGCGCACCGGCACGCTGCTGCTGCTGGTGTTAATCATCGTCGAGGTAACTGATTTGGTGTTCGCGGTCGACTCGATCCCGGCCATCTTCGGCGTCACGACCAACACCTTTATCGTCTACACCTCGAACGTGTTCGCCATCCTCGGCCTTCGTTCGCTCTACTTCCTGCTGGCCGGCGTCGTGGAAAAGTTCCACTATCTGAAGATCGGACTCTCCATCGTGCTGACCTTCGTCGGTGTCAAGATGCTCACCGAATCGTTGGTCGTCAACTACATTGGCAAAGAGACCCTGATCGGCATCTCGCTCGGCGTCGTCGCCGTCGTGCTGCTCGGCTCGGTCGCGGCCTCGCTGCTGTGGCCGAAGAACATCGAGACGCACATCGAGGTGGAACTGCCGACCGGCTTCGGCTCGCCGCACGACGACGACGGGGGTCGACTCGGAGCCGAAGAGTTCGTCGAGCGGCAAAGCTCTCAACAATCGGAGGAGCGGCATGATACAGCCAAGCGTTAATGTCGTCGGTGGGCCTTTCGGGGAGGCGCGCGTGGCCCTGCTTGCTGCTACCTTTCGTCAGAGTTGCACTGATCTTCTCGGATGTCCGACGAGCTTCAGTTTGATGCTCAGCGAAAGCATCCGACAAACCGAAGTTCGTCGGACTCACGAACCGTCGCAAACGCGCAGATGCCGGGGCGCCCTCTGTGAATGGTTCTTGAATGGGCCAAGCCGTTGTGCTAAATTTGAGGGCAGAAGTTTTATGGCATGATCCCCACCAGCCGAAAATTTTGACCACTCAATTCGCCTCGTTTGACTGACCGTCAGGTTCCCCGCCTCGCAGCTTGAGCGCGACACCTCCTTAGGTCACCTCCCCAGACCCGTACTTCCGCCAAATCTATGAGCAGCAAATCCAACTCTTTCGCCAGCATTGAATGGCTGGTCGTGCAAAAGCGGCTTATCTATTTCGTCGCGGCACTCTTCGTTTTTGGCATCGTGACGGGCGGCGCGGCCTTCTATTTTTGGATGTATGGCAATCCGCTCGGCGGCGGCCAGCAGAGTACGCCCGTTCTGGCCGGCGCGCGTTTCAATTCGTTCGAGGGCGACGTGCGTGTGGTGCGCGCGCAGACGCGCGAGACGATCACCGTCCGCAGCGACACGCAACTCTACCCGGGCGACACCGTTCAGACCGGCGCCGACGGGCGGGCGCGCATCTCGTTCATCGACGGTTCGGCATACGTGGTGCGACCGAACAGCGTCATTACGGTGCGCGACAACACTACCGCCGAAGGCGGCGGGAGCACCAACGTGCGCGTCGCGGTCGCCCGCGGCCAGGTTAACGTCCGCACCGAACAGCAGACGGAAGGCACCAGCAACGTCGTCGAGACGCAGTTAACGGAGAACCGTGTGGCGTCGCAGACGGCTTCGAGTTTCGCGGTGCGTGAAGACAATACTGAGGATATCCGGGTAGCTTCGGGCAGCATCGAGACGAACACCCGCGGCGGCGAGAAAGTGACGGTGCGTGGCGGCGAGTACATCGCCCTCAATCAATCGGGCAGCATTAAGAGCCGCGAGAAGTTGCTGGACGTTCCCGCGCCGACGGCCCCGCGCAACCTCGAAAAGATTGCGGCGGTCGCGGGCGGCGCGATGCTCATCGCGTTGCGCTGGCAGCGACCCGCTTCGGGGATGCCGGCGTATTACCGCGTCGAGGTGGCGACCTCGCCCTTCTTCGTCGCGGCGGGCAAGGTAATCGAGCGTGACCAACTCCAGGCAACCGAATTCAGCGTTGGCGACATGCGCCCCGGCAACTACTTCTGGCGCGTGCGGGCATTCGCCCCGTCGGGACAGGCCAGCGAGTGGTGCGAGCCGCAGAAGTTTATTATCGTCGGCGGCGGCAGCGGCGAGATGCTGACAATCACGGACATGAATTTCGAATACGTCGGCGGCAGTGTCTACGTGGCGCGGGGGCGCACTCAGCCGGGCAATACGGTGCGCATAAACGGGCGTGAAACCCTGGCCGACGCCAGCGGCGCGTTCCAATTACAGATCGCGGCGCCCAGCCAGACGAGCGAGTTGACGGTGGAGGCCGAAGACCCGAGCGGGAACCGGAACAGTTACCTGATTCCCTTCTCGCCCAACTCGGCGCAGCGGTAAAGATAAAGGCCGATTGCGCCTCTCGCCCGTCACCGAGTGAACCTTGAACAGTTACTCAACACCCCGCCGTCCCCGTCCCCCGTTCGCCCAGTACCTGTTTGCAGTTGATGTTATGAAACACGTGATCGTTCTTAGTGGTGACGAACACCCGCCGTCGCCGTCGCTACTCGAAGTTTTGCACGAGGCCGGCGTCACAGCGACGCTCGTCGGTGACGCCGACCTGGCGCAAGCGGAGCAGAGTGCGCCCGACGCCGGCGCGCCGCCGCTGGCGCTTCTCTACGAAATTGCTCCGATGGCAAATGTCGTCAGGATGCACGCGACCGTCAGCCGGGCGCGCGTTGTATGGCCGGACACGCCGCTTGTTGCCTTCCGCCGCTCGCTCGCCGATGAGCGGATGCGCCGCCCGCAACGGATTGACGACGACTCGTTGGCGCGGCTCGGTTTCCGTGCCGTGGCCGAAGGGTCGTCGCAACTGCCGACCGTGCTGCGCATGTTGAAGAAGCGCGGCGCAGTGGCAGGAAAATTCTGGCGGACGCCGGTCGTCGTTGGCGGCGCGCCGTTGAGTGCCCCCACGGCGTTGCCGGAAAAGCTCGATGCCCGCCGCCTCCGCGTGGCGTTCGAGACTGTTGCGGCGCTCCACCTCGCGACCGATCAACAGGGCGCGGCGGTGGGTGCCCTGGCCGGCCTCGCCGCGCTCGTCCACGCCGAACGGTGGTCAATCTACATCGCGGGCGAAGTCGACGGCACGGCGGAGGCAGACACACTCGAACCACTGGCGGTGCATGGGGTGACGGCGCGCGAGCGCGCGCTGCCGGACGGCGACTGGCGGCGCGCATTGCTGGGCACCGCGCTGGCGCTGGTGGGTGGCGAATCACAGGCGGCGCGCGACGCTTTCAAGGAAGTCGAGCCGGCGTCCCGGCAGGAGGGCGAGCAGTACACGGTCGCCGCCCCGCTTGTCAGCGGCGAGCGCGTTCTCGGCGTCCTCGAAGCCGTGCGCGACGGCGCCGACGCACGAGCTTTCAACGGTGCCGAGACGGCGTTGCTCGCGGCCCTTGCGCATCCACTTGCGGCGGCGCTGGCAAATTCTCAGCGGATCGCCGAGGCCGAACGACTGTCGCTCACCGATGACCTCACCAAACTTAACAACGCGCGCTTTCTCCGACAATACCTCATCAGCGAGATCAAACGTGCGCGCCGCTACGGCTCGTCCGTCTCAGCCCTCTTCCTCGACCTCGACAACTTCAAGCAGATCAATGACCAGCACGGCCACCTGGTCGGCTCGCACGTATTGATGGAAACGGCCGCCGTGATTCTCGCGTCGGTACGCGACACAGACATGGTCGCGCGCTACGGCGGCGACGAGTTCGTGGCGATCCTACCGGAGACTCCGTTGGAGCAAGCCGCGCGCGTCGCCGAGCGCGTGCGCGAACGAATCGCCGGCCACTTCTTCACGGGTGGAGGCGGCCTGCAACTGCGTTTGACCGCGAGCTTCGGCATCGCCACCTTCCCGCAGCACGCGCAGTCGCCGCAGCAATTGATTGCTAGTGCCGACGCGGCGATGTACGACGCCAAGAATGCACAGAAGAACTGCATCCGCTTTGCATCGGTCCCTTCCCCAGCCGACATTCAATGAAGATTTCGATAGACTTTTTTAGCGATATGCGGTAAAGCATTCAAGCGGTTTCAGCAGGTCGGCGACCCGGTCCCCCCTTACCATTTCATCAGCACGTACATCACAGCACGATACTCCACACGAGACGACTACCCGGCACGAGGGTCGGTGCCGCCTTGATCTTCGGCGTTACTTTCCGACAGACTTTCGTTTGTCGAGGGTCTCGCCGGGCGGTAAAACCGAGGTGCCGAACAATCGTGAAAGTTAGTAGACTCCGGTGTTCCAGTTTCGTGGATAGCAAAGTAGCGCGGCTTCGGTGTATGTTGGTAGGTTCGTCAGGCGCCTAGTCCGACACGCCAACAACTTTAACGGTAGAGACAGGAACTAAATGGCATTCAAATCTCTTTTCAGTCTTTTCTCAAGTGACCTCGCGATTGATCTCGGCACAGCGAATACACTGGTTTACGCCAAGGGCCGTGGCATCGTCGTTTCCGAACCGTCCATCGTCGCCATCAACAAAGTGACCAACTTACCGGAGGCGGTCGGCAAGGAAGCCAAAGAGATGCTCGGTCGCACCCCCGGCAACATCGTTGCCATCCGTCCGATGAAGGACGGCGTCATCGCCAACTTCGAAGTGACTGAGAGAATGCTTCAGCACTTCATTCGCAAGGCGCACAACGGCAAGTCGTGGGTCAGCCCGCGAGTCGTGATCGGTATCCCCAGCGAGATCACGCAGGTCGAGCGGCGCGCCGTCGAAGACTCGGCGTATCGCGCGAAGGCGTCCGAGGTCTACTTAGTCGAGGAGGCGATGTGCGCCGCCATCGGGGCGGGGCTGCCGATCACCGAACCGCACGGCAACATGATTGTCGATGTCGGCGGCGGGACCACCGACATCGCCGTCATCTCACTCTCGGGCATCGTCTACTCGCGCGCGGTGCGCGTCGCCGGCAACGAGATGGACGAAGCGATCACGCAGTTTATTAAACGTAAGTACAACCTGCTGATCGGCGAACGCACCGCCGAGGCAATCAAGATCGAACTCGGTTCGGCGTTCCCGCTCGACGAGCCGCTATCGATGGACGTGCGCGGGCGCAATTTGATTGAGGGCATCCCGAAGACGATCACCATCTCCGACGACGAAGTGCGCGAGGCGCTGGCCGACTCGGTCTCGACCATCGTCAACGCGGTACGCGTCGCACTCGAAAGGACGCCGCCGGAGTTATCCGCCGACATCGTCGAGCGCGGCATCGTGATGACCGGGGGCGGCGCGCTGCTCAAGAATTTAGACCGACGCCTATCGATTGAGACCGGGCTGCCCGTCTCGGTGGCCGAAGACCCGCTTTCGTCGGTCGTCCTCGGCGCGGGCAAAATGCTTTCCGACTTCAACCTGTTGAAGCGAGTCAGGTGGGACAACACCCTGACCGGCGGGATGTGACGATAAATCCGCCGCGGCAACCTATGAGCAGTTACGAGCGGCGGACGGTCGTCCCTCGAACCGTCCGCCAAGTGCCTTCCGCCACTCACTAACATGTCAGCGATGCGCACGCAGAGAGAGGTTCGACAGCGCGCCCCATGGTGGCTGGTCGGGCTGCTGTCGCTCAACCTTGGGCTAATGTCTTTTTACGCGCAGGACGAGGTGACGAAGCAGAGCGTGATCCGTGCCTGGGCGCAGGCGGCGGCTTCGTTGTTCCAACGCCCGGTGACGACCGTCGGTGGCGCGGGCGCCGGATTCTTCCGGCGCATCGGCAGCCTTCGCAACGCCGCCGCGGAGAACGAAGAGTTGAAGCGCCGCGTCGCCGAGATCGAGACGGAGCTGCGCGAAACCCGCTCCGCACGCGACGAGAACGAGCGATTGAAGGGACTGCTCGCACTCAAGGAGGAAGCAGGCTACGGCGTCGTTCCGGCGCGCGTCATCGCCCGCGACCCGTCGGTCTGGTTCAGTTCCATCGTCATCAACCGCGGCACCACGTCGGGCATCGATACGGGAATGCCCGTCGTCACACGCGAGGGCATCATCGGGCGCATCGTCAGCGTCAGCCCGGTGACGGCGCAGGTCATGCTGCTGACTGATGAACGGGCGGCGGCGGGCGCGGTCGTCGGCCAACTCGGCGCGTCGAACGCACTCGGCGCGGTGCGCGGGATCGACAAAAGAGGGTTGCTGGAGATGAATTTCGTTTCCGGACTAGAGCCGGTAAAAGAAGGCGACTACGTTGTTACCACGGGCCAGGACGGCATCTACCCACCCGGTTTAAATGTCGGCACCGTCGTTGAGTTGTCGCCGGGGACGGCGACGACGCCGCACGGCATTCGCATCAGACCGAGCGCACGGCTTGATTCGCTGGAAGAGGTCGCGGTGCTGCAATACAAGCCGCCGCAACGCACGCCGCCGACCAAGACACTGCCGAACGTGGACCGGGGGAAAAAGTGATGCGCGATTGAGTGATGAGTTAAAAGCAGAAGCCTTAATATCTTGTCTCGTCACCCGTCACCCACTACCCATCACTGTTTTTATGAAACTAAAGATCGTCCTCAGCGTCACGGTGGCCGTCCTGCTGCAATCGACGCTGCGTAAGGTTTGGCCGCCCCTCGGGCACATCGACCTGCCGCTGATTATCGTGGCTTATTTCGCGCTCCGCCGCGACCCCGTGCAGGCGGTCGTGATCGGGACGACGGCGGGACTGGCGACCGACGCGCTGAGCGTGGGGCTGCTCGGCGCCTACGGCTTTTCGAAGACACTGACGGCCTACCTCATCGCCTCTCTGGTGACACGCATCGCGCTTGACAACCCGTTGCTGCGGATTCCCGTCTTAGCGGGTGCGGCGGCGCTCGATGAATTGGTTTACGTCTTGCTGCACCGTCTGTTTGGTCAGTCTCTGGCCGCCCCGTTCGCCGAAACGGTGGCCTTCAAAGTGATTTGGACAACGGTCGTCGGCACGTTCATCTTCTATGCTTTTGACAGATTCTTCAGCGCACAAACGAGTCAGCGCCGGCAATTCGCCTTTCGGCGGCGGATCGCGCGCCGGAGCATCGGCCGACGCAGGTAAGTACTCAGCAGTGACAGGTAAATCGTGACAGGTGACAGGATAGTCTGAATTCCGTGCTGCACAGGATGAACCCTGTCAGCCAGAATCTTTACCAGAACACTTTGGCTCCACTCGCAAAGATTCACGTGCTTTAGCTGTTTCTTGTCACCTGTCACCTGTCACCTGTCACTTTTGAACATCGCCGCATCTAAACATCAACATTATGAAATTCGAGGACGATTCGCAAAACTTACGGCTGCGCCTGAACGTGGTTCAGGGATTGGTGTTCGTGCTGCTGGCGGTGCTCGGCGTACGACTCTACTTCCTGCAGGTCGTCAACGGCACGCGCTATGCCGAGATTGCCGAGAACCAGCGCGTCAAACTGCTGCCGATCCCCGCGCCGCGCGGTACTATCTTTGACCGCAACGGCCAACTGCTGGTCGATTCGCGCTCGATCTACAACATCATCCTATCGCGCGAGGACATGCGCGGACGGGACTTCAACTCGCTGACGGAGCCGCTCGCCGAGGGGCTGGGCCTTGACCCGGCGCTTTTGCGCGAGCGGTTCGAGGAGGTCAAGTCGCAGCCCGCCTTTGAGTACATCAAAGTCAAAGAGAACGCTTCGCACGACGACATCGGGTGGGTCGAGGCGCACGGGCTGGAGTTCCCGGAACTGAGCATCGAGAAGCAGCCGCAGCGCCGCTATCCGGACGACAGCGTGTTGGCGCACGTCCTCGGCTACGTCGGCGAGATCAGTCCCGAACAGTTGAAGCTGCCAAAGTACCGGGACAACACAGAGAAGCCGTACAGGCCGGGCGACGTCGTCGGGAAGGCGGGCTTGGAAGCGACCTACGACCACCTGCTGCGCGGGCGTGACGGCTATCGCAAGGTCGAGGTCGATAGCCGCGGGCGCATCCAGCGCGTGCTGGAAATCGTGCAGCCGCAACCCGGCCAGGACCTCATCACGACCATCGATCTTGATTTGCAGATGGCCGCCGAGGATCAATTGCGCAACTCGGTGACGAAGCGCGGAGTCATCGTCGCGCTCGACCCGAACAACGGCGAGGTGCTGGCGATGGCGTCATACCCGACGTTTGACCCGAACCTCTTCTCACAACGCATCTCGACGCCGGAGGGCCGCGCCGAGGCTCGCGCCCTGCTGCTCGACAAGCGGACGCCGCTGACCAATCGCGCGATCAAGGGCCGCTATCCGCCCGGATCGACGTGGAAGATTCCGATGGGCATGGCCGGACTCGAACAGGGCGCAATCACGATCAAGGATTCGAACCTGGCGTGCGGTGGCGGCATCACCATCGGCAACAAATTCACGCGCTGCATGGGCAGCCACGGCTCACCGGCGCTGCGTTATGCGATTCAGGTTTCGTGCGATGGGTACTTTTACCGCCTAGGTTTGAAGATGGAACTTGACGGCATCATGAAGATGGTCGATGACTTCGACATCAACAAGCGCACCGGCATTGACCTTCCGAGCGAACTGCGAAGTTGGACGCCGTCGCGCGAATTTAAGGCACGGTTCAACCCGCGCGACCCCAACTGGCGCGAAATCGATACCGTGTACGCCTCATTCGGACAGGTTCACGAGTTTGTCACTCCGATAGCGATGCTGCGCGCAGTCGCCGGCATCAGCGTCGGCGGCAAGCTCTACGTGCCGCACATTTTGAAGGAGGCGAAAGCGGTCAGCGCGACGGGACCGTTCGCTGCACTCGCGTCATACGCCTTCGACCGACCCGACCCGAAGATTGTGCCGCTCTCTGAAGCGAATCACCGCCTCGTGATGGACGGCATGTTCGACGTTGTCAACAACGGCGGCACCGGCGGGCGCATCAAAATGGACAACTTCGAAATCGCGGGCAAGACCGGCACGGCGCAGGTCGCCAGCCTCGGCAAGGATGTCGGCGCAAACAAAGATCACGCGTGGTTCGTTTCATTCGCGCCCGCTTACAAGCCGGAGATTGCCGCAATTGCGTTGATCGAAAATGTCGGCTTCGGCGGCACACACGCGGCCCCGACGGTGCGCGCCGTCTACGACGCTTACTATCGCAAGACGCGCCACGCCGAGCCAACGCCGGCGCTCATCGCACGAAAGTAGAACTACACGAGGGAGTTTGCGGCGGCGAAGCTGACAGATCCGCTCACACTCGTCGCCCGCGTCCCACGTTTAAGTCAGCGGTTCAATCTTTATGTCTACCATTTTGGAGAAGCGGCGCTTCCGCGACCTCGACTGGTTCCTGATGCTGTTGGCGGTGGGAATCGCCATCTTCGGGACGTGGCAAATTCACAACGCGCAGCCCGAGGCAAACTACTGGAAGAAGCAGTTGATCGGCCTCGGCGTCTCGCTGGTCGCGATGATGGTCGTGGCGCTCACCGACTACCGCAAGCTCGTCTACTTCGCTCCGGCCTTCTATATCTTTGGCCTCGTGCTGCTCGTGCTCGTGCTTGTTCCCGGCGTCGGGCACAAGGTGAATGGGCAGCAAGCATGGATCATGATTCCCGGGCTGGGTACGTTCCAGCCGTCGGAGTTCGTCAAGATACCGACGGCGCTGATGCTCGCCCGCTACTTCGGGAGGCCGCGCACCTCCATACTGTCGTGGCACGAAATGCTGATCGGCGGCGCAATCCTCGCGCTGCCGGTCGGACTGATCATGTTGGAGCCGGACGCCGGCCAGGCAATTACATACCTCCCGCTGCTTGCCGTCGTGCTGTTTCTCTCATCGATCCGCATGTGGCTGGTGATCGCGGCGCTCGCCGCAGCCTTCGTGACCGTTCCCGCCGCGTACTACGTCGGCGTTAAGACCGGGGCGATTAAGAACTATCAGCAAGAGCGCATCAACGTCATCCTCGACCCGGAGAACGCCGACCGGCGCGGCTTCGGTTATCACACGTGGCAGTCGATTTTGACGGTCGGTAAAGGGCGGATCGTCGGCGCTCGCTCGGCATCGGATTACTCGCAGAGCCGGCTGAAATTCCTGCCGGAGCCGCACACCGATTTTATCTTCGCCGTGACTGCCGAGACGACCGGGTTCATCGGCTCAATCTCGCTGCTGATCGCTTATGCCGTGCTGCTCTCAAAACTCGTGGTCGGCGCGCGGCGGGCGCCGGATCGAATGGGAATGCTTGTCATCATGGCCTTCGTCGGCGGCTTCGCGTTTCAGATTTTCATCAACGTCGGGATGGCGCTGGGGATGCTGCCGGTCATCGGCGTACCGCTGCCGCTGATGAGCGCCGGTCTCTCGGCGGTGCTCGCGACGTTCATCGCCATCGGCTTTGCAATCAGCATCCGTCTGCGCCGATTCGTCAACTGAAAGCGCGGTGCGTGTGGAGATGGCGTCGCCCGCTTGTGCTCGCATTTCTTCCGTCTGCTCGGTTATACTCCGCAGTGCCTGTCCTAGAGCCTAAGTTTTTAACTTTCCGGCACGGCGCATTCACGCGACTCATATATTAAGTTAAGACCCGCTTTCATGCGCTCATCAACAGACGGGATACAAGTTTTCGAGTGCCGCGCGGTTGTGGCCTTCGGCATGACCGGGGGTGGCGCGCACTCTCTTTTGAAACATTCAGACCCAAACCGCCGGGTGGTCGTCCCTTGCGTCACCGCGCGATTGATTGCGCGTCACACAGGCGAACGCCCGCGGAATAGCGAAGGCTCGTAAGGTTCGTGCGTGTATCATTCCTCACGCCGTAGAGTGCCGGTGATTATCAACGGTGACTCGGATGCGGCCCCGGAGGCTTCACGATGAACAGTACCCGCCGCGCTCCCGTGCGGATTGACGGAGTTTCCAAGTGCCTAATGCAGTTCGCTTACCGGTGGCGGGGAGTCCTTCCCAGCCCGTCAGGCGACCGAAGTCACGGCGGCGATGCACCCCACAAGCGGCGTTTAATTCTGCCGGGGGACGACACGTCACCAACGACCGATCCGGCCTGACAGTGAGTACCCTTTTCACCAATATATTCCTATTCAGCGAACGCAATGGCTTCGCTCTCGAACACGCGCGAATGATGAGCGCGCGCCTCGCCGTTCCACGGCTTGCAGGCGTCGCGCTTCGCGACCCGCGCCTGATTTTTCACCAGAGCGGTTTGAACCGTGCCCCGCGACACGCGGTCGGCGCGCACCGCTCCTTACTGAGGAGACAGTTTTCCACCAATGCCGAAAGAGTTAATCGTCAGCGTCAACGGACGCGAGAAAAAGATTGCCATCATTGAAGACGGTCGCGTGACCGAGTTCTACATCGAGCGCGGCGAGGCCAGCCAGGGCATCGTCGGCAACATTTACAAGGGCCGCGTGATGCGTGTCCTGCCCGGCATGCAGTCCGCCTTCGTTGACATCGGCCTCGAACGCGATGCGTTCCTTTACGTCTCGGATTTCTTCGACGAAGAGGAGGAGTTCGAGCGTATCGTCATCGACAAGACGAAGATCGAAGGGGCCGATGCGGAAGCCGCCGCGCGCGCGGCCACCGAACGCATCGAGCGCGCCCGCATCGAGCGCGAGCGCCAAATTGAAACCGCACAGGAACGCGCCGAGCCGTCGCTCGACGCAGCCGAGAATGTTGCAGTCGAAGCATCGCCGCACCTGGGGCCTGTCGATTCCATCGCTCCCCTGCAACCGATCAGCGTATCCGAGCCGACTTTTGACCATGATGCGGAGGCCGCCGGTGACCGCCAACGAGGGCGCAACCGCCCGCGGGGACGCCGTGACGAGCGACCTTCCGCCCAGCGACCTTCCACCCAAACGCCCGCCGCGACGCCGCCCGTCGGGGGCGCGCGCGACGCCGCTACTCCGGAGCGAACCCACGCCACGCAAGCCACACCGAGGCAAGACATTGACACGCCCTTCGCAATCGGCGCGGCCTCTTTCCAGCGCGTGATCGATGAAGACGAAGCGGCGGCGGCGGAAGAGGGCGCGATGTTCAAGGACGCGCGCTTGCAGGAACGCCTGTTTGATCAGATTCACGCTATCGAATTCGACATTGAAGACATCGCAACGGCTGAGGTCGGCTCACTTCTCCCCGCCGGCTCAACCTCCGACTCGTCCTTCCAGCGCATCGACGATGACGGCGAAGGTGACGCCGAACCCACTCGATCTAAGTTGCAAAGCGTGCAGCGACCCGTCGCCGCGTCGGTCGCCCGATTCACCGATGCCCTCGCTGAAGAAGTGACGCCGGGCATCAGCAGCGGCGGAAGTTTTGAGCGAGTCAACGACGACGAGGCGGCTGAAGCGGTCATCGCGTCTGCCGATATGTCCGGCAATGTATCCGGCAATACGTCTCGCACCACCGCGCCCGCTGAAGAAGGTACGACGACCGGGCGGCGCGGGCGCTCGCGTCGCCGCGCGAAGACCACGACCAGCAGGGAGGTCATCGAGACGAACGGTAACGAAAACTTTTCCGCGACGGACGCCCTAGCCGAATCGTCTGCCGGAGACGCAGTCGGAGATGCCCCGGCGACAGCCGAAACGACGACGAAGCGACGCACCGGACGCACGCGCGGGGGTGCGACCGCCACCGGTGGCGGAACAACGAAGAAGGGCGTAGCGACCACCGAAGCCGCCGCCAAGCCAGCGTCCACCAGAGGGCGCTCGAAGCGTAAGCCGACGGCAACCGCCGATGATGAAACCGAGGCCCCGCTCCAGGCCGGCAGCGAAGCCCGCCAGGAAGCCGAAAGAAATGCCGATGTGGACGACACCGCGGATGCCGAGGCGAGCGTTACCGCGACGCGCTCGCGCGGAGAGTTCGCGCGCCGTGGCGGTCGCCGCCGCCGTCGCTCTGGTGGCAGCAAGCCGGCGACAGAAAACGGCGACGACGAATCGCGCGCCGACGGAGGAGGCGAAGAAGCAGAACCGTTGCTCGAAACAGAAGAAGTAGTCGCCGAGACAGCGGCGCCGACGCCCGCCCCGGAACCGGCAGCCAGCAGAGGCCGCCGCGCGCCGCGCACCGAAGATGAAGGACGTGCCCCGCGCACTGACGATGCACGAGCCGCACGCAATGACGACGGACGGGCCCCACGCAATGACGCCAACCGCGGCGCGCGTGGCGACAACAATCGCGGCGGCCCACGCGGCGGCGGTGGTAGTGGTGGTGGCGGCGGCGATGACGCCCGGCCGGCCGGCGGACGCGACCGACGCGACCGCCACCAGCCGACCATCACCGATCTGTTGCGCGAAGGTCAGGAGATCATTGTTCAGATTGCGAAAGAGCCGATTGCGGCGAAGGGCGCGCGCATCACTTCGCACATCGCACTGCCCGGACGCTTCCTTGTTTATATGCCGACCATCGAGCACGTCGGCGTCTCGCGCAAGATCGAATCCGATGCTGAGCGGGTTCGCCTGCGCAAGCTGATTCAGGCCATTACGAAGGAAGAGGACGTGCCGTCCGGTGGCTTTATCGTCCGCACCGCCGGCGTCGGCATGCCCGAAGCCGATCTGCGCGACGACGCACGCTATCTTGTGCGGACGTGGCGCGACATCCGCCGCGCCGCCGAGAAACCGAAGGCGCCCGCGCTCGTCCATCGCGACCTCGATCTGGTGCAACGCATCCTGCGCGATCAACTGTCCGACGACTTCACCGCGATTCGCGTCGACTCCGAAGAGGAGTACCTCGCCATCGTTGAATTCATCAACCGCATTCAGCCGCGCCTCGTCAAGCGCGTCAAGCTCTACACGCGCGAGGAGCCGATCCTCGAAGCTTACGGCGTGCAGGCCGAGATTGATAAAGCGATTAAGCCGCGCGTCTGGCTGCGCTCCGGCGGCTACCTCGTCATCAACCAAACCGAGGCGCTGGTCGCCATCGATGTCAACACCGGCAAGTTCGTCGGGCGCGGCGGCAGCCGCCTCGAAGACACCATCACCCGCACTAACCTCGAAGCGGTCGAGGAGATCGCGCGGCAGGTGCGTCTGCGTGACCTCGGCGGCATCATCGTCCTTGACCTAATCGACATGGAAGAGCGACGCAACCGCCAGCGCGTGCTACAGGTCTTGCAGGAAGCCTTGAGGGACGATAAGTCGCCGACCAAGGTTCTTTCGTTTAACGACTTCGGCCTCGTCATCATGACCCGCAAGCGCGTTAAGCAGTCGCTCGAAAGGACGCTCTGCTCGCCGTGCCCGTACTGCCAAGGCAGCAGCCTCGTCAAGTCACCGCAGACGGTCAGCTATGAGATACTCGAAGAGGCACGCCGCGTGGCGCGCGGGATGGATGGTGACACGTTTAAGCAAACGACATTGCGCGTCAACACCGAAGTCGCACGCGCCCTGCGTTCCACCGAGCGCGACGTGCTCAGCGAGATCGAGGCGTACCTCGGCACGGTGGACATTACCAGCGATGAACATGTTCACCAGGAGCAGTTCGACTTCGCCTTCATTTAGGTGATGGGTGATGGGTAGCAGGTGACAGGTAATCAGAGATAAGCTTTTGTCCCGTCACTTGTCACCATCTATATGCAGAACCAAGATACCGATTGCATGATGAAGGTCAAAATCGCTTGCGGTAGCGGGCGGGTTCCAAATGCGGATGTCCCGCCCGCTATCGCAGGCGATTTTGACACAACCCTGTTTCTTGACTCATCACACATCACTTTTTCACATGAGTAGGCTGAGAAAATTCTTGAACGGCGTACTGGCTGGGGGTGCGGGTGTGGCGGCGCTCGCGACGGTTAACGCCGTGATCGCCCGGTCGGCACCCGAACCCGAAGACGATGCTCCCGGTGGCGAGGCTTCAATTTTTCCGTGGCAGCACGGGCAGGTTGTGTACCGCGTGGCCGGCGCTGAAGACGCGCCGCCGCTTCTCTTTGTGCACGGCGTCGGCGCCGGCGCGTCCGCCTTCATGTGGCGGCGCAACTTCGACGCCCTCGCCGAAAACTTTCGCGTCTACGCGCCTGACCTGCTCGGATTCGGGGCGTCCGCTAAGCCGGCGAACGCGCCATATTCCGCCGACCTCTACGTTGAACTGATCGCCGGCTTTCTGCGCCAAGTCGTCGGGGGTCGTCCCGCGATCATCGTCGCGGGTTCGCTCGGCGCCGCCTTCGCGGTGCGCGTCGCGGACGAGCACCCTGCGCTCGTCGCGTCGCTGGTGCTGACCTCGCCGACCGGCTTTGACAATCTGAGTGCGCGCCCCGGAATGCGTGGCGCCGCCTTCTACGGGCTACTCCACTCGCCAGTGCTCGGCACATCTTTTTACAATGCGGTGGCGAGTGAACGC
>Ga0136614_10000530_pt1 | contig 19224 bp, 13 predicted proteins | sample AntDrymUQ2792106_2_FD_106643 | JGI IMG/M metagenome (GOLD analysis project Ga0136614, IMG submission 106643) | Polar desert sand microbial communities from Dry Valleys, Antarctica - metaG UQ279 (21.06) | ecosystem: Environmental > Terrestrial > Soil > Desert | place: Antarctica: Dry Valley... | reverse complement strand
CGAAGCAGAGCGTTGGGCATATTTTTCTCCTGTTTTCGAATTCAGATTGACTTCAGGTCTTGTTTGGAATCGGAAACCAGCGTGTCCGGCACGCATGTGTGAAGCACCAGAGCAAGAGCAGACACCGCGCCGACTGACACTACCACAACTTGTGCGGTGTTTAATACGAGGTGGCTCATGTTAGTGAAAGATTCTGAGCAGTGTCAACTTCTTAATAGTGTCAACTTCTTAATAGTGTGAGGTACTCGTGCCGTTTGCAATCGGCCCGGAACGCAGGCAACCCGTTGAGAAGCGCTCGTTACAGAACCGCGTCAAGCGGTAGCGACCGGATACAAGCACTCAACCGCGTCTTACAGGTCTTCCTGCCAACAAAATTGCAGTTGGCAGGTTGAATGTAGGATCCGGTCGCTAACCGCTCCCGGTTCTGTAACGATTCGCATGCGCCGAATAATGGCTTCAATTCCGGAATGAAACTGCGCCAGTACTTAATGTTGGAGCCTTTCCGAACTTTTTGCGGGTGAGCATTGGCGCGCGTGGGTGCGTCAAGCCGCCGCCGAGCGGGCGAGGAGTGCATCCCGAACGAGGATATTAAATTTCTCCGGATGCTCCTGCTCAGGCATCATCCGGCAATAGTCAAACACTTCCAGGCTGGCACTTGGGTTTGCTTCAAGTAGTGCGACCGCCTGAGCGACGGGAGTCGTCTGGTTCTGTTGGCCCCAAACCAGCATCACGCGTTGAGTCAATCGTGAGAAAGCAGCGCGTGTGTCTGTATTCAGATATCCAGAGAGGAAAGCCGCGATAGCGTGTTGCGCGCCCTGCTGATGACTGGTGGCGTAGAAGTTTGCCACCACCCGGTTAGTCACGCGTCGATGGTCATAGAACAAGCGCTTGCGTGAGTAGTCGCGGATACTGCGCTCGCTGGCCATCACGTTATAGAACGATGTGCCAAGCACGGGCGACTGCAACAGTCCATAAAACGCTGCGCCCGACATTCCCGGCCGCGTGTTTAATTTGTCAGCGCCAGTGGGTGCGTTGAGCACCATTGATTTGACCAGCTCTGAATGCTCGTCCGCTACCCGAATGGTGTAAGCGGCGCCTAGGGAACTGGCAACGATATTCGCAGGATATCCTGTTACTTCGCGTATGAAATCCGTGATTAGATCAACGTAGAGATCGGCGGAGTAAGGGGCCGTACTTGGCTTGTCAGAGAATCCGAAGCCCAGCAGATCAACGGCGTAGACTCGGAAATCGCGGGCCAGCACGTCAAAGTTTTTCCTCCACATAAAGCTCGACGAACCAGCGCCGACATCGTGGATAAAAACCAAGGGCGGACCAGGGTGTCCGGTCCCCGCCGTCCTATAGAAGATTCTGCCATATTTCCAATCGAAGAAACGGGCCTCGCCACCCAGCGCGCTGTCATCCGGATCGCTCGCGTTTTTCCGGATGGCAGCATTCATCGCTGCGAGGGCGGCCACGCTGGCGCCGCCCGCGATCATTGTCTTCCAAAGATTGCCGAGTTTACTCATTTTCAGAGTCGTACCAGGGAAGGCGGACCCCCCAAGTCGAAGCCCTCAGGTAAGAACCGCGGTAGCGATCGGGTTGTATGCTCTCGATTGAGACCGGGTCGTACCGCTTCCCGTTCTGACAAGAACAACGTTTAGATGAACGCGAAATCGAACTGCTCCTGGTGAACCCTGGGATCACTGTTAATATCCACCGGACCCAGGTATTCTTCGATCTCATTTAACACGTCGCGTTCCGGGCCGCGCAGCGCTCGCGCCACTTCAGGATTGATACGCAGCGTCGTTTGTTTGTTGGCTTTGTCGCCATTCATGGCTTTTCCCAGACGCCGCGCTTCCTCGAGCAACTCGTAGCAAACGGTCTGCGGAGATTTGATCAGGCCGGCGCCCTGGCAGTACTGGCAAGGAGCACAAAGCGTTCTCTCCAAAGACTGCTTGACCCGCTTGCGAGTCATAATTACCAGACCAAAATCATTGAAAGAGAGAACCTTGGTCGGCGACTTGTCATGACGCAGCGCGTCCTGCAACGCTTGCATAACCCGCGTGCGATTGCGCCGCTCCTCCATATCGATCAGATCCAGCACGATAATTCCGCCCAAATCGCGCAAACGAATCTGCCGGACAATTTCGTCCACTGCTTCGAGATTGGTCCGCGTGATCGTGTCTTCCAAACGACCGCCCCCACGGCCAACAAACTTGCCGGTGTTGACGTCAATGGCCACCAACGCTTCGGTTTGGTTGATTACCAGATAGCCGCCGGACCGTAGCCAGACTCTCGGCTTGATGGCTTTATCAATCTCGGCCTGTACGCCGTAGGCCTCCAGGATTGGCTGCTCCTTCGTGTAGAGCTTGACGCGTTTGACCATGCGCGGCTGAATGCGATTCACAAACTCCACAATGCGGGCGTACTCCTCTTCGGAGTCGACTCGAATTGCGGAAAAATCATCCGACAACTGGTCGCGCAGGATGCGCTGGACCAGATCGAGGTCGCGATGCACCAGCGAGGCCGGCTTCGATTTCTCGGCGGCCGCTCGAATGTCAAGCCAGGTTCTTACTAGGTAGCGCACGTCTTCGCGCAAATCCGGTTCGCTTATGCCGACACCGGCCGTTCGCACGATGAAACCGCCCGACGGAATATCCTCTTCCGCTCTCAGCATCTGGATCAGCTTCCGCAGCCGGTGTCGTTCGCTGTCCGATTCGATCTTCCGAGAGACCCCCACATGTTCCACCGTTGGCATGTAGACAAGAAAACGACCCGGCAGCGCGATGTGAGAAGTGATGCGGGCACCCTTCTTGGCAATCGGTTCCTTAGCAATCTGGACGAGAATCTCCTGTCCTTCATCCAGCAGATCCGTAATCGTTGGTTGTTGTCGATCTCTTCGCTGGGAGCGTGGATAATCGCGAGAACTCTGCTCCCGGTCGCGAGAAGTTGGTTCGGGAGCTGCCGGCTTCGTTAAGGGAGCAACAGGCTTCGCTTCCTCAATCGGCGTGATATCTGTTGAGGTCTCGGTCTCTTCGGCCTGCCCGTTTGTGGGAGCGTCCTGGTCGGCGCCGCCGGTGGTCTTTGGCTTTGAAGTGGGACGGCGTCGCCTTCTGCCACCTCGTCGCGTCGCGAATTCACCGCGAGAGCGATTACCAGTAATGCGTGCTTCCGAATCTTCCAGACCAGTGTCCGCAGTCGTCTCGCTTGGGGACGCTGAATCCACCGATTTATCGGTCACGCTTTTGGCACGTCTCTTCGTAGGGGCTTTCTTGTTCGCGGCTCTGGTCTTCGTGCTTTTACTCACCGCTGGCTTTCGAGATCCAGTTTTCCTCCGCGCCACGCTGACAATTCTCTCCACGGCTCGGGCTGCAAATCCCGGTGCTTCAGTCTCCTCATCCGCTTCGGCCTCAAACGCCGAAGGTGTCCTCAACTGTTCGGGCTCCTCGTCGTCACTTATGCGTTGAAAAGTGCCACCAGGAAGTGTCTGTCCGTCAACACTGTCAACAAAGCTCTTCACATGCGCAGCAATCGTTTCCGGCGCGCGCATCATTATTCGTCCCTGGTCGCTGGTGTCCTCTCCATCATCGATTCGTTGGAACGAAGGATTTTGATGGCCACCTGACGGAAGAACCGAGCCCACTTCCGGGTTACGATAATCATCCTCGAAATTGAACTCGACGGCATGGATCTGATTGAATATCCGCTCCTGCAACCGTGCATCTTTAAACATCTCGCCGTTTACCGCGGCATTCTCCTCTTCGTCGACAATTCTCTGGATCGAAGGGTCAGTCTCGACAAACGGTGTGATGATCTCTTCCTCTTCAACGTCAGCAGCGCTTCTGGCTGCCTGCTCGACGGGCGCTTCCTGACCATCTCTCCCACGACCGCGACGGCGGCCGCGCCGACTACGCCGTCGACCAGTGTCCGCAGTTTCGGCGGGTTGCTCTGTCGCAACTGAGGCCGCCTCACCAAGTACAGCCTCTACTTCAGCCTCGCGAAGTGGCTCAGCACGCTCATGTGTAGCTTCGATGTGATGTTCGCGCTCCACGCGACCGAGGGCGATTTGTTCAGCGGCGGCGCGCCCTGCATCGGCTTCGCCTTTCTTCGCCTTGTCGATGACGATACGTTCAAACTCTTCCTCTTCGTCAAAGAAGTCAGAGACATAAAGGAAAGCGTCCCGTTCCAAACCGACATTCACAAAGGCCGATTGCATGCCCGGCAGCACGCGCATTACGCGTCCTTTGTAGATATTGCCGACAATGCCCTGATTGTCTTCACCACGCTCAATGTAAAACTCGGTAACCTGATCATCCTCGATGATCGCGATCTTTTTTTCGCGTCCGTTGACGCTTACGATTAATTCTTTTGCCATGTTGTAACTTGTGTCTCCTGGAATGCAGGCCGCAAGGCTCGATGCTTATTTGCCCTTGTGGAAGAGTAGTTTGATGACCTCAGCTCCCGATGCCACGCCGTCGGCTGGTTCCGGGGCCGAGCATTCTTTTGAAAATGTAAGTTGCGCGAAACAAGCCCGCCATTTTCTCAAAGAGCGAGGAGCGTGCTTTACGCGAGACTAGTGAGACGGTTAGACGTCCCACTGCGTTTTGTTCAGTGGAAATTGTTGGCCGCGGCTCAGGCGAGTCTGGAAATAGATTGCTAACCGGCCGTGTGTGAGTTGTTTGCAGGTTGCGCTCGCGAGCGTCCCGGTGTGGACTTACCCCGTCGAAAGCGCGACGGTCATTTGAACTGTTCAACAGAAACCCTGACTGCGGTTCTGGCGCTTCGAACGCGCCAACTTTGCCACAGGGAGCACATCCTCAACTAAGTTGAGGGAGCCGTAGAGAAAACTTGCCCTAATGTGCTCGAACCTGTTCTGGCTTGTTTACCCTTCCCCCGGGGGAAGTTGGGAATGTTGTCCCATCGCCCGCATGTCTCCAGAGCCCATTGGGCCTCGCGAGCCGCTTCAATAAAGTTAACAGCGAGTCGTCATCCTGTTACGACAAAACTGTAACGACAAACAACTCGTCTCGCCTGGTCGGGCGCACGGAAAATTCTCTTACTTGGCTTTTCGTGCTTCGAAGATATAAGCTGCATTTGGAGCGCCAAATGAAAACATCCGGCAAGCTAGCTAAGCTGGAGTATAACCGAAGGGGCGTGAAACGCGAAACATAGGATGTTTACGATGAGAATGAGGTCGAGGAAACATAGAAGTCGACCGCCCACGCCCCGCCCTCGGGTTCCCGCTGAATACCTGGCTGTTAGCTCCTGAAGCCAGCCAAGCGTGCAGAGCTCTGTCTGATTAGGCAGGTGAGTTCTGAGATTGTAGGACCTTTTGCTCACTAACTGAATTTGTCTCTATTCCTGATTTCAGACTAAAGCTGATCACAGACTGAACTCTGTCCCACCATGCTAGTTAACGAACCTTCTAAGCTGGACGCTGATCGCGAAACCGATGGCGATGAAAGTCGCGATGAGCGAGGCGAGGCCGGCGCTCATCAGAGGCAATGGGACGCCGATGACGGGCAAAAGCCCGAGTTCCATACCGATGTTTATGAATACCTGGAACATCAACCCACCGACAATTGCCATAATGACTAGCATCCCGGGCCGGTCTGGTGCCCGCCGCGCCCCCGTGACCAGCCTCGAGAGTAGGAGTGCGTAAGCGAGCAACACCAAAATACAGCCGATAAAACCCGCGTTACCAGCCGTCACGGCAAAAATGAAGTCGGTATGGGGTTCCGGCAAAAACTTCAAACTGCTTTGAGAGTGTTCCGAGGTGGTTTGCGCGCCGAGCAATCCGCCTTCGCCAACGGTCAGGATCGACTGCCAGGTGCTATAGCCAAAGCCTCGTCGATCTGCTTTTTCGGGATCGAGGATGACATTGATACGCTCCTGTTGATAAGGCTTTACAAAATTTGTCTTCACTCCTACCCAGTAGGCAACTGGCAGCATTACCATGGCCAGAATCATTCCCCCGATAACTAGCCGCAGCCGAATGGCCGAGAGAAAAAGCACCACAAACAAGATAGGCAGGTAAGTAAGAACCGAGCCAACGTCGGGTTCCAACAGGATCAGACCGCAGGGCAAGGCCAGGATCAGACCCCCGACCGCCATTTCGCTGACCCTAAGTGCCTGCGTGCGATGCTTGCCGAAGTACCAGGCCAACATCATGGCGGTCGTTACTTTGACAAACTCCGATGGTTGAAACTGACCAATGCCGGGAACTTTGATCCAGGCACGTTGGCCATTGATCTTTAGGCCGATACCAGGAATCAAGACCAGCGCCAGAAGTATCAGGCCAAAAGCGTAAAAGGCAGGCGCGATGTTGAGCAGCCTCCGATAATCGGTGACTGCCACCAGAATCATCGCCACCAAGGCAATGCCCAGTCCGATCAGCTGCTTAACCCAGTAAGCTTCTTGCGGCTGCGCATAGCGAATCTGAACGGTGCCAAAAGCTACAATGCCAATCGCCAGCATTGCCAACAACCAGTCGAAGTCTCTGAGTGATTTTTTTTCTAGAAGTGCAGACATCAGGGTCTATTTCCGATTGCCGATTGCCGATTGCCGATTGCCGATTGGTGTGAACATGGTTCCTAGTTTATCGATTATGCGCGCTCTATAATCTGATAAGCGTAAACGGCAATCGGCAATCGGCAATTGGCAATAACCTTCACTGTCCCACAACTGTTTGAGTGTCTTGCGGTTTCTCTGGAGCCTTCCGTGTCGGCTTTGCGGACTTGGCTACCGGGACCGCGCCGGGCGGTTCCTCATGTCGGGTCTTGCGATAGTAAACGTCGTAGATTCTCCGCACGGCAGGTGCAGCGTGTTGATTTCCAAAACCGGAATTCTCGATCAGGGCAATGACGGAAATCTCCGGCTTGAAGGCGGGAGCATATGAAACAAACCAGGAGTGATCTTTGTTCTTACCAAAGTCCTTGCCGAGACTCACGACCTGCGCCGTGCCGGTTTTGCCGGCGATGTCGAAACCAGCCATGCGAATACCCGCGCCCGTGCCTCCGTTATTGACCACACTCCACATGCCTTCCACTACCGTCTGGCTAATCTCCTCAGGGATGGAGACTGTCTTGGGATTGGGGCGTGATGAATCGAGCCCCTGAAATCCCCGAGCCTGACGGTAGTTCGATGTACCCGGTTCGCCCACGGGCTTCAGCTCTTTTAGAAAATGGGGCACATACAGTTTGCCACCAAGACCTACTCCGGCGACTGTGCGCAGCATACTAAGTGGCGTCATTTCCTCGTAAACCTGGCCGAACGATGCAAAGACCGTGTCAATTTCTTTCCAGCGCTGATTACGGCGATCAAAGATCGCCTTAAACTCCGCCGGCGTACGGCTGCTCACTTCGTTGGGCACATCGATTCCAGTTCGTTTGTTCAGATCAAACTGGTCGACCATGGCCACGATGCCTTCGAGACCCATCTTCAATCCGAGACGGTAGAAGTAGCCGTCGCAGGATTTTGTGATCGCCATTCTCACATCCGGCGTTCCGTGATTGCCCATGCAGCGTGTGAACTTGTTTCCGATCGTAATGCCGCCGCCGCAGACAATGTTTGAGTGCTGGAGCGTGATTGCGCCCTGCTGCAAACCTGCGATGGCCATGGGAATCTTCCAGGTCGAGCCGGGAGGATAGCGGCTCTGTACCGCCCGGTTGATCAGCGGTTTGTCGGGATCATTGAGCAGCGCCACATACTCAGCCCGGCCTTCTTTGGTGCCAATGCGCTGGGAGAAAAGGTTGGGATCGAAGGTGGGCGCGGAAGCGAGTGCCAGAATTTCACCATTGGTGGGATCCATGGCGACAACGACGCCGCGTTTTGTTGCTGAATTACGCAGTTGCTCCTCGGCGGCCAATTGTAGATCGAGGTCGATGGTGGTAATCAGATCCTGGCCTGGTTGCGGCAGAACTATCTCGATTTCATCCTGGATCCTGCCGCGGCTGTCCACGACAACCTTTCGATAGCCATCACGTCCGCGCAGGAAGTCGTCATAACTCTGCTCGAGACCGCTCTGACCCATTACGTCTCCGGGCTTCAGCCCCTTGTCTCTATATGCCGGTTGTTTCAACTGTTCGGGACTGATCTCACCAACATAGCCAAGCACATGCGCCAGCATACCGTTTGGCGGGTAGCGGCGTTGCGGTTGTTGCTCGACGCGAAGCTCGGGAAATTCCAGTTCGCGCGCTTCTACCCAGGCGATGTCACCTGGAGTGGCATCCTGTTTCACCGGAATGGATTCGAAAGCGGGGAGGGATTTTATTTCTTCAAAACGATCACTCAGGATGTCGGCATCCAGGTCGAGACCCTCCGATAGAGGCTGCAACAGCGAGTTTAGTTCCTTACCTCTTACGTCTTCGCGAGAGAGGATCACGTTATAAATAGGGCGAGAATCGACGAGTGGGTGTCCATTGCGATCGAAGATAATGCCGCGCGGTGCCGCTATAGGCAACAACCTGATTCGTTGGTTCTGGGCAATCTCCGCATAGTGACGACCGCGAACCACCTGCAGGAGATAAAGTCTCACGCCCAGCACGCTTAGCAGCAGCGCTGCCACGATCTGGACAGCCATCAGCCTGCCGCGAAGATTTTGGGATGTGTCAACAAACTTCATTTGTAAAAATCAGACAGACAATTCGATGACGGAATTCGCTGGTTCGACGTCTTACCGCCTTTTTAACGAACTCGCACCCCGGCGCGCGACTCGCCGCCGCGAAGCAAACTGACGACGCAGGCTCACCTGTTCGGAAAGGACCGAATCGAGCAAGTACATTGCGAAAGTTCCCACCGTAGTCGTTCCAATGAGGCTATAGGAGATGGTCTGCACGAAGGGAGCAGACGGGGGATTTCCTAACGACCGCTGCCAAAAAAAGTATATCGCGCCGTCTATGAGCGTCGCCGCAGCTAGGATCGGAATTCTCAACAGTGCGTTTTCAAGGTTGATGCGAGTGGCGGCGAAGTAGATCAAGTACGCGGTTAGGGTTTTTGAAAACCCTCCCGCGCCCAGAAGACCGCCGCTGGGAGCGTCAATCGCGAGACCGGCAATTGTGCCAACTATTAAGGCTTGCCACGCCTCGCGCTGCAATGCGATATAAACAACGACAATCAGGGGAAAGTCAATATAGGAGAGTGGAGGCCAAGCCTCTCGTAGCGAGAGCTGCAGGATGATGGCGATCCCTAGAACCGCAGCAGTCTTAAACTGAGGCATTACGTAAGAGTGATGAGTGATGGGTGAAAAGTGATAAGCAAGAAGGAACGATGATGATTTCATCTCATCACTTATCGCGCACCACTTTTGTTTTGTCTACATTCGGCAGCGTATGTTCGGGTGCAGGCCGCTGCGGCGGACGATACAGCAGCACCGCCACCTCTGCTAATTGATCCAGCCGCGCGCTCGGCTTGATAAAGATTTGATGTGGTTGAGTGGCAGTGCCCGGTTTCACCTCAACCACCTCTCCCACGGTTAGTCCGGGCGGATAAATTCCGTCCTGACCGGTCGTCATGATGTAGTCGCCGGTTGAGACCTTTTGGAGTCCTGAGACATACCGCATCTCGACAAGACCTGAGTTACCGAGACCTCTAACCGATCCCAGGGCTCCTGATTCGCCAAGCTTTCCGATGATCGCACCGGCTGCTGCTTTTTCGTCAGTAATCAGCATCACCTGCGCGGTCCATGGACTAAGCGCAATCACCCGGCCGACAAGTCCGCCCGGCGTAACGACCGGCATATTTAGGGCGATACCTGAGGAACTGCCGCAGCTGATCGTGACCGTGTTGAACCACACTGAGCCATCGCGAGCGATAACTCTTGCAGCAACCTGGTCGTAGCCCGTCTTTTCTTTGAGGTTGAGCAGCTCCCTTAAACGCCCGTTCTCGGCCACTGCTTCTTGTGCTTTTCGAAGCTCTAATTCGGTAACCGCGAGTTGCCGAGTGAGACGCTCATTCTCCGAAGCTGTACTACCAAAATTATTAAGTTGCCTGTAGAAACCGCCTACCGTGCCGCTCACCCAGGAAGTTGCTCTCTGCACTGGCGAAGCGAGGGCCTGAACTCCGCCTTTGAACACGTTTTGCTTGGTGAAGTTTTCCTGGGCGTCAAAGGCCATCACAATCAGATTCGCAAAAAGCAGCATCACGAGCCAAATAGGCGCGCGCTGACGAATCTCTTTTTGGGTACGACTGCTCGCCATATTCGTAATCGTGAATAGTAAATCGTAAAATGGCCAACTGGTGCTTAAATCGTACCTTGTTTTCCTATTTACGATTTACCATTTACGATTTACGCATTCTTCACATTCCGCTGGTCATAGTGTTTTCCCACTTAACTCGCTTCAAGAGGTCAAAATCAGAGAGCATCTTGCCTGTCCCGAGCACCACTGAAGCCAGTGGATCGTCGGCGATCGAGACGGGAAGACCGGTTTCGATCGATAGACGCTTATCGAGGTTCTTGAGTAGAGCACCGCCACCAGTCAACACAATGCCACGCTCGACGATGTCAGCGGAAAGCTCCGGCGGTGTACGCTCGAGCGCTACACGAACTGCATTAATAATTGTCGACACGTTATCTGCTAAAGCCTCGCGCACCTCTTCGTCAGTCATCGTGATCGTTTTTGGAATGCCTTCAATTAGATTTCGACCGCGCACATGATACGAGAGCGGTTCATCAAGTGGGTACGCCGAGCCAAGCTCGATCTTGATGGCTTCCGCAGTTCTCTCCCCAATCAGAAGGTTATACTTCCGCTTGATATAGGAGATGATTGCCTCGTCCATCTCGTTTCCAGCAACTCGTACGGCCCGGGAATAGACGATACCGCTCAAGCTGATCACGGCGATGTCGGTAGTTCCTCCGCCGATGTCGACAACCATGTTGCCGTGTGGTTCGGTTATCGGCAGGCCGGCACCGATCGCGGCCGCCATCGCTTCTTCCACCAGATAAACTTCAGAGGCTTTGGCCCGATACGCGGAGTCTTCGACGGCGCGACGTTCGACCTGCGTGATCTCGGAAGGAATACCGATCACCACCCGCGGGCTGACCCAGGTTTTTCCATTGTGGGCTTTGCGTATGAAGTGTTGCAGCATCTTCTCGGTCACTTCAAAGTTGGCGATAACTCCGTCTTTCATGGGCCGGATAGCGACAATATTACCGGGAGTTCGCCCCAGCATTTCCTTCGCGTCACGGCCTACGGCTTCCACCTGATTGGTGATTTTGTTAATAGCAACTATTGAGGGTTCGGAGACAACGATGCCTCGGCCCTTCGCGTAGACCAAGGTGTTGGCCGTGCCCAGATCGATTGCGAGGTCGCTGGAGAACAGACTAAAAATGGATTTGAAGGCCATCTAATTTGATCATTTCCCGTCTGTGTAGAATGAGAACTTCCGGTGGGTGGGCGGTCGCGGTTGGCAAATACTTGTGCTCACTAAGAAGACAACGGATAGCAAGATTCTCCACCAACTCCACAAATTCAGATTTTGGGTTCACCTCTAAGACAGACCAGCCAGCTCCGAACATCATAAGATACACCTGATTCTAACTTTTGTGCTATCAAAGAAATCGGTTTTCCGGATTAGTCTTCGGGAGCTTGCCCAGTCGCAACAGGGGTATTTTCAACTCGAGCGTTCGGGGGAGGGCCCGCGGAGAAGCGGACCCAGTTATTGTTTGCCGCCTTTGCCTCATTCCATTGCGGCTGCGCAGGCGATGAGTTGTTGCGGGTAGGAAGCGTGAATGTGGAAAGTGGCCACTCCGAAGAATTTGCGGGATTCGACGACCGTGCTCGCTAGTCTAAGGCGAGCCCGAGATAAATGATCGGAGTGCTTCAATATTCGGCTTATTGTCCTCGGGCTTGTCGTACGGCGTCTCGAGGATGAAAGCGGAGTGGGAGAGTTTCGGGTGACGCGCCACCCGCCTCAGCCCGTCCCTCCCGATGTGACCCTGACCGATGTGCCAATGGCGATCCACACGCGAGTGGTATACAGCCCTCGAATCGTTGAAATGGATTGCCCGCACTTTCTTCGTCTCCACCTCGCGATCAAGTGCCTGGATCGTTGCTTCGAGTCCCTCTGCCGTGCGGATATCGTAACCGGCGGTGAACGCGTGAGCCGTATCGAAGCAAACACCAAGGGGCAAGCCGGGACAGGCCTTCATGATTTCTCGCAAGTGCTCAAACCGATGGCCAATGCACTCACCCTGCCCAGCAGTGTTTTCCAGGAGAATCCGAATCGAACCCAAATCGAGTCCGTCGGCTGCCCGCTTCAAACTCTCTGCACACGCGTCGATCCCATCAGCCTCACACGCGCCGCGCGCGCTGCCCGGATGAACTACTAGGTAGTCTGCCCGGAGAAGAATCCCGCGCTCTAGCTCTTCTCGAAAGGAGGCGCGAGACTTTTGCAGCATTCCCTCATCCGCAGCAGCAAGGTTGATTAGATAGTTAGCATGGATGGCTACCGGTGAGATCCCTGTCTTGCGGCGAACGCGCTTGAACAGCTCGACTTCTTCATCGCTTAGTGGTTTAGCTTTCCACCCTCGCGGATTACGCGAGAAGATCTGCACCGCCTGACAATCAAGCTCGTTGGATCGAAGCAGGGCATTGTGAAGCCCGCCGGAGATCGGAGCATGGAATCCAATGCGTGGTCGCTTGCCTCTTCGCTTAGTGTCCGCGCTCTGTCCCCTGGTGACCCGCTCGTGTTTCACTTCTGTACTTCTTCCATCATGCGCAGCACATTCCCGCCGAGAATCTTTTCGACCTCGGGTTCGGTATAACCGCGCCGCAACAGCTCGCGAGTCAGATTCGGTAAATCTTCGACTGTTGCCAAGTCGCTGAGGGTCGATTGCACCCCATCAAAGTCCGACCCGACACCCACGTAATCTACGCCGACCAGTTTTACGACGTGGTCGATATGGTCAACCAGGCGCGAGACACTCGCACGCGGCAAACGCTTCGCATACTCCTCCATTCTCACCCGATCCCGCGCTATCTTTTTGTGAGCCATCGAGCCTGACTCCTCTTCAGAGGCTTTTTGCACTAGCGAGGCAATCTCTGCATCGACCTTTTTCTTACTGTCATCCCATCCTGGTTCGAGAAATGCAGGGTAGAAAAGGATGCAAACAACGCCACGGCCTTTCGCGATAGTCCGGATCATTTCGTCATCCAGGTTGCGCGGTACGTTGGCAATCGCTCGGCAGCCGGAGTGCGTTGCAATTATCGGTTTTGAGGAGGTGCTTATTATGTCCCAAAACGTCTTATCTGAGACATGGGAAACGTCGACAATCATTCCCAGTCGATTCATCTCACGGATGACACCCTTGCCAAAGTCATTGAGACCTCGTGTCTGCCCCACTTCGTCGTTCGAAGAGCCTGCCCAGCTTGTGCTCACGCTCCAGGCCGGCGACATGTAACGAACACCCATCTGGTAATAACGCTGAACATTTTCAAGTCGCTCGTCTATGGCGTAACCACCCTCGAGTCCCATAAGTGCGGCCAGTTTTCCCTTCGCAGCGATCCGCCGAATATCCGCGGCCGTTGTCGCCAGGTCCCACGTTTCCGGATACCGGGCCGGGAGCGCCCGCACCACGGCAATCTGATCGTCCGCGCGTTTCATCGCGCCGGCACCACCTCCGCCAAACAATTCCGGCTCCACCCAGATAGAAAAGAACTGAGCGTCTAAGCCACCGTCCCTCGCGCGCACATTATCGAAGTGGCCATCGGGCAACCGCCGGGAAATGTCGAGTTGTTCGTCAAGCAAACGCTGAGTGGTATCGGCATGCATATCGATCGCAATTGCGCGCCGATGGATAACAAGAGGATCGTTCGTTTGACTGGTTTCTTTTCGATCGGCAACGGCTGTAGTTTCAGTTTTTTGGGTCATACGGCAGTTTGTAGAGATGCTCAGCAGCAGGATGACGATTAGGACCAGACCGCGTGGGTCGTATTTCAACCAGTGCACCGGAAAGGAGTCACGATTAGAAATATTTACTATTTTAGAGTGCATCTGATTGTGCATCTGAATGGTACGTTGGCCAACTCTTTCTAAGCAAGTGTGCCTTGCAAAGCAGAACAAATGTACTGTATTGTGCCCTGTCATATCACCCTGCAAGCTCTAGCTAAGAAGGAACTAGAACTATCTTGCAGAATGTGTTTCCGCGAAACCTTTCTGCTCCCAGGTTGAAGGCAGGACCCTCGCCCTGGTTCCTCCAACTGATTTCCTGAAGGAGTAACACCATGTCTTTAAAAGATGGCAAAGCGAAAGACACAGCGAGTCCGCGCATTTGCGACGTCGTTTGGCACGACGGAGAGTTTATCAACTGGAATGACGCGCGGGTGCACGTTATGTCTCACGTTCTGCACTATGGTTCAAGCATTTTTGAAGGCATTCGCTGTTATGCAACCAAACGTGGGCCTGCTGTCTTTCGTTTGAAGGAACACATGCAGCGGTTCTTAAACTCGGCAAAGATATACCGCATGGATCACTCGTGGACATCGGATCAATTGTGCGACGCTTCGGTGGACCTGGTTCGCCGCAGCGGTTTGGGGCAGTGCTACATTCGTCCCATCCTCTTCCGCAGTCTTGATGAAGAACGTCCCGCCTTCGGCGTCAATCCGTTTCCCAATCCGCTGGCCTGCTATATCGGAGCCTGGGATTGGGGAAATTATCTGGGTGATGATGCCATCGAAAAAGGCATTGACGTCTGCGTCTCCAGCTGGAATCGGCTGACGCCAAACTCGATGCCGGCGATGGCCAAGAGCGGCGCGAACTATATGAACTCCCAGCTGATCAAGATGGAGGCTCTGCTCAACGGCTTTGCGGAAGGTATTGCGCTGGACGACCGCGGTTATGTGTCCGAAGGCTCCGGCGAGAACATTTTCGTGGTAAGTGGTGATGTCGTACTGACGCCTCCCCTTTCTTCCTCCATACTGGCGGGAATCACTCGTGATAGTGTGATTCGAATCTGTCAGGAACTGGGGATTACCGTCAAGGAACGAAGCATTCAACGAGCGGCTCTCTATGTTGCGGACGAGCTTTTCTTCTCCGGAACGGCAGCGGAGATTACCCCGATTCGTTCGGTTGATCGGATCACGGTGGGCGCCGGTGGGCGGGGAACAATTACGGCCCGCATTCAAAAATCATTCTTTGAGATCACGAAAGGCGATCGCGAGGCGCCCGGCGATTGGCTGACCTACGTCAATGCTTCAGCCTTGAAGCCTGCCAACAACGGTCACAAGGCCCAAGAGGTAGTTAGTACCCCCTCCGGCGCGGGAAACGAACCGGCCGTTACGTATCAGACCGTCGCGACCGAGTAAACCCCGGCCTAGTGTTCGTGTTGTGGTCGTGTTGCGCTGCGCCCAAGTTTGCGGGATCACTAAGGTCAGTTCATTCGCATTCGCCGCATCACACGTACTCCCGAGCGCCAGTCTTCATTTATGTCGAAGCGGTACATTTCTACGTTTGGGGCAATCAAACGAGCCAAGGTCTGAAAAGAGGGATGGACTCTCAGAGTGGGCGCTACAAGATAGACGAGCGGCGACTCGGCGCGAATGCGGCGCTCACCAAAAAGTCTGGCCCGCCAGATGTGTCCTCGACGACGATGCGCTTCAACACGTTGCCAGTAGTCTGCACCCTGTAGCACGTGCTCACGATCTTCTGAAACCTTCAACTCAATCACGACCAGACGTCCGTCACGCCTGAGCGCCAGCAGATCAATCGGCCTCACGCCGAGCCGCCCACCTCTCGCTGTCCGAAACTGAGCATGTAGCGGCGCAACTATCAATCCGGGATCGAGTTTCGAGATGTCGCGACGAAGCAACGACTCTAACCAGGCTTCACCCGCGGTTCGGTAAAGAGCGTGCCGGTGATCTGAAGCGAGAGCCGACCTATGCTCGTGTAAATCGCCCAATAGCACGGCCCATTCGTGTTCGCTCTTTTCATCAAGGAGACGCCGTCGAGACCCTTCGATTCCAAACCATACGAGCTCGGAGTCCATCAGGCGCCGCACACGCGCGAAGGGAAGTCCAAAGTAACGAAGGGTCTCGCCATGGCGCGCTTGCACTACATCAATCGCTTCGGGGGCTTCGGCAATAATCGCCTGGGCCGACTCGCTGGTTGCCGGCGGAGCGATAGGCCTGAACCGTACGAGGCGCTTCTTCCATAGTTCTTCCAGCTCGGGACAAACAACGGGGGAAAGCTCGGTCCACGCTTGGTCGAATTCATAAACCGTGATTGCGCTGCGCAGACTCTCTCGCAGTAGAGCGACACGCATGGTCAGTAGCTTTACAAGATCGTTTTCGACCAACAGCCAGAGTTGCTGTACATAGGGAGCCCGCGCGCGCTCACTGGTGCGCCCAAACCAGAGGAGGGCGGAGGAGAGAAACTCATCGACCTCAGTCGGCTTGCTGGCAGCCACTGAGCCAGTCACGGCGATTCGATGGTGTTTGAGTCGCAGGAGAATTCGTGCGTAGCGTCCGAGTTGCCCACGACGCATGCCAGGGCTTAATGATGCCCGCTCGATCTTCGCTCCCGGTTGCAAACCGGATGCGAGCTGCGCTAGTTGATCGCAGCGGACTTGCCGAGCTGCCCTGACTGTGGCTGCGATCGCACTTGCCGATGCTCGCGGGATCAGCTCGATTACCGGTCGCTCAGCGCCCATCCGGCGCGAAGCCTGCAACTCCAGCTTCTCACCGGTCAAATTCCATCCCCGAATTCGCCACGAGCGAGTCCCCTTGTCGGTCCAATAGGAAAGGATTAGTCGGTTCTGGGAAATGTTGATATCTAATTCGGTCCTGCGGAGAGCTTGTGTGTTTCCACCACTGATCGTGTAAAACCATTCGGCGTGGGCATCAAAGAGTTCTGCAATGCGTTGTCTTGCGGTTTCCAGAACTGAATTTGTGAGGCGCTCGAACATAGCGGCAAATTCGGGAATGTGAGGCCGAGTCGAAGTTTGGGAGCGGCGGATGAGAGCTGCTAAGGCCCTTTTCCGCTTACTTTTCGTGGTTACTTCTACCGTGTGCTACCCTTTATGGTCAATAATTTCGACCAAATAAGAGTGTTAAGCAAGCTAACAATGAAGAATGTTTACCTCGCCAACAACGGGCCCAGGCCGCCGCTGAAAATGGACGTTGCCAGAATGAGATTGCGCCACTTGAAATTAAAGGCCGCAAGGAGGAAACGATTATCTTTGACCGCGACGAACATTACCGCGCCGGCACAACCATGCAGGATCTCGGTCAGCTGGCGCCGGTGTTTTCAAAGAGCGGAACAAGTTACCGCGGGAAACTCCTCAGGGATTACCGATCGAGCTCTCGGTATACCAGTCAGATCGAGGCGATGTCCAGGCCCAATGGGCACTCCTCGAAGGTAACGATGGAACTGAAGGACGTAAAGCTGGAGGTAGACGAGCGGTTGTTTTCCTGGCCATCTGATTATGGAAGGTCGAGCGTGGCTGATTTTTGACCTGATACGAAAGGAGGGAAAAGGGGCGACTCCCAAACAAGAGGAGAAATAAGCCAACCTCATCCCATGCTCAAGGCATCGGAAAGGCGCACACTGAGCAGTGTGGCGAGTTCTAATCCCGAAGGGATTTAAGTCAATAGCCGTGGGCGAGCGTTGCGCGACGCCCACGGGAGGATGGGAGAAAGATTCCTGTCCCTGGAAGGGTCAAACAGAGCCCCAAAAGTGACCCCTTCAGGGTCAGGCATTCTTCTTTCACCTATCTGTGGGCGTCGCGCAACGCTCGCCCACGGTTACTAAGTTAAATCCCTCCGGGATGATGTACCGAAGTGACGCACTACTGGCTTCAAGAAAGGCCTCTTAAAAGTGAAAACTAAAATTCTCAGCAGCGTGTTTGTCGTTAGCTTATTGCTGGCGGGATTGTCGAGTGTAGGTATCGCCCAAACCAGTCGCGGAGCTGCGGCAAGGACTCGTCAGAGTCTTTTGTCCAGGCTCCCGACATCGGACGCGGTGGCTCAGGTCAACGTTAAGCGTGTGCTCTCTGAAGCTTTGCCCAAACTCTTGGTGGGTAACTCAGCCAAGCTGGCAGAGGTTGATTCTCAGATCGAACAATTTAAGACTCGCACGAGTCTCGACCTGCGTTCTTTCGATGAACTTGCCCTAGGCATGCGTTATAGCTATCCGTCGGCGGGTATTACCAAGATCGACACCGTGGCGGTGGCCCGTGGAGCCTTCAATACCGGCGCCATCGTTGCCGCTGGAAGGGTGGCGGCCAACGGCAAGTACCGCGAAGAAAAATATCTCGGCAAGACCATTTACATCTTTACTCTGGACCATCGGGTGAAACTTCTGGGCTTGCTGGACTTGAAGATCAAGGAACTCGCGGTTACTCCGCTCGATGCGAACACGTTGGCGCTGGGCGATGCGGATCGCGTTCGCAACACTCTCGCTGCTAGCAAGGAAAAGAGGTTCGCCAACGCCGAGTTGATAGCCCTGGCTACGCAGGATCCAAACGCTATCGTAGGCTTCGGGGGAAACGTTTCCGCGGAGCTGCTTCAGAATCTTCGCATCGGTAACGAAGCAATCGCGAAGGATTTGGCCGCCGTGCGACGGGCTTACGGATCACTCGGTATGACTGACAAGGATCTGGAGTTGTTGGTTGCTGCGCGCACCGTCGATGCCGGTTCAGCACGCAGCCTAGGGGACACCGTGGAAGGCTTGAGACAGTTTGGAGCTCTCTTAACAAACCGGCTGTCCGGGATCAGAGGGGTTCTGGCCAGGAGCGCGTTGGGAAATCTAAAGATCACCACTCAGGGCAACGAACTTAAGATCCGCACCGCGGTCGCTCAGTCAGACGTTGCTCCCTTGGTGGGCGGGTTGTGATCAAGCCGGCTTAGAGTCTGATGTGTTAGCAGTCATGTTGGGACGAAATCACGAAGGTCAACTCGCTGAATTGGTATAAAAACTTTGTGGCCGGTTACTTCGCGAATAACCGGCCCATCGGTTTCCGATGCGCACAGCCGTCACCACGGACGGCTAACCCAGTTACTTTACTGGAAATGGAAATTGCGACTGAGGTGCCGCGGCAGCCGGTTCGTCCTCTTCCAGAGCGGCCAGGACGTCCTTGTAGATTTTTATCTTGCCCGAGCGTTTCATCCCCTCCTGGACCTTGGTGACGTAGTCGTCCCAGAGTTGGGTCTGGCGCTCAGTTAGCAGCGTCTGGGTCATCTGCGGTCGTCGTGAAGCAAACGCCGCCAGGTCCGCGTCGACGCGGTTGGT
>Ga0136614_10000529_pt1 | contig 19225 bp, 15 predicted proteins | sample AntDrymUQ2792106_2_FD_106643 | JGI IMG/M metagenome (GOLD analysis project Ga0136614, IMG submission 106643) | Polar desert sand microbial communities from Dry Valleys, Antarctica - metaG UQ279 (21.06) | ecosystem: Environmental > Terrestrial > Soil > Desert | place: Antarctica: Dry Valley... | reverse complement strand
TTTTTGTGTCCAAGGAGAACCCTGCGGGTCTCAAGGGATACCCCGGCCGAACGGAGTCTGCGTCCAAACGTGTGTTTGAGGTCATGCACACGGATGCTTTTGAAACCTTTTGGGCACGAGTTGCCCATGTCCGCCTCATAGACCTCAGACGCTTCCCTCCGCGCCAGTCGCCATGCCTTGTTGTACATCCGGGATAATCGTCTTCCTTCATAGGGAAAAACCCAAGTGCGATTTTCCCCTCGTTGCTCTTCAACCACAGATCGAGCAATTCGGTTCAGAACGATCAGCCGATCTTCCTTGTTCTTTGTTCTGATTCCTGGAATCACGAATACGGTCGTGCCCAACTCGCAGCGCGATGCATACGATTTGAGACTCTCGTTCCAGGTCTCAGAGGTCCATTAACCGTCTTGATCGCCCGTCAACCACCAGCTCCCTCTGAAACTCCGAGTGCAGCGAAGCGTTCGTGAAGCCGAAGGAGCACCTCAGAATCAAGCGCGGCATAGGCTCGCTGCGCATCAGTGAGAGGCCGTTTAGTCCAGTCGCTTGTTTGCTCCGATTTGTCGAGGGTCAGGCCGAACTCCCGCTCACATACCGACTTGAGACTGTGGCCCCATTCGTCCTCGCCGGCACGCAAGCGTCGCGATTCGACTAACGTGTCCAGAACGGGCTCAATCTTCAGCTCGTATCTCGAGAGCACCGCCCGCTCGAAATCGGCGTTGTGAATGATCTTGACGACGTCGGGGTCGCTGAACACATTAGCAAGTGGGGCAAGGTCGGTGACCTCCAATGGATCAACTAGATACGTACATGACTCCGTCGCAATCTGCATGAGGCAGAGTGCGCGTGACTCAATCGTCGTCTCGACGTCGAGCCCCAGTGTCCGTTCGCCGCGGAGTGCATCGCACATCGCTACCAAAGCCTCGGCGCTATTGACCCAATGCAACGGACGAGACTCGTCCCGCGTCATCCTCGGCAAGTCTGCGCCTTGACGAAGGGCTGCTAGTTCCTTGAGCTCTTGGCCCGTTGGAGCGCTAACCGTGTCCCGAACCAGCTCGATAGCAGGGGCTCGAGCCGGTTCTGCCCCGGCAAGCCACCGCCAAGCCCCGGCAAGGTCCAGCAGGTAGTGGGCCAAGATCTCCCGCTCGATCCACGGCGGCATCAGTGGTTGGAACTTGCTGAGGCGATACGACGGCAATGACGCGGCAACGCGCCGCCACAACTGCTCGTTTTCCCAGAACTCGGGATCCGTGAGGCTCGCGATCGCCGTCTTCAGTCGGAGCACACCGACATTTTCCCCACGAACGCTGATCGAGAAGTTATCGGGCACGGCCTTCCATGAACTGTCCACAGCTTCGAGCGCATGTCGCAACGTCGCGTTGACTCGCCCGCCCGCGAATGTCCACCACCGGACTTCGCCGTTGACAACCTCGATCCCGCCTCGAAGCGGCCCCAAGATGTTGTTCATTGCGTCGCGATAGGCTGCAAACGCCGTGGCCGCTTCCGCGCCCATGTAGGCAGGCATATCCGCCGACGTGACGAGAGCGAGGATTCTCTGACACAGGACGTGACTTAAAAATTGAGGGAGGAATCCGCTCCAAGTGGGCTTGCGGCCGCCAGGAGCCGCCTCGACCACGACACGCCGATCGTTGTGTTGAACGCTGACGACGGCCCAGGGCCGCCCGCCAAGGAGAAAACAGCTGACCCCATCGACCAGCCGATCGACGAACCCTTGGTTCAGCGAGCCGACTGCTTGACCGGAAGCTGTTTGAACCGTATAAGTCTGCGGACTGGAAAAGACGGCGTACAGCTCCATGAAATGCCGTCGTCCGAAGCGGCGCTCGGCCTTGGGTCCCAGGACGAGTCTGCCACTCGCCATCAGCAGCGAGCGGTCGCGTAGCATCCACCCGATGAGGCGATCGAACTCCGCGCGGTGAATACCCCTGAAGTCGGGCACTCGGCTTAGATGTACCCAAGCCTCCTCCATTGGAACGCCATGGCTCGACAGGGCCATCGCAAGGACCTGGTGCACGAGCACGGGCCAACAGCGGTCGTTGATCTCGACGTCTTCAACCCAGCCGGCCTTCGCCATCTCGACGAGCGCGGTGGCCTGCAGCACACCCTCGGTCGTCTCGCAAAAGAACGTCGTGTTCGGGGTCTGCCCCGGTCTGCGGCCGGTGCGTCCCATACGCTGCAGAAACGAGCTGACGGTATCAGGAGCCTCGGCCTGAAGGACACGATCGAGATCGCCGAAGTCGATACCCAACTCTAACGTAGACGTGCACACGATGCAGGCGTCAGACCCATGGTTGAATCGTTCCTCTGCGAGCTGTCGCTCCTCTCTCGAAACAGCGCTATGGTGGACGAACACGGTTGTGCCGGCACGCCGCATGTGTTCCGCAACCACCTCGGTCATGGAACGCGTCTGACAGAAGAACAGGCTTTTAATCCCCTTCGCGACGTGTGCCGCATCACCGGCTAGCGCGCGGAGGTCGGGCCGATGGACGATGAGGACCTGACGAGAAACCGGTTTCTCGGACGGGTCAACGACCTTTCCGGTTCGCTTCGATGTGCCCTGGACCCAAGTCAGAATCGCGTTCGGGTTCCCAACGGTGGCACTCAGCCCGACACGCTGAACGTCGTGCCGCGACAAGTCCGCTAGCCGCTCGATGACGCTCATCAGGTGCGCGCCGCGATCAGTTCCGGCGAGGGCATGGATTTCATCAACGACAACAAACCGCAGGCCTACGAAAAGCTCCTTGGCATCCACGCGTCGCGAGATGAGCATTACCTCTAACGACTCGGGCGTCGTCATCAGCAGCTCCGCCGGCTCCTGAAGGAACCGGCGCCGTTCGTGGTCGGCGGTATCGCCGTGCCAGACGAACGCTCCCAGGCCGACCATCTCTGTGTACAGACCCAGCCGCTCGGACTGATTGTTTAGGAGCGCCTTGATGGGCGCCAGGTACAAGGCCGCGACTCCATCGGTCGATTCCTGAAGCAGATGCGACAGGATCGGGAAGACGGCTGCTTCGGTCTTGCCGCCGGCCGTGGCAGCGAGCACCACAACATTCATGCCGTCGAGGATCGCTTCGCCCGCCTCTTCCTGAACTGGCCGGAGGCTCGACCAACCAACGCGCGCGACGATCGCCTCCTGTAGACGAGGCGAGAATCGGGAGAACACGCTCACCAGACGTCTTCCTTCGGGACGAGCGCGTCATCTTCGTCGCTCAGGACCAGGGCGGTTCCCCCCAGCACGTGTTCCTCTTCAGGCTTGAGTTCTGATGGCAAGAACCCATACGCGGTCGTCGGATCGTAGTCCTCGTGCTCATCGACCAGATCCATCTGTGTCACGAACTCCCGCAGGAATTGCCTCGGGACGACGCCGACGTCGCCCTTGAACCCGGCAGTCACTTCCGCGATCAGCTTCTGGACGAACGTCGTGCTGATACGCGTGTCGAGGGCAGAGCGATCCCGAGTCGGAAACAATTCGCGTAAACGCACCGCCACAGCTTTTAGCCGGTCCGCGTCGAACGGCGTCAGCTCCAGCTGCGCTTGCCGGAGACTGGCGAAGCGGCCCTGCTTCAGAAACCGGATCCGGTCGTGCAGCGGCGGCAAACCAGCAACCCCATGCCGCGAATCAAAGAAATCCGGGGTACCAGTAAACACCCACAACAGCCCTGGATAAGAGGCCGCGGCGTCCGCGATCTGGCGAATGCCGTTCAAGGACTTGTGGCGAGAGTCTTTCCGCATCCGGAGAATGGTTTCGGCTTCGTCGATGACGATGAGCAATCCGGCGTACCCCGCAGCCTTGACGATCTCGAGCACGCCGCGGAGATAGTCGAGCGCGTCGCGGCTGCCGATCTCGCCTTTGATGCCAGCAACCCTCTTGGCAGAGGCGGCCACGTTACCGCTGCCGCACAGCCATGAAATAAGCGCGCCTGCTTCGGAAACATTGCCGCGCTGCTTGAGGTCAAAGATCGTTTGAATGACACGGACGAAATCCTGCGGCGCTTGTCCTCCAGTGAGCACAACGAGATCCTCGTCGAGCCTGCGGCGAACCTTCGCGTCGAAGTCGGGATCCGCATCATTTGCGCCGGCGGCGATCAGCGCTTCCTCCACGCGCCCGATCCAGCGGTCGAGGATGTCGCCCAAGGCCCCGCGCGCGCACGCCGCCGTGCCTAGCTCCGTCATCACCTTCTGGTACACATCGTCGAAGCGATGAAAGTGGAGAGCGTTGTCGGAAACGACGACAAAGCTCGTCGCGAATCCCTGCGCCTGGGCGTCCAGTATGGCGATCCGCGCCATGAAGGTCTTGCCACACCCGTAGCCGCCACGGAGGAACTTGATGGTGCCCTCTCCACTCTTCGCCAAATCTAGCTGCCGGTGAATTTCGCTTCGCTGCTTGTCAATGCCGACCGCAAATGTGTCGATGCCGCGCTCTGGAACCAGACCTTTCCTCAAGGCCTCGAACACGTGCTCCAGATCAAGCGTAGTCAGCGTGCTCATAGTGCTGTTCCTTCACGTACGTAACGCTTCACGCCGGCGACCACGTCGATGCGAATCCTGAACGGCGTCCGGGTAGCGAACTTGTCGAAGTCGAGCGCGAAACGCCGCAGCGCACGCTGACCGCCGAGCATCGTGGCGGCCTCTACCTCCGTCACCGCCCCATGCGCCGCCAGGTGCTCGAAGAACTGCCGGATCCCGCCTGCTGGAAACTCGTCGAGCCAGTCGCGCCGCTCGACCACTTGGGGCGACACCGGCGCGGTGTCCAGCGTTGTACGGGCTGGAGCGACAGAAAAGCGCTGCTCGAGAATCCACGGTACGACATCGACATCTGCCGCCGCGCGTTGTAACTCGACCCGTACGCGGTCGTCCGCCGTTCCGGACAGGCGGAAAAACAGCTCGAAGGTTTCGCCGACGGCCACCACGATGGTGCCGGCCGACAGGCGAGCGCCTCCACACGTCTGGCAGAGCTCGATCTGGACCCCGGGCACGTCTGGCACTCGAAACGATAGTTCCACTTCGTGTGCGCTTCCGAAGTCGAGGCCTTCCTGTGCCACGACATCGACTTTCCCTTCGAGACAGTGCATGCCCCCAACCTCGGCGCGCGCCTCGGCGGCGACTGCGTAACGGAGTGTGCTGCGGCCTGCGGCGGCGCGGTGCGACAGGGTGAGGACGGGGATGACCCGTTCCTGCAAGCTGTTGCCGCCGTGCACGAAGCTCATGGAATGACGGCCGGTGTCGAACACCGCCGTTGACTCTGGAAGCATGAGTTGCTCGTCCGTGCCCTCGTAGCCAAGCTCCGCGAGCGAGACGCGAACCTCTCCGGCGTGATCGGCCGCGACAGTCGAAAAGACGTGGCGGCGCTTTGGGTCGATCTTGCGCCCATGAGCCTGCGCCACGCGTGAGGTTTCGTCGAGCAGCAGAAAGCCGTGATCGGCCGTGAAGATGAAGCGCCGCACGCCAGCGTCGCGGAGAAGCCGCCACGCTGCCCGGAGCTTCTGCATGACGAGATCGAAGACGGCCGGGCCGGCCCCATTGTCGCCGGCCTGGTCGATTTCTTGACTGTGCACCAAGACGAGCCGCGCCCTGGCGACCCCCTGCTTGAGGCTGGAGGCGTCGCGGGAGACCACCTCTTCGAGCGACAACCACGGGCACGTGTCTCCACCCACACGATCGTGCATGGCACGTTTGCGGCTGGCAGGATCCGAGACCCGGAATTCTCCCGTGCCGAACCCCTGGATGCGGCCATTCGACAGGGTCGGACGCAAGCGGCCGCGGTCGGCCACCGGCGCCAAGACGTTCATGCCGACCTCGGTTACCGTCGGCAGCTCCGCGAGCCGCGCGCGCAATTGGATGGTCGTGGCTGGCGTCTCGACGAGCGCGCGATGGAGCTCCTCACCCATCTCGAACCGGAACGCGTCGATGACAAAGAGCGCCGTCGTTCCAGGTTCCTGAGTCAGGGGGCGGACGACGTCTTCGAAGAGCGTTCGCTGCTGCAGCGAGAGCGCCGGAAGAAATCCATGAGCCTTGCACAGCCGATTGAAGTCGCACGCCCACGCGTCCGCCCACGCCCGCCAAAGCAGGCGGAGTCCATCCAGTCGATCGCGGATCGTTTCGAACTCCGGAAGCTGCGGATATAGCAGGGCGGTCCTCCGCTGTTCAAGGTGGCGGTGAGCCTGATCCACTGCGGCGCCGCGTTCGACGTAGCGCTCGACCGCCTGCTCCAGGCCGGTTTTCGCACCGAGCGAGCCGCCCGCGGCCTGAATCGTACCGCCCAGCCGTACGGCATCCTGAATGAGCTGCCACGCGGATCGACGCGCGGGGTCGTCCTTGAGCCAGAACGATTCACTATCGATCCGCAATGTGGCCCAGTCCAGTGCAACGTCCCAGCGTCGCTCGCCGAGCGCAGCCAGCGCGGCCTTCAGAATCCTGGCCTCTTCGAAACGGAACGTATCGTTCCGGCCGAGATCCTCGGCCTGCGCCGTCTCGACTTCTTCGACCAAGGACGCCTCGGTCTCGTCCGCCGTGCGCCGGTAGAACGCCTGGTGGTGGTTTCGAAGATGCGCGGCAAGCTCGCGGCACGCGTCGATCACCGGTCGCGGCAAGGCTTTGGTGGTTGAAAGGCGCGGGTCCACCGGCTCCCGGCGCAGGTCGTCCGCGTACTCGACGCAGAGAGCCCAACTGGCGACGGCGAACGCCGCGTCCTCGGCGCGAACACGCCCCTTGTCAGATTGAAGCCCCGCTCGACGAGTAGGCGACGACGCCTCGCGCCACGCAACCGGCAGACCGGTCCACGCCTCGAACCGGTGCCACAATTCGTCCGAATTACTCTGCGCGGCGAGGCGTTCGGCTACGAAACCGCCTTCAAGAAGGTCGTCGATCACGGCGGGTGGACGCATCACTCGAAGGTGCGCCGCGAAACGGCCCTCGCGTTCGTCGACCATTGCCGAAAGCCACGCATCGGCTCCGGAGAGTGTGATATTGCCCCCTCGCGAAAACGCCGCGATCTCCTCCGGGCGCACACGCCGGAGGCCGCCTCGGTCACGAGCGTGTCCAACGCCTTGCGATAGCGGACCCCCGCCACGTAAAGCTCGAACTGTGGCGTGGTGCGTACTGTCTCCTCGGTAAAGCCGGGCAGATGGATGACCAGGGGCGTTTTCTCGACGCCGCCCGCCAGCAGCTCGAGCGCGAGCATCAGCTCGAGATGGCTGCCACGGAACGCGCGAACCTGATAGGGAACAACCAGCTCCGTGAGTCTGTCGACGAAGCTGGAGTAGTGGCCGTCGACGTCGAGCCACACGACAATGCCGTGACGGCGGGCCCACGTGCGAAGGTCCGCTTCAAGCGCCGTGGAGACCGGGCCGAGGACGGTCGTCACCCGTTCACTGCCTCCGGCACCTCGTCCTCCGTCAGCTCGACGTCTTCGTCAGGCTCTCCCTCGTCCTCACCGTCGTCCTGGTCGAAGAGATCGGTGGGTGGGGTCAGGCTCGCGAGGAGTTGTTCGCGAGCAAGCACAAAATCAGGATGCGCTTCCTCGAACACCGCGCGCGCGGCCGGTTCTTCGGGCGTGAGCAGGCGGAATTCCTCCCCTTGTTTCTCGCTCATCCGCAACTCGAGATCCCAGCACTGCTCAGGGATCGCCAGCCACAGCCCCTGCTCCAGCAGCCGCAATTCCTTGATCGGTTGCTTCTGCTTGCGGCGGCGGCGGACAGCTTCTCGCGCGACGGCCTGCAACGCCTCGCTCGCATGGTCGCGCAGGTAACTCGCACGGTGCGCCTCATGATCGTCTGCGTCGTCGCGGTATGAGGCTTCCTCGATGCGGAAGTCCTGGTCGATCTCGTCCTGAAGGCGCAGTTCCCAGGCCCACGCGCGGGCCGGATGGTACTTCCAGAAACATCCGTGCGCGACGCCAAGCGACGGATCTTGTCTGCACTTCCCGTCGACGCGCGCGGGCCAGTACCGCATCGCGAGGTGGGCCCAGTCGTAGTCTTTCTTGCCCTGCGCGCTCGCCAGCACCTTCCACCACTTCTTTGGAGATCTCCACTGCGGCGTGAGCAACGGCCACAGGGCGGCGCTGTTGATCATCACGCCGTCGTCCAGATCCGGAACGTAGCCTGCGTCAGCATTTCGGGCGGGACACTTGGCATCAGTGGGCAGTGGACCTTTCTCCGCGCACTGTTCGACCGCCGCGATGAACCGCAGCAGCTCCTCGCGCCACTTCTGTACTTTCTCGAAGCGCTTTTCAGCAGCGCCAGCCGCCCTCTTGTCCGCGCTGAGCCGAGCGTCCTGCAGATCCGCGAGCTCACCCTCGAGTCGCGCCAAGCACGGCGTATACAAATGGTCCGCGAGTAGGACGCGAAGCTTGTCCGTGGACCAGCGGTGAATGGTGACCCATGCCACGAAGGTCTTCTTCTCCGACGAAAGCGGCCAGTGGATCGGGCGATTCTCGTACATCGAGCAGTGAACGTCAGAGAAGCACTTCGTGCGCAGATAGCTGCGCAGGTCGGCCCCGCCGCTGATGGTCGCTCCGTGCTCGGCCCACGCAGCGATGAGTGGTTCGGCCGAGGAGTGACCAAGACTGTCGCGAAGATCCTTTGAGTCAAGCGTGCCGTCGAGGAAGAGAATCCCGGCTGGCAGGGCGTGCGACAGATCATCTTTCGCAGGGTCGAGAATACCCTCGCCTTTCGCGCCGAAACGGCCGAGAGCTACGCCAAGGGCAAAGCTCAGATGTTCCGTCGACGGCTCGGCGTCGAACTCGGGCTCGTAGGGCGGCAGTGGCACGCCGTCAGCGCGGTCTACGGCGGTTTGGGCCCAATCCTGGGCGTGGCGCCAGGAGGAGGGGCCCGGACGCGAGAACAGACGAGAGACTTCTTTAGTAGCCTCTTCCTCCGAGAACGCGAGGTCTAGCAGGGAGTAGATATGTGCACTTTCGGCAATCGGCCGCACCGGCAAACGATTTACGTCGCCAACTTGGAAGTTCACGGTCGGGTTAAGGCTCTCCAACAGGAACCGCGACCGCGTCTGGTTGAGCAGACAACCATGCAGGTTGTGCTCGAGGATACGCTCGACGATGGCGCGATCGGACCAGCGCTCGTCGCCCGCTTCCCCTCGATGGCGCGCTTCCTCGCGGTAAAACGCCAGCAGGAGATCGAAGGCCACGACGAGGAAGTGCCCCGAGCCCACAGCCGGGTCGAGGATCTTCAGCTCGCGCACGCTGGCCGGAGCGTGCTCCACTGCGTCCTCCGGAATCGGTTGCGGAACGTAGTAGGCCCAGCGCCGCTCCGCGTCGGTCTGAAGCGGCATCAGGTCGGTCAACGTGACGTCGCAGGCGTCGCGCTGTGCCCTCCACTCAGTCCGACGCTCCTCGAGCCTCTGCAAGGTGCCGTCGACTTCCACTTCGGCAGTCCATCGTTGTTTCCGGCACATCGCCAGCCACATCGGCCCCAGGCTGTTCTGCAGCAGCCAATCCACCATGTAGCGCTCGGTGAACAGCTGGGTCTTGCTGGCGATTTCGTACGGCTCGACCTTCCCGCCGGCGTTCAACTTATCGTCAATCGCCTCTCGCTCCGGGTCGTTCCAGTACTGATAGACCCAGCCGAGCGTCATGTCGTCGGTCCAGCAGCTTTCGAGGCGACGGTCGTCGAGCGCGTCGACGACGTGGCGCAACGTGTGAGCGGGAACTGGCACGAGGTCGGCTACGCCCGCAGGACCGTAGATGCCCGGCAGGTCGGTCGCGAGATCCTCGAAGATCAGTTGCAGAAGGAACGCGTAGCCTTCGCTCTCGTCTCCCTGGACGAGTGCTGGCGCCAGCTCGCGAAAGTTTTTGTACGCGCTGCTTTCCCAGCCGCCGATCAGGACACGGGGATGTCGCAAATCGGCTGCTTCGAGCAAGCGCAGAACGACCAGACGGTTAAGAAGCGTGTAGGCAGCCTGCTTTTCCACATCGCGGCGGAAATCGTCGGGCGTGCGCCGGCAATCGCCTCGTGCGGCTTCCGCGCGAACCTGTTCGTCCATCCAGGTTTCAAAACGCGACCGCCTGACCCGTGCGGCCTGCGCCAGGCCGGCGTCTCGCGCGCGCACAGAAAGGCGATAAGCGGTTTCCGTCGCCGCGTGCAGATCCGGGTGGAGACGCGCACGCAAGTCGCGGACGGTGGTCGAGAGCTGATGCTTGGCGTCAGAGGTCATCGGCACGGAACTACGCTCCCTCTCCGCAATTGAACACCGCCTTGAACTTCGGCGCAGGTGGTACCAGTGACAGTATGGGTAAGAGGAACAAAACGTGCCCGCGCCCGATCCCTGATCTTGGGCCTGCTACGCCCAGATGCTCGCCCATGCGCTCGCGAAGCATCGCTACACGAGTCGAACACGAACGCCCGCGTGGATCTGCTCGAGGAGACGCTCGCGCACCTCCGTGACGAGTGCTTCGACATCTGCCTCGCTCGTCAGCTCGCGGTTGCGCAAAGAGAGGTCGACCCTGACGATCAGCGGCTTGTTGCCCGCGCTCAGAATCTCGTCGAGCCTCTCGTTCGCTTCCCCTTCCGACCGTTGAAGCACCAACAAAAACGGGTCCTTGAGTGCTTCAAGCGGCGGCGCGATGGCCTCTGCCGTCGTGTCGGTGATCGCACGCTCCAGCGGACGAAGAACTGTGTGCGCCTGATCGGCCGTTAGGGTACTGAAGCCTTCGCGCGATTTTAGCCGAGCCCGCCCGTGCTCCCCTCTTGCTCCTGCCGCTCCAGCAGCCGCCGCCGCTCCGCCTCGTACGCCACGCAAATCAACCGCAAGTCGTCCTCAAGGGCAGCGATTTCTCTCCAGGGACGTTCCACCGCCAGATGCGATTCGATCCGGGAAGCCGCCGCCTGTTCGTCCGACGTCAGCGCGCCGACCGCGCGAAGCTGCCCCGCCTTGTGCTCGCTGACATCCGCCGCAGCGCGCACCGCCTGCACGGCGTTTGGCATCAGTTCGGCGTCATACAGATTCAACAGCCGCATGCCTTCGCGCAGAACGTCGAGGTTCTGCTTGACGAGCATGACCGCCGGTCTGGTTTGCCGGGATTTGCGGACGCACTGCTCGAGCACGTCGCCGAGACGAACGAGGTCTGCCGGCGCTTCACGCACGCGGGGCAGCCGATTCAATCGGGTGAGCACGTCCCGAAGGCGCGTGCCTGCAGTGGAAAATTGTTCGCGACGGCGTCCGCAATCAGGTGGTCCTCGCGGTCCAGTGGGACCTTCAGTTCCTGCTCGAAGAACTGGCAGATACGAGCCCTGGCAGGCACACCGATGTCATCATCACCGGCCGGGAAAATCGTCGCACCTTGAACGCGCGGTCCTTGTCGAACAGGTCCCGAACGCCCGCGTCTCGAACGGCGGTAATATCGTCGCCGGCTTCTGGCTGGATCCGCAGTCGGCCGGCCCGCAGGAGCCCGGCAACGCACGCCTTGACGACGTTGTCCGGGTGGGCGTACGGCGGACCAACAAAGTGGGCGAGGAGGCTCCCGCCGCTTAGTCCGCCTTCCTTCTTGATATGCTCCTGCACCGGCCGGGAACCACGCCACTGCACGAGGAAACGTAGGGACCGGCGTCCAGATCGAGAATCCCAAGCTCACCAGTTAGAAACTTTGGCGACGGACCGGAGAGCTCTGCCATCAGAAGCTGCTGGAGTTCGCTCGGCACAATCGTCGTCGCGACGAAATGCGGGAACAGCTCTGGCAGGATCCGTGTCGCCACCGCATGAAGCGCGCCCGCGAACGTGGCGCCGTGTTCGTTGGGGACGATCGGACGGCCGCGAAAAAAGAGTCGTCCCGCAATCCATGCCGCTCCTACCGCGTCGCGCGCAGTACGCTCGAGGTCCTCCGAGCGATTCTCTTCCTGCTGAAGCAGTAGCTTGCGCGCGGGGTTGAGCGACTCGCGTCTGGGCTTCAGCTTCTTCACCATGCCGCGCGAGCGAGCCAGCTCACGCGCGACTTGTTCGATCTGCTCCGTGTCGCCACACAGCCACACCAGACGATCAGCTAACGGCACCTCGGCGCTGCGTCGGACCCAAGCGCTCTCGGTCCGCTCCTCGCTGGCGAGGAAACGGAAGTCTATGCTCACGGCCGCTGCGTCCCGCGGATCGGCAAGTACGACGTCTTCGAAGCGCCGGCCGTCGGAAAACATGCCAGCCAACGGGAACGGGCGCCCTTGCAGCTTGGGGCGCTCGGGGGTGGCGAGTAGGATTTTCAAAGCGCCCTGAACGACCTCGCTGACGGTCTCGCGCGCGACGCCGATATCGCGGCGCTCGCGTTCCCACTCCTCACCAGCCGACGACTGGATCTTGTAGCCCTGCTTCTCCGAATAGCCGAGCAGGTTGCGGCGCCGCAGCGTTTCGAGCGCCTCCGTGACGTCGCCGAGCTGGCTTCCACGATCGACCACATCGTACAGACACTGTGCCACCAATCTGGCGTCGGTCGGCGTGGTGTCCTGAATCAACTCGAGCAGTGCCACCGCCTTCGCGGCCCGAGTCAACAGTCCTGACCCATCGTCCGCGCACTGGTTCAGGATGCGCGCCATGCTCGCCTGCACATCCGAGTCGAGCGCGGTGTGCTGCACCTCATAGATCTGATCGAGGGTGACGAGCGCGCCGACCGGCATCTCGGCGAGCTTCTGATCGCGGAAGAGCTCGCCAAGAAGCTGCAGCAGACCGCGAATCGCTTGGTCGTCGCCCTGTGCGCGTGCCGACCTGGTCCGGAGCGCGCTCGTAATCTGCAACAGGAGATCGATGTGACCCGGCAACATCGGGTACACCTCGACGAATTCCTCGGTGGTGATGCTCTCGCACCCATACGCGAACAGCTTTAGGCTCGCGCGGTGCTTCTCGAAGAGCGACCGAAGCTGGGCCTCGTGCTGTGGCTTCTTCTGAAGGAGCCGCTTGTGGACCACGTCACGGATATTTGTCGCCGCCAGGTGGACCCGGAAGTTCGGTGGGAAACGATCCTTGGCCCAAATCAGGAACGAGTCTCCAGCCTCCTCATCAAGCCTTTGTTGTCCGAGAGCAAGGAGCCACACCTTGCCCTTCAGGGTGGCGCCGATCGCCGTGGCAAATGCGCGCAGCCGATCGACGCGATCTTTGTTGGAGATGACGTACTGCGAAACTTCGTCCATCACGAGGAAGAGCGTTGCGCGGGGCCGGCGGAAGCGAAGCATGTCGCGAACAGCCGCGACCGCTTCTTCTGGGGATTCGGCTCGCGCATGCGTCCCGGCGCGGCTGGTGTACCAACTCATCGGATCGGTGTACTTCTCCCGAAACATCATCGACATCACGTGCGAAAAGTCCTCTTCGGCAAGCTGTTTGTCCTTCGCATCGGCCCAAGGATGCCCGAGCGTCTCCTGTGCCACCTTCTCGAAGTCTGCCCACTTGCCGTCCCGCTCCAGCTTGAGCTCGAAATCGGCCACGATGGGGTCCGTGCTGCAATAACCCAGCTTGCGCTGCACTTGTCGGACAGCGGCCGAATGAATGTGCTCGTTGTCTCTCGCGACGCTACCGACATCGAACACAACGGCGAGAGGATCGATCTTCTGCCGCAGTTCCCGCCAAGCGTCGCGAAGTTCCGCCGACAGAGGGGACGTGTCTCGGCGAAGAAGGGCCTCGGCGAGCGACATGCCATCGGGTAGTGCGACTCCATCCAGCGCGAGGCCGAGCAGCTTCGCGAAGATCGATTTTCCTGACCCGTAAAAGCCTGAGATCCAGGCGTTCGGCAGCTCCGGCCCACCGGCTTTGCCGAGTTCCGCGACGATGCCGTGAAGCAGCCAGACGTATTGCTCGTGGATGCCGTCAGGCACGCGTCTATGATCCGGGTGGTGTGGCGGCCAACCTCCCGTAACAATGTACTCCGAGACTTCGGCGGCGATCTTGTCCGGACTCTGCTCGTGAAAGTAGACGACGGGCGGAATGTCGCGCGTGACGTCCGAGATGAACAGCTCACGAATCAGCATCATGTGCCTCAGGGATAGATTCGCGGCCGGTAATCGTTGTCCGGATCGATGATGCCCATGAACGACAGACCCGTCGGACCTCGTCGCTGGCCGGGATAGAGCAAGACCACAGGCACGTTGCGCGTGTGCCCGTCAAGATGCTTGAGCAACGCGGAGGAACGAAAGAAGGGATACAACGCGCCCGCCCTGCCAATGAGTGCAAGTGTGCGATCGACGTGGTCGGGATGACGGTCGGCGTACTCACAGACGATCTTGCTGCAGTCTGCGGCCATGCCCTCAGGACCTTCGATCAACGGCGCGAGCTTCGATTTCAGGTAGTTCAGGCCGCGTCCCCGTTCGAGATTGCTCGTCCTGCGCTCCATCTCGATGACGCGATCGATCCATTCCGGTCCCTGTGCGCGAACTCGATCCAGCAGCAGCTTCTGGAGATTGATCGGAAGGACGATCCATCCGTTGGCTACTAGATCGTTGGTGAGTCGTTGTACTTCACCGCGCACTTTGAACTCGTCCACCGGGTCGTACTGAACGATGGCGAATCGATAGTTCCGCATCGTGCTGATGCGGGGACCGTCGTCGTCGATGAAATCGCGGGTGAGCGCGGCGAAGGCTTCTTGAAGCAGGGTGTGCGTGAACAGCGGCTGATTCATTGCATGACACCGGAGTGAACCCTCGCGCCCCCGACAATGTGATCATCAGCCCATTCGCACAGGTCTGCGTAGTGCCAACCAAAGTCGACAACGTCGCCCTGGCGATGGAAGCGGAGTGCATCCAACCTTCGTAGCCGATCTTCGAGAATGGGCGCGCGGAGACCGACCGACGAGGTATAAGGGTTGTCGAGCAGGGTTCCCGCGAAGTCGACTTCACGCAGCAGGTACATCAGATATGTAAGCGCTTCATCAGCGACGCCTGGATACGTCAGTGTCCTGGGATCGCGATTCGATGCGACGAGCCCCGCCGCAAACGCGGACGAGAGCAGCTTGCTTCCAAATTGAATTCGCGTGGACGTCGCCCAGCGTCCCTCAGCCTGTTCACCGACCCAAGCAACGGCGAGGTCGCGTGTCACATCCGGCTTCGGCCGCTCGTGCCGTTCCGGCAAGAAACGACCGGTGAACGAGCGATACATAGGGTCCGCCAGTTGCAGGTGCCAATGGCAAATCAGTCGGCGCGTGCCGGGATCCATATCGGTCCAGCCGGTGAGCACCCGGAGAGCCTTCCGGTATGAGTCGAATCGGGCACGGAAGTTCGCGAGCAACACGTGGATCCGTGCCAGGCTCCTGGCGCCAAACCAGAACTCGGTGAACGCGCGTTGGGCGGTGGCGCGCTCGCCGCCGACCTCGGCGTGTTGCCAGTACGCGCGCGAGTCTTCTACCTCCAGTGCGCACCTCAAGAGACGAGTGTGCACCTGCGCGATCTCTGCTAGATGACTGGTCACGGTGTCTTCCGAAAATGGGGAAGCGGATAGCTGTCGGCCAACGGCCAACACGCTGCCACCAGTTGCTGCACCAGGAGCATGTTCGATTGTGGCGGGGCGTTCTTAAGGCGCCGACCTGCTGGGGCGTTCACAAACTCCGTTTGTCCGTGCCCACGCACCCAAGCACCGAAGCGCTCACGATCCCAGACGGCGGCAACTACGCTATGCAACCCCGGCAGGGCGCTTGCCGGATCAGCACTTGAGCGCTTGAGGTCCTGGAGTCGCCCCTCGATGCGCTCATCGATCTCGAATCCGAGGCTAAAGATGGTCAGCAATCGATCGGGATGGTGATTTTGCGCTCGTAATTCCGCGTCGCGGCGCCTGGCCGCTTCGCGAGCGCCCTGAAGCACGGCCCAGCGCCACGTGTGTGGCAGCAGCCGTGCAAATAGGTCCTCTCCGCCAAACTCACTCGAGAGATCCGACCACCACCATCCGAGCCGACAATTTTCGCCGCTTTCGCCGACCCAGCCGATGATGAGCTGGGTAGTCAGGAGTGAATCGAGTTCAGACGCTAGATGAGGGGCCCACCCTGTGGCCGACGCCTCGCTCTCCGACGTGCGCATCATCGTTGTACCCACTGTGGACTACCGCAGAAGCTCCGTCTTTGAACGCCGCGGAAAGTCGCTTTCGCCAGAGGTCGGCCTCGTCGTACTGTTCAAATATCTGAGATCAAATCACGTGCCGACTGGAGTTTGGCGCCGCATCGGCCTTGGCGTACCAAATGTTGATGGCGGACAGCGTGGGATTCGTTCCGCTAAAGTAAACTAAAAGTATAGGAAATTCAATGCAGCTTACAACGTGTATGGTTGCGTCGGACGGGTCGGCCGGTAATTTGGGCGTCCGCGCGAGGGCGGGAAGAGGTCGAGACCCTCTGCCTCGACTTTCTCGGGGACGAACACGACGGTTGGGAAAACAACGACGGCGCCGAAGGCACCTTCGAGTTCAATGTGGCAGACCGCACGATCCAGTTGGTCTTCAACAGCCGCTGGTCCGAAGTCACCACCCCCACGCACGACTTGTAAGGAGGGACTCATGCCGCATCTTTATCCTCTTTCCAGCATCAAACGCTGGGGCGGTTCCGTCGAGGGCTACCTGCCGATCCACACGTGTTCGACAAGTCCAAGCAAATCACCGCTGACTTCCGGCATCGCGCCTTGCGTCACCACGCCGAGGGTATTTTCATGGCCGAAAAAATCTTCGGCGTGACGATCACCCTCTCCACCGGTCGGCGCATCCCGACCCGCCTGATCGGCGAGCAGCACGTTCAGGAAGACCTCGGCTTCATCCCGTCCTTCGCCGACTGGGTGAAGGCCATCCGTCCGGAGCCCTGGATGACCCGCTCACGCCTACGCTATCCGTCCAGCGACGCCTCATAACCACGTCCCGCCTGCGGCGGTCCCGCGCGACCGCCGCAGCGAACGCGGTTGCCAGGCAAAATTTAGCTCAGGTTATATCCGTCGCCAGGATCGGGAAATTAACTGAAGTGGATACCCACTTTAACTGACACGCAACATATTGTTTTCATAGCGTTTCGTTTTGTCCGAAAACCTTGATTTGCCGGACGGTGAATATCCCGACGTTTCCAACTATATTAGCAAGAATTCATGATTATCAACGGAGCGCCCTTTATGTCGACCTTTGATCAACGTGACCAACGCGTCGTGTATCAATACAATGCCGGTGCGGATATTAACTTTGGCGCTGTCCAAAACCGCTTGGAGCTGGTTACAGAACTCGAGAAACTCCAAGGCGAGATAACCAAAGCGATCGAAGCAAGTGTCTTTGATGAGTCGCTGGCAACTGACGCTGATTACCGGATTAAGAAAGCGGTCCAGGAGGCTAAGAAGGACGGACCCAACCAGAAGGCCATCATTAAGCATCTTGAGGAAGCGAAAAACGTCATCAACGGGGTCTCAGCCGCAGGTGATCTGGTCATGGCTCTAGTGAAAGCCGTGGAACTTGTGCAGAAGTTCTTCTAATGGGCTTTATGGGCTAGGTCCACCAGGCTCATGTCGAGTTCCTTCGATCAGCGCGGCCAGCAGGTTGAACGACAATATAATTTCGGCGGAATTCCTCCTGCGGAACATCAACGACTCTCAGAAGAGCTTGGAGTTACGAAGTCGGCACTCAATAGCTTCTTCAAAATCCTCGAAGTACAGCAAGTCCCCCTTACGGACCTAGATAGCACCCTCCGGGATATTGCCAAGGGTTATAAAGAAATCCAGGCCAAACTCGCCGCCTTTAGTTCGGACGATGAGGTGGTAACGGTATTAATACGCCAAGCGGAAGATGCATGGGACCGCGTCGACTTCGATAGCGCTGAGGCCCTACTCAACGAGGCTAGCGATAGGGATGTGGCAGCCGCGAAGGCGATGCAAGCCAACGCCAACAACCGGATGCTTTCAGCGGCGGCGACGAGAGCGGCAGCGGGAGATGTGAAGTACACCCAATTGGCCTACCGAGAGGCCGCCGCCTATTACCAAAAAGCCGCACTACTGATCCCACCAGATGAAGACGCCACCTTAGCGGCTTACTTGAATCAACAAGGAGTTGCGCTATATAGAGCGGGGCTTTATCCCGAAGCACAATCACCGTTGGAGCGTGCCCTTGCCATTGGGGAGAAGGCCCTGGGGGCGAAGCACCCAGACGTGGCCGCGAGCCTCAACAATCTGGCGGGGCTTTACTACGCCCAGGGCCAGTATGCGAAGGCCGAGCCGCTCTATCAGCGTGCCCTTGCCATTGGGGAGAAGGCCCTGGGGGCGAAGCACCCAGACGTGGCCGCGAGCCTCAACAATCTGGCGGAGCTTTACCGTGCCCAGAGCCAGTATGCGAAGGCCGAGCCCCTCTATCAGCGCGCCCTTGCCATTCGGGAGAAGGCCCTGGGGCCGGAGCACCCCAGCGTGGCGACGAGCCTCAACAACCTGGCGGGGCTTTACTACGCCCAGGGCCAGTATGCGAAGGCCGAGCCGCTCTATCAGCGCGCCCTTGCCATCCTAAAGAAGGCCCTGGGGCCGGAGCACCCCGACGTGGCCACGAGCCTCAACAACCTGGCGGAGCTTTACCGTGCCCAGGGCCAGTATGCGAAGGCCGAGCCGCTCCATCAGCGCGCCCTTGTCATTCGGGAAAAGGCCCTGGGGCCGGAGCACCCCAGCGTGGCGACGAGCCTCAACAACCTGGCGGAGCTTTACCGTGCCCAGGGCCAGTATGCGAAGGCCGAGCCGCTCTATCAGCGCGCCCTTGCCATCCTAAAGAAGGCCTTGGGGCCGGAGCACCCCAGCGTGGCGACGAGCCTCAACAACCTGACGGCGCTTTACTACGCCCAGGGCCAGTATGCGAAGGCCGAGCCTCAGCGCGCCCTCGCCATCCTAAAGAAGGCCCTGGGGCCGGAGCACCCCAGCGTGGCGACGAGCCTCAACAACCTGGCGGTGCTTTACCACGCTCAGGGCCAGTATGCGAAGGCCGAGCCGCTCCATCAGCGCGCCCTCGCCATCTGGGAGAAGGCCCTAGGGCCGGAGCACCCCCACGTAGCGACGAGCCTTAAGAATTATGCGGCCTTGCTCCGGAAACTAGGTCGTAAGAAAGAGGCGAAGAGGATGGAAGTCCGCGCTACGGCGATTCTGGCGGCGCGTTAACACCGTCCGAAAATCCTTGATTTTCCAGACAAGCTAGTATAGAGACACATTAATTACGAAACATAGTGCCGTCCTAGCTTGTTGTCGGCATCTTGGCGGGTAAATGTCCAATTGATGCCGCGACGCTCGGCATTGCGGCGGTGTTGCCAAGCGGC
>Ga0136614_10000528_pt1 | contig 19237 bp, 16 predicted proteins | sample AntDrymUQ2792106_2_FD_106643 | JGI IMG/M metagenome (GOLD analysis project Ga0136614, IMG submission 106643) | Polar desert sand microbial communities from Dry Valleys, Antarctica - metaG UQ279 (21.06) | ecosystem: Environmental > Terrestrial > Soil > Desert | place: Antarctica: Dry Valley... | reverse complement strand
GCCCCGCCCGTGCCCACACCCAGGATGTGCCGTCCCCCGGACCGCTCTTGGACCGTTGCGGCAGCCATGGCCGCGAGGCGCGACGTCCTGGCGCCCATCGGGATCACTCCCGTCCCCAGGAGCAACCGCTCCGTCTCCCCTGCCAACCCCGTCAACAAGGCCAGCGTGTCCCGGGCGCCGGTCTCCGGCAGGAACACCGCCGCGTATCCGAGCTCTTCGCCCTCGCGCGCGATCCCGGCCACGTCGGACCACGGCAGCGGGTCGCGGATCGTGAACGCGGTCCCCCGCGGTTGGCGCATCTTCACCACGGCTGGCATGGTCGCAGAAGTGGAGACCGTGACGTTCCTCACGGAGGACGGCGTTCGCCTCGAGGGCGAGCTCCGCCTGCCGGACGACCCCCCGCGAGGGTCGGCCGTGATCTGCCACGCCCATCCACGGCACGGCGGCAGCAAGGATCATCCGGTCCTGTGGTCGGTCCGCAACGAGCTGGCCGGCAAGCGCGGTCTCGCGTCCCTCGTCTTCAACTTCCGCGGCACGATGGGCTCGGGCGGCACGTTCGGCGGCGGCCGCGACGAGCTGCGGGACGTGCGAGCCGCGGTCGACACGGTTCGCGAGCGCGCCGAGGGTCCGACGCTCGTGTTCGGTTGGTCGTTCGGCGCGAGCGTCGCGCTGCGGGAGGCGCTGGAGGACGAGCGGGTCGGCGCCCTCGCCCTGTTCGGGATCCCCCTCCGCCCGAACGACCTTGCCCTCCCGTCACTGCCGACGCCGGCTGAGCTCCGACTCCTGAAGCGTCCGCTTCTCTTCCTCGCAGGCGAGCATGACGAGTACTGCCCCGCCGACGAGCTCCGCGCCTACGGGGAAGGTGTCGCCGAGGTCGTGATCCTGGAGGGCACCGACCACTATCTGTGGCGACGAGAACGCGAAGCGGCCGCGATCGTCGGCGACTTCGCCGAAGGCATGCTCGCGACCTGAGTCGAATCGCGTCGCGTCCGACGGCACCGCATGGTGCTCACTCGCAAGGCACATACGCGGACCAGCCAGCCGAATCGAGCTCCTCTTCCGTCGCCCATCGCGTCGTGCCGGGCGTGACGACCTCGCCTTCGCCGATCATCCACTCCGGGTCGGTCGGCTGCTGGAAATGCCTGGTACCCACATCCCTCGGGTGCTCCAGACGGACCCATCCTCGTCACACATCAACACGAGTCGACCAGACTGTGTGAAGACGGCCCGCAGGCGTCCGTTGCGAGGATCGAACGGACACGGACCGAAGTCGACCATCGTCTATCCGCCGAGCGAGCTCGGGTTCTCCCGCTTCTCGTGGCCGTTGGTCCGGGGATCGACGTCACGCCCGCGGCGGGGGCGCCAGATCCAGATGAACGGCAGGAAGAAGAACGTGCCCCCGAACAGTCCGGGCCACACGAAGATCCCCAGCAGGACGAAGACGCCGGTGACCAAGAGCCACAACCAGGGATTCCCCCACCAGGGCCGCTCCCGCGGCTTCGGGTCGCGGAGCGGCGTGGCGAGATCCGGCTCCGCGAGCTGGGCCCTCCGTCGCAACACCTCGTGCGCCGCCGCACGCTCGCGGAAGACGAAGAGGAAGCCGACCCCGAGCGAGATGGCCACGATGAACGGCAGCGCGACGAGGATCAGCTCACGGAACTCCACGGTCTCTCCCTAGAGGGGGATGTGGGAGAGCACCATGATCCGAGGCTCGGTCATCTCCTCCATCGCGTACTTCAGCCCTTCGCGGCCGAAGCCCGACTCCTTGGACCCGCCGTACGGCATCTGGTCGGCCCGGAAGGCGGAGACGTCGTTGACGATGATTCCTCCGACCTCGAGTGCCTGGTGTGCCGCGAACGCGCGGCTGATGTCGTTGGTGAACACCCCGGCCTGCAGCCCGTACTTCGAGTCGTTCACGATCTTGAGCGCGTCCTCGAAGGTCTCGTACGGGCTGATCGTCACGACCGGCCCGAATACCTCCTCGCGACAGACCTTCATCTCGGGGGTGACGTGGGACAGCAGCGTCGGCTGGAAGAACGGCCCGTCTCCCTCGCCGCCGGTGAGCACCTCCGCGCCCTCCGACACGGCCTCCTTCACCCACTCGCCGAGCCGGTCCACCTCCTGCCGCTGGATCACGGGCCCGACGTCGACGGTCGGGTCCAGAGGGTCGCCGACCTTCAGGCTCTCGATCTGCTTCACGAGGCGAGTCGAGAAGTCCTCGTAGACCTCCGAGGACACCAGCACGCGCTGGACGCTTATGCAGCTCTGCCCGGCCTGGTAGTAGCCGCCGTACGCGACACGCTGGGCGGCGAAGTCGAGGTCGGCATCGGCATGGACGATCACACCGGCGTTCCCGCCCAGCTCGAGCGTCACACGCTTCTTCGGGTCGAGTCCCTTGAGGTACCAGCCGATCGCGGCGGAGCCCGTGAACGAGATCTTGCGGTACCGATCGTCGCGGGCCATGCCGTCGGCGACCTTCGAGGAGACCGGCAGGACCTGGTACATCCCCTTCGGCAGATCGGTCTCGGCGAAGAACTCCGCGAGCCGGAGCGAGCCGATCGGGGTGGCGCTCGCGGGCTTCACGACGATCGGGGCGCCGACGCCGAGCGAGGGCGCGACCTTGTGTGCCACGAGGTTCAGCGGGAAGTTGAACGGGGTGATGCCCAGGACCGGCCCGACCGGGAACCGTCGGATGAGGCCGACGCGGGAACCGAGGGCGGCTTCGGTGTCCAGCCGCATGAGCTCATCGTCCCCGTGCCGGATCACCTCCGAGGCCCATCGGAACGTCGACACGGCTCGGGTCGCCTCGACGGTGGCCCACTTGAGCGGCTTGCCACCTTCCTGCGCGATCAGCTTCGCGTTCTCCTCGATCGTCTCGCCGAGGCGTTTCGAGACGTGATCGAGCGCTTCGGAACGGGCGTGGATCGGAAGCTTCGACGACTCCTTGAAGGTCTCGTGCGCCGTGGCCGCCGCCTCCTCGACGTCGGCCTCGGTCGGCACACCGATCTCGGCGACGACGCTGTCGTCGTAAGGGCTGTGGACCTCGAACGTGCCCTCGCCCGTGCGCCACTCACCGTTCACCAGGTAGGGCCGGACCGTCATCTCCTCCACCGCCTTCGTCTGTGATGTGTCCTTCTAGTCGAGCGACACCATCACGTGCTTGATGTTCGTGTAGTCCTCGAGTGAGTAGACCGACATGTCCTTGCCGTGCCCGGACTGCTTGTACCCGCCGTGCGGCATCTCCGGGCTGAGCGGGATGTGGGTGTTGATCCAGACGCAACCGAACTGGAGCTTGCGCGCCATCCGATGCGCGCGGCCAACGTCCCGGGTCCACACGGAGCTCGACAACCCGTAGGGCACGTCGTTCGCCCACGCGAGCGCCTGGTCCTCGTCGTCGAAGCGCTGCACCGTCACGACCGGACCGAAGACCTCTTTCTGGATGATCTCCGAGTCCTGGCCGACCTCGCTGACGACCGTGGGGGTGTACCAGTAGCCCTGCTGGTCGATCGCCTTGCCGCCGGTCAGGACCTTTCCGCCGGCCTCTTCGGCTCGTTGCACGAACCCGGTGACCCGCTCGAGCTGCTCCTTGGAGATCATCGAGCCCATCTCGGTGTCATCCGAGAACGGGTCGCCCACCTTGATCGACTCGACCGCCGGCACGAGCTCCGCCAAGACGTTCTCGTAGGCGCCGGAGCCGACGAGGATCCGCGCCGACGCCGTGCAGTCCTGGCCGGAGTTGAAGTAGCCACCGATCTTGATGAACTCGATGACCTGCTCCATGTCGGCGTCGTCGAACACGATGAACGGAGCCTTGCCGCCGAGCTCCAGGTGCACCCGCTTCAGCGTCTCTGCGGAGTTCGCCGCGATCAGCTTGCCGGTCGCCGTGTCACCCGTGAGGGAGACGATCCCGACGTCGGCGTGGCGCACGATCGTGTCGCCGACGGGGACGCCGTCGCCGGTCACGACGTTGAAGACGCCGGGCGGCAGGATGTCGGCGGTGAGCTCGGCGAGCTTGAGCGCCGTCAGGGGCGTCATCTCCGAGGGCTTCAGCACGATCGTGTTCCCGGTGGCGAGCGCGGGACCGATCTTCCAGATCGCCATCATCAGCGGGTAGTTCCACGGCGCGATCAGGCCCGCGACGCCGATCGGCTCCCGCCGGACGTAGCTGGTGAATCCGGCCATGTACTCCCCCGCCGCCCGGCCTTCCATCGTCCTCGCCGCGCCCGCGAAGAATCGGAGGTTGTCGACGATCGGCGGGATCTCCTCCGACATCGTGACCGAGAACGGCTTGCCGACGTTCTGTGCTTCGAGCTTCACGATCTCGTCGGCGTTCTCCTCGATCGCGTCGGCGAACTTGAGCAGCGCGAGCTGCCGATCCTTGGGCGTGGAGTCGAACCAGTCGCCTTCGAAGGCCCGCCTGGCGGCCGCGACGGCGCGGTCCGCGTCCTCCTTGGTGCCCTCCTGGACGTTGGCCAGCACCTCTCCGGTCGCCGGGTTGATCACGTCCCGGGTCTGTCCGTCCGACGAGTTCACCCACTCGCCGTCGATGAACATCTGGTACGCGTCCGCCATGTCCCCTCCTTCGTCCGCAGCATGTTCGATACCCGGCGAGCGGCGGCGCCACCGCCGGTGAGACCGCCAGTATGCGACATCCGCCGGATATGGGACATCCGGTCGGAGGTCGACGAGAACACTTCCAGGAAGGTCTCTCGGCAGCGGCGCGCCTAGTACCGGACGCGAGGATCGAGGAACGCGTAGGCGACGTCCACCACGATGTTGGCTGTCAAGATGGACATCGAACCGATGACGGTCACGCCCATCACCATGGGAAAGTCGTTGCTGAAGATCGAACTGACGGCGAGCTGCCCGAGCCCCGGCAGGCCGAAGAGCGTCTCGGTGATGACCAGCCCCGCCAGGATGGTGGCGAAGTCGATCCCGAGCATCGTGACGATCGGCGTGAGCGCGCCGCGGAGCGCGTGCTTGTAGACCACGCGGTGCTCCGAGAGTCCCTTCGCGCGGGCTGTCCGGATGTAGTCCTCGCCCGTGGTCTCGATCATGTTGCTCCGGAGCATCCTGGCGTACACGGCCGCATACCCGACCGCGACGGTGATCCAAGGGAGGATGAACTTCCCCTGGAGCGCGCTGCCCCACACGCTCGCGCCGATCTGCAGACCGCTCGAGGGAGCGAGTCGGAGCTTGAACCACACGAAGTACAGCAGCAGCTGACCGAGCCAGAACACAGGCAGCGACACCCCGACGATCGCCATGACCATCGTCCACCGCGCGGTGAGCGAGCGCGGCCGAACCCCTGATGCGATGCCGAGCGGGACACCGACCATGAGCCACAGGAGAGCCGCACCGGTACCGAGGATCGCCGAGACGGGGAGCCTGCGCCAGATCTCCTCGCGCACCGGCAGGTAGTTCGAGAACGAGTAGTAGACGTCTTCCGACAGGAAGGTGTTCGGAAGAGGGATGAGGCCCTTCGCGAACCGGCCGTACTGGACGATCAACGGCTTATCGAGACCGAACGCCTCCCGCGCGTTCGCGATCTGCACCGGATCCGTCCTCCTGCCGGCCGCTCGCCTTGCCGGGTCGCCCGAAGGCAGCTTCACGAAGATCAGGAACGTGAGGATCGAGATGACGACCAGCACGAGGACGGAGTAGAGCAGCCGGCGCGCGATGTACCGGAGCACGGCAACAACGCTAGGAACCGCGAGCCGGAAAGGCTAGCGGGTCCTTGCCGAGCCGTGCCGGTTCCCTGCCGTTGCTACCGGTTCCTTGCCATCGCGGGTCTCAGCCGTCCTCCGTGGCCCTCTTATGATCGATGGTCCAGAGCGGTTCCCAGGTGGCGCCGCCATCCACTGAGCGTTCCCATCGCCATCGGAACCTGGCCTCCTCGATGTCGGAGAACACCATCCGCTTCGCGATCGCACGGCCGTCCTCGACCTCGGTCACGGAGAAGGAGAACCCCTCGACGTGTGGCGACCCGCGGAACGCCCAGTAGTTGCCGGTCGAGTCGACCCAGGTCTGGCGCCACCCGTGCCGTTCGTCGAAGGCGCTCAGGCTCATCCCCGACCAGCGATCGGGGCGGAGAGACTCGAACCGCTCGACCACCACGAGCCCGCCGAGCTCCTTCGTGATCGCGTTACGTCCGCCGCCGCCGTCCCAGGTGCAGGTCCAGTCGCCGAGCCAGAAGTCCAGAGCTGCCGGGCCGGAAGGGAGGTCGATCGGCATCGACCAAGTGTCGCGCGCGGCAGCGGCGCACACTTCCGTGTCCTTGCCCGTCTCGCGACGCCGGGGGCGGGCTGACAACCGCGTGGGCGGGCACGATACTCCGGGCGAGGCAGCAGGCGAGAGAAGCCGGACGACGGAGGACCTGTCATGGACATCCCGCAGGAGCGGAAGCTCGTCACCGACATCCCGGGGCCAAGGTCACGCGAGTGGTTCGCGCGGCGCGACGCCGCGGTTCCCCGCGGTATCGCGAACCTCCATCCGATCGTGACCGCCCGCGCGGCGGGCGCGATCGTCGAGGACGTCGACGGGAACCGGCTGATCGACTTCGCCACCGGCATCTCGGTGTTGAACGTCGGACACTCCGCGCCGGAGGTCGTAGCCGCGGCGCAACGACAGCTCGAGCTCGACACCCACACGTGCTTCCACGTGACCGCGAACGAGCCCTACATCGAGCTCGCCGAGCGGCTGAACGCACTCACGCCCGGCGATCACGAGAAGAAGACGATGTTCGCCAATTCCGGCGCGGAAGCCGTCGAGAACGCGGTGAAGATCGCGCGCAAGCACACGGGGCGTCCTGCGATCGTCGTCTTCGATCACGCGTTCCACGGGCGCACGCTGATGGCGATGTCGCTGACGGCGAAAGTGATGCCGTACAAGCAGGGCATGGGGCCGTTCGCGCCCGAGATCTATCGCCTGCCGTTCGCGTACCCCTACCGATGCCCGACCGGCGGGACGGCAGAGACGTGCGCCGAGTCCTGCCTCGCCTACGCGCTCGACGAGATGCACAAGCACATCGGCGAGGAGAACATCGCCGCGATCCTGATCGAGCCGATCCAGGGCGAGGGCGGGTTCATCGCGCCGGCGCCCGGCTTCGTCAGCGGGCTCGCCGAGTTCGCGGGCGCGAACGGCATCGTCTTCATCGCCGACGAGATCCAGTCGGGCATGGGCCGTGCGGGCCGTTGGTTCGCGATCGAGGACGAGGGCGTCGTCCCCGACATCGTCCTGAGCGCGAAATCTCTGGGAGGAGGTCTGCCCATCTCCGCCGTGACGGGTCGCACGGAGCTGATGGACAGCGTTCACGTCGGCGGGCTCGGCGGCACGTACGGAGGGAATCCCGTCGCGGCGGCCGCGGCGCTCGCCGTGCTGGACAAGATCGAGACCGAGGGCCTCCTCGAGCGGTCCCGTGACGTCGGCGTGGCCATCGAGGGACGGCTGCGCGGCTACCAGGAGCGGTTCGGGGCGATCGGCGACGTGCGGGGCCGCGGCGCGATGCGCGCGATGGAGCTCGTCGCCGATCGCGACACCAAAGAGCCGCTCGACGCGGCGACGATGAACGCGCTGGCCCGGTCCGCCCTGGAGCGCGGCCTGATCGTGCTGACAGCGGGTACCTACGGCAACGTCGTCCGGCTGCTCCCTCCGATCACGATCGAAGACGGCTTGCTCGACGAGGGCCTCGACCTGCTCGAGGAAGCCTTCGCCGCAACTGCTGGCTGAGACCGGCCCGAGCCACACGCGTCGCGCGGGACGCCGGACCTAAGATTCGCTCCATGCCAGCGTGCCCGAATTGCGGGCGAGAGTCGCCGCCCGACGCCGCGTTCTGCCCGACGTGTGGCGCGGAGCTGAACGCGCCGGAACGCGGCAGGGAGGAGCGTAAGCTCATCTCGGTGCTCTTCGTGGACCTGGTCGGCTTCAGGTCGCGATCGGACAAGGCCGATCCCGAGGATGTTCGGGATACCTTGCACGACTGCGTCGGCAGGACATCACCGTGCGACGGCTGATCTATACGCGGCTCTCTCATGCGGTCGTCGACGTGGGACGCGTTCGCTGGGAGCGGGACGCTGAGCAGCCCTAGAGGGCGATCTCGTCGGGATCCACGTCCCCGGCGATGATGGCGATGCTATCGATCTGGTGCCCTCCGAACGAAACCGCGAGTGCGCGGAGGCGGGCCTCATCCGGGGCGCTGAAGATACAGAACCTGGCTAGCACGGCTGCGGTACACCCATCGGTGCCTGCGGCGCATGCGGTTGTTACCTTGTCGAGCCCATGACGAGGGTGCCGGGTCAACCTGAAGGGCGAACGAGAGCGCGCCTTCGTCGCCTCACGATCGACCTCACGCCCCTGCGGGTATCCCGGGACTTCCGTCTGGTCTGGATCGGACTCCTGATCACGTCCGCGGGGAGCCAGTTCACGTTGGTCGCGGTCTTCGTTCAGGTCAAGGAGCTGACGGACTCGGCGGCGGCGGTGGGGGCCACGGGGCTCGCCTACGTCGCCGGGCTGGTGGCCGGCACCCTCGCGGGCGGCGCGGTCCTCGACGCCTGGGATCGTCGACGGCTCCTGATGTTCGCGCAAGTGGGGCTCGCCGTCGGCTCGGCGATCCTCCTGGGTGGCGCGCTCGCGGGCGAGCCGCCCTTGTGGTTGGTCTATGCGGGCCTCGCCGTCCTCGCCGCCGGCAGCGCGATCGATGGCCCCACCCGCTCCGCGATGACGACGCGACTCCTCGGCGCGCCTCTGATGCCGGCAGCGCAGGCGCTGAACCAGGTGGTCTGGAACACCTCAGCGCTGCTGGGGCCGGCGATGGCAGGGCTGGTGGTCGCCCGGTGGGGCGTGACGATCGCGTACGCGGTCGACCTGACCTCGATCGCGTGCATGTTCGTGGCGGCCGCCCTGGTGCACCCGATGCCCCCGATGGCGGGCGATCACCGCGACACCGGGCTATCGGCGATCCGCGAGGGCTTCTCGTTCGCACGGAGGAATCGCCTGATCATGTCGACCTTCGTCATCGACCTGATCGCGATGATCTTCGGCCTTCCCCGGGCGCTCTTCCCATTCCTGATCGTGGAGCAGTTCCACCGCTCGCCGGAAGCCATCGGTCTCCTCTTCGCCGCCCCGGCGGTGGGAGCGCTCCTCGGGGCGCTCACCAGCGGCTGGACGGGTCGCATCCGCCGGCAGGGTCTCGCCGTCATCGTCTCCGTCGTGGCCTGGGGCGTGGCGATCGCCGCGTTCGGGTGGGCCGGGACACTGTGGTTCGGCCTCGCGATGCTGGCCCTCGCGGGCTGGGCCGACGTCATCAGCGCAATCTTCCGGGTCACGATCCTGCAGACGGCGGCACCCGATCGCCTGCGCGGCCGACTCTTCGGGATCCACATCCTGGTCGTGACGGGCGGACCACGACTCGGCGACGTCGAGGCAGGCGTGGTCGCTCGCATCATGTCGCCTACGTTCAGCGTGGTCTCCGGCGGGATCGCGTGTGTGGTCGGCGCGGGACTCGTGGCGCTCGTTTACCCGGAGCTTCGCCGGGCTCGCGCCACCGACGCCTCCTGACGTACGCTCGCCGCATGACGAAGCTCACGGATGAGAAGCTCGAGGCGTTCCTCTCGAACACGGAGGGATGGACCTCGCAGGGCAACGCGATCCACAAGGACTTCACGTTCCCCGGCTTCCGCGCGGCCATGGCGTTCGTGAACCGGGTGGCGGAGCAGGCCGACACAGCCCGCCACCACCCCGACATCGAGATCCACTACACCCGCGTCCGGATCTCGCTCTCGACCCACGATGCCGGCGGCGTGACCGAGAAGGACGTCGCGGCGGCCGCGGAGATCGACGCAGCCGCCGACGGCGACGACTAGACGCGTGTCGGAGCCGGTCCGGATCGTCGAGCTGCGGGTGCTCGAAGGGCCGAACCTGTACTTCCCTCGACCTGCCGTCAAGCTCACGCTGGAGATCGGCGGGTGGCTGCGCGTCGGCGACGAGAAGGTGGCCGCGATCGCTCATGCGGCGGGGATCCGATCGATCGATCCTGGCGCCCGCGGGAGCGAGCAGCGAGTGCGCGCGACGGCGCGCGTGGCGGTCCAGCTGACGAGGCGGATCGCCGCCGCCGCGGGCACGGGATGGCTCGGGGTACGCGGGCGGACCGGCCCCGAGTTCGGACACGTGATCGTCGTCTTCCCGTGGCGTCGGCGAGGCTCGGCGGAGGCGCTGGCCGGCGCGGTCGCGAGCGCGATGGCGCTCGTCCTCCGGCGCTCACCCCAACGGGTGATCGCGGAGGTCGCTCGCGACGTGGCAACCGCCGATCCCGGACCCGAGCCGACCGTGCCGGATCCCGACGTCCCCGTGATCCAGGTGAGCGGTACGAACGGGAAGACCACCACGACGCGGCTCCTCGCCCACATCGTGATGACGGCCGGCAAGCGGGTCGCGTTCTCCTCCACCGACGGCGTGTACAGCAACGATCGCCGCGTCCAGGAAGGGGACTACTCGGGCTTCGCCGGCGCAGGCATCGCCCTCGACCAGCACCCGGACATCGCCGTGTTGGAGACGGCTCGGGGAGGGATCCTCCTGCGCGGCATCGGCGTGATGCATAACGACGTGGCGGTCGTCACGAACGTCTCGGCCGATCACCTGCACCTCCAGGGGATCTCCACGATCGATCAACTGGCGGAAGTCAAGGCGACGGTGACCCGCATCACGCGGCCCGACGGCTGGGTGGTGTTGAACGCGGACGACCCTCGCGTGCTGGCGATGCGCCGATCGGCCTCGGCTCGGTCATGGCTCTTCTCGCTGGATCCACGCCACCCCGCGCTCCGCGAAGCTCTCGCCAACGGAGGCCGCGCGATCACCGTCCTGGACGGGACGATCGTGTGGATGGACGGGCCCGCGGTGCACCCGCTCGTCGATCTCGATCAGGTGCCCGTCACGCTCGCCGGCCTCTCACGCATGTACACACAGAACGCGCTCGCCGCGGCCGCCGCCGCACTCGCCGTGGGATTCTCGTCGAGGACCGTGTCGAAGGGTCTTCGGAGCTTCGTTCTGGATCCGAAGAAGAACCCGGGACGAACCAACCTCTTCTCCCTCGATGACCGGCTCTTGGTGCTCGACTACGCCCACAACGAGGCGGGCATGGATGGTCTGGTGGAGATCCTCCAGGGGCTCAGACCGCCGGGCCGAGAGATCTGGTTGGCGATCGGGACGGCCGGAGACCGGACCGACGACATCCTGCAGGGGTTCGCGGTGCGCGCGGCGCTCGGCGCCGACCATCTCGTGATCGCCGAGCTACTGAAGTACCTGCGGGGTCGTCCGAGAGAAGACGTGATCGCGCAGCTCCGCCGGGGAGCAGCCCGCGCGGGCAAGCACGACGTGCAGGCGTATCCCGACGAGCTCCGGGCACTGAGAGGGATGCTCAAGGCATCTGCGCCCGGCGACGTGGTGGGCATCACGGCGCTCGCCCAGCGGGAACAGGCCTTCCGATGGCTGCGCTCGAAAGGGGCCCAGCTCCTGGGGCCCTCCGACGTTCGGCGACTCGTCAAGACCGCGAGGGCGGCCAGGAACGGCTGAAGGCGTTCCCGAGATCCGCCGAGGAACAGGTCGGCGCGCCACCGCGCGGACCTCACATACCAAAGCAGCCCGAGAGGCCGGGGCTGGGTCGCACTCCCCGCCCAGGCCTCTCTCGTCCAGGTGACGTCGTCCTTGGGCGCGACCAATCGCCCGGCCTGGGAGAATTCGAGCTGCATGGCGTCCACACCGCACTCTGCGATGGAATCCGCGCTGGTCGTGGCCTCGAACCGAGGGCCAGTGAGCTTCGAGCGTGGGGAGGACGGGAAGCTCGTCCCCCATCGAGGATCGGGGGGCCTCGTCACGGTGCTCGGCGGGGTGCTCGAGCGGGACGACGCGACATGGGTGGCCGCGGCCGTCACGGAGGGTGACCGCGAGGTGGCGCCGCGAGGTCGCAAGGTCGAGGGAGCCGCGCAGCGCGTGCGCTACGTCGACATCCCGGAGCAGGTGTACGACGGCTACTACAACGGCATCGCCAACGGCGTCCTGTGGTTCGTGCACCACTACCTCTGGGATATCGCGCGTGCGCCAAGCTTCGGGGAGCAGACCGAGCAGGAATGGGCCGACTACGTCGAGGCGAACCGTGCGTTCGCTCGCGCGCTGGCGGTCGAGGCGAAGAACGACCCCGTTTTCCTCATCCAGGATTACCACCTCACGCTCGTCCCCCGCATGTTGCGAGAGCTGGTTCCCGACGCACGGATCCTCCACTTCTCCCACACGCCGTTCGCGGGGCGGACGTATCTCCGGACCCTGCCCGACGATATGCGGCGCTCCATCCTTCGTGGCATGTTGGGCGCCGACGTCGTCGGCTTCCAGGGACGGCAGTGGGGCGAGAACTTCCTGCTTTCCGTCCGGGAGCTCGAGGACGTCCACGTCGACATCCGAGCGCATCGAGCCGAGGTCGACGGTCGCGAGGTGCAGGTCAGGTCGTTCCCGGTCGCCGTCGGCTCCCAGGAGATCCGAGAGGCCGCCGCGAGCGACCGGGCGAAGCGAGCCCGCGCTCAGGTCGAGAAGATCCGCGGCGACCGGAAGCTCCTCCTTCGCGTCGATCGCCTCGAGCCGTCCAAGAACATCCTGCGAGGGTTCCTCGCGTTCGAGCTGCTCCTGCAGAAGCACCCGGGATGGCGTGGTCGTGTCGTCTTCCTGGCACTGCTGAGCCCTTCCCGCGAGGAGGTGCCCGCGTATCGCGACTACGGAGCCGACTGCCGGGCCACGGCCGACCGGATCAACGCAGCGTTCGGGAAAGAGGATTGGAACCCGATCGTCGTGAAGGTCCAGGAGAACTTCACCTACGCCGTTGCCGCGTACGACCAGTACGACGCGATGCTGGTGAACCCGGTACACGACGGGATGAACCTCGTGGCGATGGAGGGACCGGTGCTCAACTCCCGCGGCGGCTCGCTGATCCTCTCTCGAAACGCCGGCGCCTTCGGTCGCCTGGGACGTCACGCCCTCGCGATCAATCCCTTCGACCTGTCGGAGACGGCCGAGGCGATCCATGAGGCGCTGGAGATGCCGGAGGAGGAGCGCACCCGCCGGGCTCGAGGGCTCCAGCGGTCGGCGCTGGCCCACACGCCGGCCACGTGGCTCGCCGGACAGCTCAGGGCGATCGACGAGGTACGAGCGCCGGCCCCTTAGGGTCTCGAAGTCCCACGGTCGAGCTCGTCGGCGATCGAGCCGAGAAGGGCCGCGACACCGGGAGGTCCGTCGACGACCAGGTCCGCCGCGCCCTCGACCTCGGGCGGCGTCTCCTTGCCCCGCGCGACCACGCCGCAGGTCCACATGCCGTTCGCTCTGAGCCTGACTAGTGCCGCGAACGCGTCCAGGTCGCCCACGTCGTCCCCGGCGAAGAGAAGCCCCTGCAGACCGCGCTCACGCGCGATCCGCTCGAGCGCGCCACCCTTGCGTGGGCGACCCGCGGGCGTCAGCTCGAGGATGCGCTTGCCGGGCAGGATCTCCAGGCCGTGGGTTGCCGCGATGGCCGCGAGCGCTCTCACCGACGCCGCCTCGGCCGCCTCCGGGTCCTCAAGGCCTCGGAAGTGGACGGCGGCGGCGGCTCCCTTCGACTCCACCCACGCCCCGACGGCCGCCGCCGCCGCCGCGGTCTCGGCGAAGACCTCGGCGGCCATCGGCGGTTCGTTCTCCAGGCCATGAGTCCCGACGACGACCACGTCGTCCACATCCACCAGCTCGCGAACCTGCGCGGACGGCCGGCCGGAGACGACCGCGACCACCTCGAGCCGCTTCGCGATCCTGGACAGCATCGGCTGGATCTCCGGGAGGATCCTCGCCAGCTCGGGCCGGGCGACGATCGGCGCGAGCGTCCCGTCGAGGTCGAGGAAAACACCGACGCGAGGCGCGCGCGCGGCCAACTCCTTCACGACGGGGTCGATCGCCACAGGAGCCATCCTACGAACGCCGGCTCAGGGCCGGGCGGCGCAGTCGATGCACAGGACCGACCACGGCCGCGCCTCGAGGCGAGCCTCGGAGATGAGCTTCCCGCAGCGGTCGCAGATGCCGTACGTTCCTTCCTCGAGCTTCACGAGGGCGCGATCGACGTCGCGGAGCATGGCCTCGAGCTCTCGGGCCGTCCCGACGAGGTTCAGTCGCTCGACGGCCGCCGTTGTCCCGTCTCCGACCCGCTTCCCGAAGGACACCGACGCGTCGGGATCACGTTCCACGGTCGTGACGACCCCAAGCTCGGCCGTGAGCTGGTCGCGGCGAACACGGAGCTCCTCGGCCACCTCGCGCGTGTCCATGAGCTATCGCGTGATGCCTGAGAGGTCGATCAGGTCGGCGTCGCCACCAACGGCTTCGATCACGCCACTCTCGGCGGCCCCCATCGCGGACGGCGTCGCGCTTCCGCGTCGCTTCTCGAGCTCTTTGTAGACCTCCGTCGCATAGTCCACGCAGAGGACGACGACGTCTCCGGGCCGCGCACGGTCCAGCGCCTTCCGGGAAGCTTCCATCTCATCGAGCACGATCTCCACCGTGCCTGCGCGCGCGTGCCCCTCGTTGATGGCCTCCCGAACGCCTTCCACCACGAGCTCCGCCGTCTCTCCGGGCTTCCGTCCGCGCGGGTTGCGATCCTCCCGGACGATCACGATGTTGAAGTAGCGAGCCGCGACCCGGCCAAGCTTCCGCATGTCCTCGTCGCGACGGTCACCTGCCGTGGCCACGACGCCGACGACGAGGTTGGCATCGCGCGACGCGTCCCCCGGCCGCTCGGAACGCGCGCCGTCGGATGCAAGGCGATCCACGAATTCCCCGAGGGTCTCGAGCCCGGCCGCGTTGTGGGCGTAGTCGAGGATCACCTTCACGCCTTCCATCTCGAACACGTTCAGACGGCCGGGCGCTTGGTAGATCGACGTCGTGAACGAACGGAGGCCCTGCCGGATGTCGTGCAGGTGGGCGCCCGCCGCGTGCGCCGCGGCCGCCGCGGCCATCGCGTTCTGCACCATCATCCGCGCCCGGCCGTCGAAGGTCGCCGGCAGCATGTGGACGTAGGCGATCGGCGAGGATCGCCTCCCCTCCTTGAGCACCATCAGCTCGCCGAGCGGACCGTGCTCCAACACGATGGCCTTCCGCCCTCGGCGGATCCAACGATCCACGAACTCGTGCTTCTCCTTCATCGAGAACAGGATCACCTGGCCGCCGGTGTGTCGGCGCATCTCGAGCACCAACGGATCGTCGGCGTTCAGGACCGCCCAGCCATTCTTCGGGACGGCCTCGACCACGACCTGCTTCACCCCGGCGAGCTGCTCCAGGGTCTCCACATCGCGGAGTCCTAGGTGATCGCCCGTCACGTTCAGCACGACACCGACGTCGTTCCGCCCGTAGCCCAACCCTTCTCGGAGGATGCCGCCACGGGCGACCTCGAAGATCGCCATGTCGACCCGGGGGTTCTGCAACACCATCTGCGCGGACTTCGGCCCGGACGCATCGACGCGCTTCACCAGCCGCTCGTCGATGTAGACGCCGTCCGTCGACGTCATGCCGATCTTCCTGCCCAGCCCTCGGAAGATGTGGGCGATCATCCGGGTCGTGGTGGTCTTCCCGTTCGAGCCCGTCACGGCGACGATCGGGATCCGCGATGGGGCGCCCTGCGGGAACAGCGAATCGATCACGGGTTTCGCCACGTACTGGGGCTCCCCCTCGGTTGGGTGCGTGTGCATCCGGAACCCCGGCGCGGCGTTCACCTCGACGATCGCGCCGCCGGTCTCGCGGACGGGCAGGGTGATGTCGGGCGCCAAGAAGTCGATCCCCGCGACATCGAGCCCGACGACCCTCGCAGCCTCCTCGGCGATCTCGACGTTGTCCTCGTGGGCCTCCCACGTGCGATCGATGGAGATGCCGCCCGTGGACATGTTGCCGGTCGACACCAGCAGGATCCGCTCACCCTCAGGGGGGACGTCGTCGAAGCCGAACCCCTGCGCACGTACCAGTTGCCCCGAGTTCGCGTCGATCGTGATCCTCGTGAGCACCTTCTCGTGTCCGATCCCGCGGCGAGGGTCGAGGTTCGTGATCTCGACGAGCTCGCGCACGGTGTGCTCGCCGTCGCCGATCACGTGCGCCGGCTGGCGCTCGGCGATCGCCGCCATCCGTCCGCCGATCACGAGCACCCGGTAGTCGTTCCCCTTGACGAACGTCTCCACGACGACCCGCCCGTCCCGGGACTCCTTCAGCGCTCGCTCGAAAGCGGTCCGGACGGCTCTGTCCTTCGTGAGGTTCAGGCCGACCCCCCGTCCGTGGTTACCGTCCAGCGGCTTGATGACGACCGGGAACCCGATCCTTCCCGCCCCCGCGACCGCTTCGTCGGCGGTGCGCACGACCTCGCTTCGCGGAACCGGTAACCCCGCGGCGGCGAGCAGCCGATTCGTCATCTTCTTGTCCGACGCGATGTCGACCGCGAGAGCCGACGTCATCGACGTCATCGTCGCTCGGATCCGCTCTTGGTACTTTCCCTGCCCGAGCTGGATCAGGGACGCCTCGTTCAGACGCATCCACGGGATGTCGCGTGACGCCGCTTCGTCGATGATCGCCTGTGTCGACGGACCGAACGCCCGGCGCTCGGCGAGTTTGATCAGGCGTTCCAGCTCCTCGAGGAAGTCGAACTCCTTCCCCGGCTTGATCAGATGGTTGACGAGGCGAACGGCGAGCTTGCCCGCCTCGACGCCGACGGTTTCCTCCCCGTACCCGTAGATCACGTTGTACCGGCCGGTCTCACCCGCGCTCCGCGTCTTGCCTCGCGAGATGTGCGCACCGGTTTCACGTTGGAGCTCGAGCGCCACGTGCTCGGCGACGTGCCCCAGCCAGGTCCCGTCGACGAGGCGTTCCCCGAAGCCGCCGCGGCGACCGAGCGAACAGGAGTGCTCGGCGACGCCGGGGAGCAGCGCGAGGAGGCCTTCGTTGAAGCCCGGGATCTGGTTGGAGGGCCATTCCTCCAGCGATCCCAGGTCGACCAGCATCCGGATGCAGGGCTCGTAGGACCAGTAGTTGGGACCTCGGAAGACCTGCGTCTGGACGATCTCCAGATCCGGCTTGGGCTTGCCCGACTTGGCCGACGACGGCCGGCGCTTCACCGCCTGGCGGTTGGCGCTGGTTCCCGCCGTGGGGGCACGTCGCTGCTTCGGGGCGGCCTTCGTCACGTGGACGCCTCCCCGTCCTCGAGGGCGTCCGGACCCGTGAGCAGCGCGCGACCGCGCAGGTCGAACCGGTACCCCGAGGGCAGGGAGTGCAGGATGGCACCGCTCACCATGACGGGACGATAGCCCTTGCCGCGATAGGCATCGGTCTTCACGTGCAAGCCGTCGACGAGGGTGACCGCGCCGCGCCCGATCACGTACAGCTCGCGTGCGCCGTTCACCACCGCGCAGGTGTCCTCGTCGATCCCGATGCCGAGGAGCGACGGCGATTGCGCGACGAGAGCCAGCAGCCGGCCGATCCGACCTCGCTGCTCGAAGTGCTGGTCGATCACGACGCCCTGGACGATCCCCAGTCCCGCGGCCAGATGCACCATGCGGTGCTTCGGGGTGGGGCCCTCCCGACCGAAGGCGACCATGTGCGAAGCGAGGGCGGACGCGCCGGCACTCGTGCCCGCGAGGGCGACGCCGCGATCGTGGGTGTTCGAGATCGCGTCGCCGAGGCGCGTTCCCGCCACCACCTGCGTCAGCCTGGACTGGTTCCCGCCGGTCAGGAACACTCCGGTGGCTTCGGAGAGGAGCTGAACGGCCGCGGGGTCGTCGGCCTCGGCCCTCTCCTCGGGACGGATCCCGCTGACGCGTCCGATCCCCAGACCGAGGAACAGCTCGCGGTAGGCATCGATCGCGGCCTCTCCCAGCGAGGAGGCGGTGGAGATCACCACGACGTGGCCGTCCTTGCCACCCGCCAGCTCCGCGAACGTCCCGAGGATCACCTTGTCGCGGAAGCGGTCCTCCGCACCCCCGATCACCATCACGGGCCCGGCTCCACCCACAGCCCGTAGGGCACCCGCGTCCGTCATGGAGGCAAGTGTATCGGCCGCACGTTGACTCCCTCGCAGGTCAGGGCGTCGTGCGCGAGCTGCGTTCCGGGTCTCCCGGCGGCCTGAGGATCAGCTGGTCGTGTGGCTCGACGACGTCCACGGTGCCTTCCAGGCCCTCCGGAACGAACAAGGTGAATCCGGACTCGTGCTCCACGATGTGATCGGCGGGATCCGCGTCGTCCGTGAGTTCGAAGCGGACGCCGCCTCCGGCCTCACGGACGATCCGCACGCGCACGTCGGGGTTGAAACGCCGAGCGGCTGCGTCGGCTCGGGACAAGATCTCTATCGCCCAGTCGGTGAAGGCAAGCACGCGGCGAGTCTAGGCGTGCGGGATCGAGGGCTCCGGGGCAGATGGGCCTGTCGCCGCCACTAGCGCCGGCGGTGGTTCCGAGGTAACCTGCAACCTGCATTCGACGGTTTCCGAAAGGATGGCTCGATCGATGGTGACCTCACGGCTCGTTCCGCAGCAGGTCCACGCCGAGGACGGAACGCCGCCGGCCCCTGGTGATCTCGAGGTCGTGCGGGCCTTCCTGTCCTTGCACGACCACGAGCGGGGGAATCCGGACGGGCTGCCTCCGACCCACGAGAGCCTCCGGTGGTGGCTCACCTCAAGAGCCCTGGTCGAGGAGAAGGACCCGATGAAGGACCAGGACCTGGCGTGGGCGCTTCGCGTCCGAGACGCGCTCACCTCCAAGGTGCGCGAGAACATGGGCGAGCCCGCCGACCCGGCCGCGATCGAGTTCCTCAACCGCGCCGCCGAGCAGACCGGCCTGCACGTGTGCTTCGGGTGCGATAACGAGGGTCCGATCCATGTCGATGCCACTGGGGTCCGCGGTGCGATCGGTCGGATCCTGGGAGCGTCGTTCCTCGCCGAGCTCGACGGGCGTTGGGAACGGTTCCGGATCTGCCACGACCCGGGATGCTCATCGGTGTTCTTCGACCGGTCGAAGAATCAGAGCGGCAAGTGGTGCTCGATGTCTTCATGCGGGAACAGAGCCAAGGTGCGGGCGTTCCGCGAACGGCAGGCAGGCACGTGACGAGGCTCGCGCTCGAGCTGCGCGCTCCGGGGGGCGAGCCGGTCGACCTGTGGCGAACGTTGATCTCCCATGGGTTCGCGGGGCTCTCGCCCACCGTGCTGGACGAGACGAAGCG